>CESF01029751.1_pt1 | contig 27281 bp, 37 predicted proteins | sample 356331 | NCBI WGS metagenome assembly CESF01 (sample SAMEA2621779, study PRJEB7988) | marine metagenome | biome: marine biome (ENVO:00000447); feature: surface water layer (ENVO:00002042); material: "saline water (ENVO:00002010), including plankton (ENVO:xxxxxxxx)" | depth 5 m
TTAAATTAACCAATCAGTAATAATGTCGTTAATCTCAGTTTCTTGCACAGCTGCTATACCAATAATTGCCCGCGCGGGTAATTTAACGCTTTTATTGCGGCCTGTTTCACCACCAAAATGGTGTATTGCTGAGTACTTTTCACCTAAACCATGTTCAAGCGTATTGCCGTTTACGTTATGCGTTACCGAGCTTGCAAGGTTGCGCTCATCTGTTAGTGTTAAACCGCCACGGTCTTTTGCTGCTTGCGACTGCTCCCATTTTTTACCACTGGGTGTTACTTCACGTAAAAATCGGGTGGTGACGTCCATGTCTAAAAATGCACCAATATCATCCAATACATCAGCAGGTTCACCACTTGTATTTGCAATTTGGGTTAAACCGGTTAGCGCATTACCCGTTATATTTATAAATACACCCGCCAATTTAATAACCTGGCCAATTAAATTGAGAGCCTGCAGGTTTAGTTCGCATCCCAGTTCTTGCACCTGCAGGCGCATCTTCCTTAATTTGGATCACACCTTTACTAACCTTGTCGAGCATCGCCATAGCGTTACTTTTAAGGGCTTTAAGGTTTTCGTCAGCAATGTTAGGGGCTAACTCACAATGCATTAAATCGTTAGCAATGCCTGGCAATACCGAGTTATTTATATCGTCTTGGTTTAATGCAAACCGTGCTACATAGCCTGCTATAACCGCATTTACATTTTTTTGTGCTTGTACATACCAGGCATTAATTTGCTCTTGCAACTCGTTGTACGTTTCGCTTAATAGCGCTGCTTCAACATCGTCGCGCGTTGGACGGCTACCTACCGCTGCAAACTTAGCAGTCGCAAATTGCAACAGCGTATTAATACCAACTTTATCTATAACTGCTTGTTCTGTCGTAAACATGGGCACCTCAGTTAGTAAAAAAAGGCCCCGAGCAAGTCGGTACTGGGGCCTTTACACAGGGAACAACAATAATTAATTACGCTGGTGTCAGCACGTTGGTCAGCAAAATACCGCAGTCTTTTGCAATAATTTGCTCTTGCACCGATTCGCCTACCATAATTTCAACCCCACCATTTAGGCCCGCAGCTACGTCACGGTTGCCCGATGTACGCGAGCCATAACGTGCAGTGAGTGCAAAGGTCATGCGGTTGTTGTTAAACGACGCTAGCGGGTCGTGATACGTAAACGACAGGGTATCTTGCCAAACCTTTTGTAAGTTAACGGCTTGGCCTTTTTTAGCCGTGTTTAGGCGCGCTTGGCCAACGGTTACATGCTCAAGCTCTAGCACTTCTTTAATGTAGCTCCATGGCACTAAGCCCTGGTCGCCACTAGTGCCATTAAACGCTTTGAGTAACTTAGGGTGTGTACGCAATTTAGTTGCCACGCTTTGCGATACTGTCATTGCATTAGGGCGCATAAGTGGTGCATCTAGCATTTCTAAAAAAAACGGTAAAATATCAAGTGCAGGGTCATCTAAACGCTTGTGGCCTGCTGCAGCTAACGATTGAGTATTGCCAAAGTTAGCCGCTTTGTTATACATAGTTGCCACACGTATTTCACGGTTAAGCAAAACTAAGTCAGTTAAGCTTTCAGCGGCATGGGTTCGCGGGTTATAGTTTACTGGCGCATTGGTTACATCATCATTCGGCACCACATCAGACAAACCATGATCAACCACTGAGCCGGTTTTCTCTTCAACACTAAACTCAACTTGATTCGGCGATGACTTACGGCCAATTTTATCGTCTACAACTGTAAATTTTTCGCCTTTTTTATACTCGGTCCACTTATAGTTACGTAAACCAACGGGTGAATAGGGCGCAAGTGTGTCTGCAACTAACGCTCTATTACGATAAGCAATGGCTATGGCCGTTTGCTCAACATCGGGGGTAAATGGCATACCATTACTCATGGCAAATCCTCACTATTAATAATTAAGTTAACCCAAGCGCCTTAAGCGCTAGGAATTGTTGCTACTACATGCGGGTTTAAAAACACGTCGCCAATCACTCCAGCTTCGCCGTCTTCCATTACCCAACCTGCAACGTATACTTCGGTTTGGCCCACAAAGTTAGCAGGGTCAAACTCAACGGCTTTACCTTCGCTATCAGCAACAATTAGGGTGCCTGCAATTAACGCGGCACCAAACTCAACTGGGGCGCTTTGTGTCATTACTACATCAACACGTAAATGCTCGTCAGTGCCTTGCTCGGTAACACCGGCATACATTGCGCTGGCATCAACCGCTAACCCAACATGAAAGTCAGCCGCAGCCGATACAACCACTAAACGGTTAGCCGGTATAACGTCTTCAGCGCTAAAGTTTTTTATAAATCCTGGTTGTGCCATGGTTTTATGCCTTTTTAATGTGGTCTAACGCGGCAGTTATACTAATTTCAATGCCTTTGCTAGATTGTGATTGTTGAAATTCCAGCGCTTTTGCTGCCAATGCTTCTGCACTGTCGTCAGTCACTTCGCCGTCTTTATCGTCCTTGTTAAACTCGTGAGTTAAACCCGTTTGTTCAGGCAAACCTTTTAAAAAGCCTTCAAACCACGCTGCAGGTTTAAGTTCCTGGCTTTTACCGTCTGCGGCAGCAAACTCAAAGGTGGTGTCGCCATCGTCAAGCTTGGCCATAAACTCAGCCACACCCTCTGTGTTTGTTAAGCGCGGGGCTTTGCCGCCATTAATTTCGGTGTTAATAAAGGTGTTAGCTGCTGCAACACGCTGCGCGAATTCAAGCTGTGCGTTTTTAGCGTTAGCTGCATCAATCTGGTCTTGCAGCGCCTTTCTTTCTTTTTCATCCATTGCATGGTCCTCATGGGTGGGTGGTGTGGCGTCATCATCGCCTTTACTAAATTCGGCACCCTCGCCACTATTCACCTTGGCACGTTCGTGCTCAGCAATAATGGTTTCTTCTTTTAACCATTCGCTTTCGTAGTCGGGCACAACTTTATCAGCCGCTTCACTGCCAAAACGGTCAGTTATAAAGTTGCGTAAATTGCCCATTAGGCGGGTAAGGGTGTTTGATGTGCGCAGCGATATGTTGTCAATATCACCGGCAGCAAATTCTAGGGTAAGTGTTTCGGCGTCATCACTTTGGTTAAACTGCCAGGCTAGGCCTTCAACAGCAGGGGGCTTGCCACCTAAGTAACCAATGTGAGCGAGTTGGTAGCCATTAGCCACCTTTTCAAGTTTAACCGAGCGGTTAGGGTATCGCTTGCTTTGTACCGCTTGGGCAAATTCAGTGCATACGTCTTCAGCTTTGGCAAACAAAGAGCCACCTTCTGCTTTTAGCTCACTGGCCCAACCCCACGCAGGGTCGTCCATTTTAGGGTGGCCAATAACCAGTGGTGCGCTTTTAGGTTTAAAGTTAGCGACTACGCTGTTTAAATCAGCATCGCTAAATGTGTGCTCAACGCCTTTAGAGTCGGTTTGTGTACCTGCTCTAAATACTTCAAACCAATTAAATGAGGTGTTTGGGGTTGTTTTGTTTGCCATGTTCCAAGTGCCAATAAACTAACTAAGTGGCACCCAGTGTATGCGGGGAGTGGCTATTGAACCGCTGGAAAAGACTTTACAGCGTTAAGAATGGGCTTACGTATATAGGCTAAGCGGGTATTTAAAAAGTCGCAAGCAAAATTATTAATGTTAATCCTTTATGTCAAAAAATAATAAGCTTTCCAAATCAACTGTAGGGAAGTTCTGAGCTAGAGAACGAGTTAAATTTGTGAATGATTGTGTGAGTTTATTTTCAATCTCCATAAACTTTAATGCGGTTATTCTATTACCAGGGAAAGAATAGAACTCATTTACAAGGTTCTTCATTTCATATGCCCAATAATAAGTGTTACTTTTATCTTTATCTAAGGTTATGAGACTGAAATCACCTTCAAAATCAGGGATATGATCCTTATATGTCGCTATTTCTACAGAATCTAAATCACTGTTACACTCTATTTCATCAGAAAGTAGCTGTAATGTATAAACATAACTATGGATCAAGTCATCACTTGGAACAGGGCTAAAGTGATTAATGTTCGATTTATTATAAAAATTCAAATACAGTGCCCGAACATTAATATTTACATTATGCTTCTTTTCTAAATCATTACAGAACGATTCAAAAAACGAAAAGTGTTCAAAATAATTTTTGAGGTGGGTTTGTTGAACTGTTTGCTTAGATGCATGAAACCGAGCGACCATAACACTCAACAATATTGATATAGGCAAAAGACCGATAGGAAACTTGTAATACTTAATAAACGAATCCAAATGCACAGCCGTAAAACCAAAATCGAACCTTTCATGTATAACTAGCTCTCTAGTTAAATTCAGACCAAGTAGCAATGCAATAATTGCTGGAGTTAATAGTGCAAACCAAAAAGAATAGTTCTTGTGTAATGCTCTACTTTCATCAATAGAGAAGCATTTAACTAAAAAATTTAAAAATTTATCAACCGTTTCCACATCAAGTCCCTTGTACATAATTTTTAAAATACTATATTAAATAAACACAAAATCACCAAGGATTGGTTATGCTAAAGCAAGCTCATTTAAAAACCTTAAATAAAACACTCATTACTATAGCTGCATACTTTCTTTTGTCTGGTATTGGACTAGGTGTGTATTTATATATCAACAATCCAGATAAATACCTTTCATCAAATCCCGATGAGGCCATGCCTCAACTCTACGTAGCACTTACCAATAAATTGGAGTCAAACCCAAGTAAAGAGTTTATAGCCGACCTTAATCAGGCATATGTTGATCAAGTTATTACAGAATCCGAGTACATTCGTTTAACCCTTAGGCACAACCTCAGTATGGCAACAGATTTAAATTTAGAGTTCAAAACAACCAAACAACAATTTCATAAAACATGGCTTAATTACCAAAACGTAGAATCTTAACTTTAAATACAAGTTAAACCATGTTTAAACTGTGTTTAAATTCGATTGAGTGTGTTTAAACGGATTGCGCGTAAGGCAATGTAGCTACAAAACAAAGTAGGGTGCTTAAAATCGCTTACAGCCATCCTTCTTAATAGGGTAATATTTATTCTATAATGTTGAATCTAAAATATGTGAGGGTTAATTATGAATGTTGGTGATTTAAAAGAACAATTAAATGGATTTAATGATGATGTAGAAATTCATTTTGGCGGACTTGATTTTTATAGGCTAAAAACAAGGGGAGAGAAGTTAGTACATTTTGAGTTTAATCAAACTGTTTACAAGGATGATACAGGTAAACTCGTTCTAGAAGATCATGGAAAAGAGAAAAAAGATAACTATTCGAGCCAGAAACTCCAATCATTAAAGAATATACCTATTTCAAACATAGAAAATCAATTGGCTGCATCTATATCTCTATTATTAGATTCTGAACCAACGATTGAAGGTAATATTGAATCATTATCTTTTGAGTTCGATTTTATTGAACCAGTTGTAAAAATGAAAATTTCTTTTTCAAGACAAGCAACAGTACATTTAGATGACGATTTAATAGATTCAATTATCAAATAATTAAAGGAAAACAATGGATAAAGATTTAGCACAAGATACTGACCAAATATTGCATCAAGCCAAGCAATCTATTGATACTCTATTTGGAGATGACTATGCTCGAAATAACCCAGAGTTAGTTTCTGGGTTTATGATCGCAGCGTCGAACAATAAGATTGCTGCTTACCTTTCTAAAATAGAGTGTATCCTCTACGACAATATTAACAAAAAATAGTATGCGTAACCTTGAAATATAGCAAAAAAAAAAGCCCCTAGCTTGGGGCCTTTCTAATCTAATAGCATTTAATAAACGAGTTAAGAGTCGCTTTGCCTTTTTCTATTTTGAGCTCTTGAGACAAGTGCAGGAACGTTAGCTCTCGCATTCATTAATTTGGTCAATTGCTGTTTAAAGGTATCAACGTCTAAATTATATTTGATTGCTTCTTTAAGGTTTTTCTGAGCAATAGAAATTTTATCATCTAGTAAATTCTCAATCCTAAGTTGCTCTGAGCTTTTAACGTTTTTTTTAGCTAAAAACCAATCAATAATAAAGACAATTGTGTTACAAATGAATGGTGTACATGCTGAGTATGCTAATCTATTGGTTTCACCTGTAACATTCACTTGGATAACCGCAATTGCAATCGTATTTATACCCGTAGCAAAACCAATGAGTAATGGGCTCTTAAACAATCTACTCATTAACATTATCCCTTATGTTTAATAAAGCATTAATGAGTTCGTCATCATTTTCAAGAGAAATACGCTTTTTATTAATCGTATCACCATTAATAATTTCAACGTCTAAATGTTTTGGTGGAAAAAAACGAGCTACGAACAATTTAGCAAGTATGGGCGTTACATATAAGAAAACATAAGGCAAGCACAATAAAGTGCTTGCCATTAAAATTAATCTAAAGTATGCCTCAGTTTCACTCATCATTATTATCTGGTATTAACTTATCTTCTTTAGCGGCTCGATGGCGTTCTACCTTAATCACTTCACGACTAACTGAAGGGTTCGCGCCAGTTTTAAATATTGTTGTAGTTTTTAATTTTACAACGAATAAGTCACCTTTGGATACACGTTTATTTTCATCAATTCTAGTAAGAAAAGTATCATCTTTCATTTTTACGCTAATATTATCACCATTAGTAAGTTGTGCTGTCCATCCATTTGAGCCGCTAAAGTTAACTTTTACAAAGCGTAATTCTGTATTTGTTATCTCTTCTTTTACTTCTTCAACAACCTCACGTGTAGGGGTTTTAAAGTCGTTGACTTGCTTTTCCACAAAGGATGATACTTGAACATCGTTTGCATCTTTAAATATAAGTTTTCCATCTTTAGCACCTTCTAAAGGTGCTTTCACAACTTTTTCAAGATCTTTTCTAAATGTTCGGTCAACAACTAAACGGGCAATGTTACTATCAGCTTTAATTTCAGAGCCATCTTTAAAAACAAGCCTCGAAATACCAGTCCCCATATCAACACAGGCTTTAACTGGTCTAGAATTAATCTCCCCCAACACATCCATTAAGCTTTTTATTCCTATAGGTACAGCTGCAAAACCAAGTAAAGTTAGAGGGTTAACTCCACTTCCATTTAGCCAAGTAACAAACTCAATGACGAAAGAGCCCTCGCTGTTTGCTTGCACTTCAAGGTCAATAGTAGAGTCCTCACCATTTAGCATTTTATCTGTATGTTTCAAAACATTGGCTGTATTAATTATGGCATTGCCAAGTAGAACAGCATCAATAGTATGATCTGCAGTTTCAGTTGTATCATAAGATATTTTAAATATTTGTTTAATTTTATCGTTCATATCGTTTCTTATTTTTATCTGTTTTATAAGATGCAATCATACATAAAGAAGATAGCTTATTTTTTGGTGAATCGAGGTGATCTGACTCAATTGAGTTTTGATGTTTCATAATTAGATCCTTCTAAATTGAATATTTCGTAGTTAAAAGCTTAGGTTTCTATAAATCTATTGGCTGATCGAAATCAGGGAGCTCTATTGCATCTTTTCCATATCATTTATAAAAGATTCAAATGATTCATTTACTGATTTTGTATTATTATTTTCAGCCTGTATCAATTCTGCTTCATTTATTTCTAAACCAAGTTCTTTTCTAGCTGAAAACACAAAGCGTGTGACTAAACCGGAAAACTCATTATTTCTTTCCAAACAGAGATTTGAAATATCAATCGTATCTGCTAGTTGTGAGTCTATTAATTTATCTAACTCTTCACTCTCATTTTTTTCTAATGTTTTCTTTTTCTCTAATAATTCAAGTCTATCCTTATCTACTAAGATTCTAACTCGCTTATTTTGAAGTTCTAGGGCTATTTTATTGAACATTGCCATAGCTTCTAGAGCAGTAACGCAGGTTTCAATAGAGCCAACAACTCTAACTTTAGATATTATTTTTGATTCATTTATTATTGCAGTATTAAAGGTATTTGAGTTATTTTGAGAGTCGATCAGTTCGAGTAAATTATGTCCTAAAGATGTAAAAGCCACTATTGCATCAGTATAAATTTTAATTTTTAGAGCTAAATGTTTATCTACGGTAGAAACTAATAATTGGTTTTCTTTTCTGATTTCTTCTAATTTTTTAGCATGTTCAGCTTTGATGTTTTCTAAAGTATGAGCATTATCTGTTTTAATTTTCTCAACAATATGGGTAATTTCACAAACATCTTCTTTGGTAGCAAGATTTTTGCTTTTTTGCTCTATGTAACCTTTAAAAAATATTCTTGCGAAACCGATTGTCCCCGCTACAGTTAAAGAGGCAAATAAACCAAGTTTTAAAAATTCATCTAAGTCCATCAAACCTTCGTCCTTTGCAGTACGCGCTCAACACGGCCAAGCACTGTGAACCTGCCAGATTCAATATCTTCAACTTCAACAAAAAAACCTGAGTAAGCTGTATTGTCACTGGTGACTTTATAACCCTTACTTTTAAAGTCGTACTGAATGCGTTTTACAAAAATTTCATCGTCAAACCTGAGTACGCATACACCCTCACGTGCATCCGCAGGGTCATCAATTAGCGATACCAAGGTTAAATCACCATCACACAAAGTGTGTTCCATACTATCGCCGCGTACAGGTACCACAGTTAATTTTTTATTATGTAAGTTATTTTGTTGCAGCCAACGCGTTGAAAGCTCAAACCGTGCAATAGGGTGCTCGGCAATAACTAAAGCACCACCTCCCGCACTGGCCGCTAAATCGTATTGCGGCACGGGTGTTAAATCAGCATGACTGGTTTGCAGCGCGGAACTTTGTGATGACTTAGCTGGTAATGGCTCTTCTTTGCAACCTTTAAGGACATAGTTAATGTCAAAGCCAATATCGGATAAGGCAATTAACTTATCAGAAGGAATTGGATTCCCAGCTTCCCAACGGAGAAAAGTTGTCTTTCCTACCCCTATTGCTTTTGATGCCTCAGCTTGAGTGAGTTCTAACCTATTACGTTCATCGCGCAAGAATGTTGTCATTTATTGAAACTTTCATCCATTTTAATTACAAGCAATATCAATAATATACAAAATATTGAAACAAATAGTGCTAAATAATGAAATTTACAGTGTTGACAGTTTCAATATGTTGAAACTATACTCACCGCACATTAACAAAAACATTCTTTTTTAAGTCTCGCTTAAGTACATAAAAGAGAATGTAAACCAAAAGGTACTTTACAATGAAACCCGAGCAAATTAAACAAGCCCTTGACAAAAAAGGCTATTCTCTATCAATTCTTGCCGCTGCATTAGGTTTAAACTTATCTCATGTAAGCAGTGTTGTTTATCAACACACTACTTCATACAAAGTAGCTGCCGCTATTGCCAAAATAATAGATGAACCTGTAGAGGTTATTTTTCCCGATGTTCCTGCCTACGTAAAAAACAAAGACACCCGAAGCCAAAAAGTACAAGCACTACGCGAACTTTTAGCCAGTAACCAATAGCATCGGCAAAAAAGCACACTTAATCAATGTAATTGTGTAAGAGATTTTTACCATGGAAAATTTAACAATGGCACAGCAAAAACAACTCACTAAAAGCATCCTCGATGCCGATGTAGCGCCAGACTGCGATATATATCACCTGTTTATTCACAGTGTATGTTCAGCCATGAAGCGCTCAGGCTTTAGTCGCCCAGTAATAGCAGACCGTATGAACGATGCATTGCGATCGCAAAATAACGAGGTTGATCAGTCAAAACTTAATAAATGGCTAGCCCCCAGCCAGGCTCACTATATGCCAATGCATTTCTTACCAGCACTGTGTTACGCCGTGCGCTCAACCGAGCCTGCCAACATATTACTAAAACCTATTTTATTTAAAGCGGTCGATCAGCGTTCACAACTGTTGCAACAACATGCCGAGCTACAAATGGAAATAGAAGAGCGCACCGCAATGCAGCGCTATATAGCTGAGTCGTTACTAACAAACGACGATAATCAAGAATGACGTCACCATTACACCACTCGATATAAAACCCATTTAAGGCTAAAACAATGACCATCAAAGACCAAGAACCGTCTGAAATTCAGGTTTTTAGTGCCGAAGAGCAACAACAACTCAGTGCCAAAATCGAAAAGATGGCAGGGCACATACAACTTGTAATGCCTGATTCAGTTGACGACGCATGGCAATTGGTTGTGCGTATGGAAGAGCAAGCGCTGGTAGATACCGCAAAGCGCGGGCTGTTGTATATGTCGATCAAAATGCATTTAGGCCACGGTGAGTTTGAAACTAAGTTAAATGAGTACTCCATTGCTCCACGTTCAGCAAGGAGTTGTATTGCTGTAGCAAAAATGTTTTTAGCGCTGCCAGAGTCAAAACGGCTGACGTCGGCCGTTTTAAACATGAACAAAAGCAAACTCATTGAAATGGCGCGTTTGCCTGTTGAAACCGTTGAATCGTTAGATGACGACGACCTAGACACGCTTAACGATTTATCAGTGCGTGAGTTCCGTAAAGAAATTCGCAAGCTAAAAGACAAGCACACCGACCTTGAACAACAAACAGCCACGCTTATAAACGCCCTTGAAACAGAGCGCTTAACCAAAGCCCCAAAGCAAATGTACGAGCTGCCTATGCTGGTTGCACAGGTGCGCCAAAAATCGTTTGCACATAATGCCGTTGTTAACGAGTCGCTCGAAGAGTTTATAGCCATGGTCGAGCAACTATGTAATACCCGCGATCTTGACCTAAACCACCGGATAGGTGCTGCACAAACCACATGGCATTTATGGTTAGGCATACAACAACGCATTACCCACATGCTCAACCGCTTAAGCGGCGAGTTTGGCCCCGAGCATTTAGCCGGCGCTGAGTGCATACCACAATTTGCCGAAGACGAATGGCAAGACGCCCAAGCAAACCGTGAATACATGCTCGCCATGTTTAACGACCGTATTAAAACCCGCGAGTAGGAGAGAGCAATGCATCCTGCAGTTCAAAAATACAATAAGTTACCAAGCACAGGTAACGAGCTGAGTTGGCAAAATGCCAGCGAAACAGCCCGTAAAAAAGCCCAAAGTAGGGCGGTAATAGTACGCCATCTATTAACCCAAGAATGCGCGTTACCAAAAGCGTTTGAAGCACTGGTTAATGCCTACCGCACCAATACAGCGCTGGGCACACTTATTAGCGCTATTGATGCACTGGGTAAGTTACCAGGGCGTGCAACCATTTATAACTGGTGCAATGCCTACAAAGACAACGGCATTAACGGCCTATTACCTAACCATAAAGGTAAAGCACAAACCCAGTACAGCTGGCTTGCCCGCTGCCTTGAGCTTTATCACAGCCCAAACAGCCCAAGCTTCGCACAAGTGAGCGACCAACTAAATAAAGAGGGTTACAAGGCCGAGCATCACCAAGTGCGCCGCTTTATTAATGCACTGCCGCACGAGCTTGGCCCACAAAGCCCGTATCGTATGGGTGCAAAACTTTACCGTGAAAAACATAAAGATCATTTGTTGCGCTCTACTAATAATATTAAGCCAGGCGTTATGTATAACGGCGATGGCCACACGCTCGACGTATACCTAGCGCACCCTAAAACAGGTAAGCCTTACCGTGCTGAGTTAACCGCGTTTCAAGACGTAGCAAGCCGCTGCATTGTGGGCTGGGAACTTGGCTATGCCGAAAGCACACTCGATACGCTAGCAGCAATAAGTCGCGCTATTAAAGTGCATAACAACGTGCCTGCCATGTTTTACCTAGATAACGGCTCAGGCTACAAAAACAAACTCATGAACGACGATACAACTGGCTTTTACGCCCAGTTTGAAATAGACGTTATTTTTGCCATACCAGGTAATGCACGGGTTAAGTGGATAGAGCGGTTCTTTTTACACATGGAAGACCGCGTGGGTAAACGCTTTAGCACGTATTGCGGGCGCGACCACGACGATCGCCATAAGCAACTGGTACTTAAAGAGGCTAAACAAGGCAAACGTAAACTGCCTACTGTAGACGAATGGATAGCTGAGTTTAAAGCCTTTTTAAACGACTACCACAACAGCGAACACCCTGAAGTTAAGGGCAAAACACGCCAGCAAGTATGGGACGAAAACATAGAGCGCGTACCACCAGTAGAGGGCGACTTTGTGATGCTACCACGCGAAACCGTAAACATTCGTCGTGGCCGTTTTCGCTTGCACCAACGTGATTACAGCGCCGACTTTTTACACCAGTTTAATGGCCAAGAACTCATTGCCGCCTACGACCTGCACGACGACAGCTACACCAAACTTTATAAGCTAAACGGTGAGTTTTTAATGTTCGCTAACTTAAAAACTAAATCGCATGCAGTGCCTACGTCACGTATTGAGCAAGCCGAAAGCAAACGCCGAACTGGCCGCTTAAAACGCATCGACACCAAGCGCCGTGAAATCGAAGCTCAAGAAACCCAAGACCGCATTATTGATGTTGAGTCTGTAACTAAGTTTGCTGCACCTATTAAGGGTATTGAGGCACAGCAAGCACCCATAAACATTTTTGATTTTGATGTAACGCCAACACAGGCGCAGCACGAAATCGACCTAAACGAATTACTTGATCAACCTAATGAACGCAAGGAACAAACCTATGAGCTATAGCCAACCACACCCATATACAGAAGAACAATCGCACCGAGTTGAGCTTATAAACCAAGAGCTAAGCACCACAGGCATGAGTATTGAGGAACTTAACTGTGGTTTTGCACTGCAATCAGTTAAAGAAGTACTAGCAAATAAATGCACCATTAACCCTGAAAAAGTCATTGTGGCTTTGTGGCATAAGCTATTTGGTGAAGCCGCTATTACCGACATTGAAAAACGTAACGGCTTTAATAAATCGTACAACAAAGCTGATCGCGAACTGGCAGCGCGTATTTGCTTGCGTTTGCAATCACCCGAAATACGCGACCAAAACATTACCAGTGCCAGTATTGCTGTGAGCATGGGTAAAAGCCCTGCATCAATAAGCCAACTTATTAACGGTAAATACAACGCCAAGCCTACTAAGCACTTACACGATATTTGGGCACTTATTTGCCCTGCAGAACTTGAACAAGGCAAACCAAACATAGAGCGTAAGCATATAAGTATTGTATACGGTGATGTGCGCTTTATTCCTACCAGTACATCTAAGCTTATTGCTATGGCATGCGACCAAGCTCGCCAACGTAAACGCTTTAGTGTATTTGCAGGCCAAGCAGGGCTGGGTAAAACCAAAGGTATTACGGAATATTGCCGCCAAAACAAAGAGGCCATTTTAATTGCTGGCAGTGAGCAAACCAGCAGTACCCAAGTGCTAGAGCAACTAACTTTAGCCCTGGGCTTATCGCGCTGCCCAAGCGCGTATAAAAACATGCAAAAAATTATTCAAGCACTGCGTGATACCGACCGCCTAATAATTTTAGACGAAGCCGACAAATGCAAACCAAACTCGCTCGACCCACTGCGCACCATAAGCGACCAAGCCATTGTAGGCGTAACCTTGGTTGGCAACATTCAACTAGTAGACAAATTGCAAACCCAAGAGCGCTACGAACTGATTGCAAGCCGCGTATGCTTTTGGCCTAAACCTATCGGCCAAATAACCGTTGAAGACATTCGCACCCTGTTTTTAGAGCTCACCGAAGGCACCGTAAAGCTCGCCCAAGATGATGCAAAATGGTGGCAATGGCTGCACAAACGCGTTGAAGGTAACGCCCGTGAGCTGGTTGAAAACCTGTTACCGCACTTGCTTAACCACACCAACAAAAACCCAGACACCGCCGTAGACAAGCTGTTAGTTAATGGCATTTTTTCATCAGTACTTAATAAACCAGCGGTTTAAACGCCGTTTAAACATAATTTAAATAAGGATTTAATCATGGCATTTTCAATAAAATTAAACACATCACGTTACACGGCGCATTTAGCATTTAGCTCGTTGGTTACAAACGCATTAATGCTTAGCCTACTTGCTAAAAAAGACCCACAAGGCGAGCTCATAGATAAATGCGATGGCAACATTAAAGCGGCCTTTGCAACACTTGCTGCCGACAAGTTATTTAGTATTCACCATGTGCATGAAATTAACTCTCATGCCCACACAGCAAGACGTTTTAATAATATCTATCGTGATTTTCCGCTGGTTTATACCAGCGGCATGAAAGACTGGGGCATTAAAATTATTGGCATAGGCCAAGCGCCACACTTTGAAATTGAAGCCCTGGAGGACATAGCGTGAGCAACTTGACTCAGCAAATCAAAATTGCACAAAAGGCGGCGGGTATCGACCAACATACCCACCAACTTAATGTGTCGTACATTTGCGATGGTCGTGTTAATACCTGCACAGGTTTAACCAAGCTTGAGCAACAGCAACTGCTTGCACGTTACCGCGCTATGAACCCAAATGCGGGTAAAACACAGTTACCCGCACAACTAAAAATGATTTACAGCCTGTGGGGCCAATTGAGCCGCGCAGGCGCTGTAAATATCGATTCAAAACAGGCCTGCGATGCGTTTTGTGAAAAACACTTACAAGGCAAAAAGCTCAGCCAAAGCGCCCAGCAGTGGCCGCATATTATTGAAGTACTTAAGCAATGGCTTGCACGCCATAAAGCAAAGCAGGGGGCGTAAATGGCTAATTACGAAGAGTACCAAAACTTTACTATTAACCCGCGTAAAGCCGCTTATACAGAGGAAAAACGCTACCGTAATGTAAAAGAAAAAGACAAGCAAGAATGCCGTATTCGCCGTGATGTAGAGGCCTACCAAGAGCAACGCCGAATTGATCGCGAGCACGGCTTAGATTATTTATTTGAGGAGCAATCATGAGCGAATCAAGCATAGATTTACGGGCATTACCCCACGGCCTACGTCGCATTGTTAAACACTTAGGGGTTGAACAAACCATTGCCGTACTTACCGAACAACAAGGGCAAATGTTTTATATCCCTGAAAAGCCAACCGACGATCACGAAGTAGTTAAGGTGTTTGGAAAAGCCCTGGTAAAAGAGCTAATAAATGCCAATGTAGGCTCAAGCTACCAAATACCCATGTTGCACAAAGTGCTTATGCAAATTCGCAATCAACAAATTTGTGAGGCGCTAGACACCAAAACCTGCAACATTCAGCAGCTGGTTAAGCGTTTTAAAATAACCCGCCAGCAAGTAAGCAGCATTTACAGTGCATACCAAGACGAACGGGCGCACGAGACACAACTTAACTTATTATGAAGCATAACAATTTTGTACTGCTCACTGCGTTACAACTTAGCGGCGGCGCTAAACCTAAGCAGTGGCAGTACGAATATGGTTTAAACTTGTTAGCCCGTTACATCAACCAACGTAAAATTATGGGGTTAAATTTAACGGGTTTAATGGATGAGTATAGGGAGGCATATAAAGTCTTGAAAAGTTATAGGAGTTGACATAGTTTGTATTAAATTAAAAAGGAACTTCATATGCAAGACTACGCTACTCAGATAAATGATCTATTCAACGATGACTCATACCCACCCATGATTATATTTACTGGTAGATGGGGCATTGGTAAAACTTACTATGTTGAAAAAATTTTAACAACTGAACTCAAAACCAAATTCCAATATAAAATCACATATCTATCGGTACTAGGCATTACATCACTAGATGACTTTAAAGATTTATTAATAGCAAAAAGATATTTAGAAGAAAAGCATGATGCAAAAGGGGTAACCCATCTAACACATTTACTTGCTACAGCAGAGAAAGTGACAGGTGGTTCTAGTATCATTAGTAACGTTATTAAAGGCTCTGCAGGTGCTGCAAAACACTATATGCTAAAAAATATTTCTGATGAATTATTTATTATTGATGATATTGAGCGTATCGAGTGTTCTTCTTTAAAAAAGCATATTATTGGAGAATGTTTAACACTTACACAAAGCGAAAATAAATTTATTTTCGTTACTGATGAACAAAAACTCAACCTTGAACAATCCTTTACTGAAAAAACATTCTCTGAAACAATTATTTTTAGGCAGAGTCCCACAGAGTTATTTTTAGCTATAAAGCCTGAGTTAAAAAAGTTAGCTAAAGACGAAGAATTGATCATAACACTGATAAAAGAAAACAATTTAACCAATTTGAGGGTTCTCAAACGAAGTTTAAAGCGCATTGAATCTCTTATTTTATATCTGGAACAGTTTTCTAGGATTGACTATGAGCTAACGAAATCAAAAATAATAAGTGACGGGATTTTTATCGCAAAAAGTTTTTATGTTGATAACCAAGAGCAGATAACTGAACGAGATGATAAGTACTACAAGGCTTTTTCTTTTAGACAACACCAGAATTTTTTCTCATACATGACGGGGAAGGAAAATAATTTCGAAAATATTTTTCCCGAAAGTTCACTTCCTCAGAAAGATTCACATTTAGATAAGCTTCTTTATAGCCAAGTATACACATTATCAGAACAAGACTTTGAAAAAGGTGCTGAAGAACTTAAAAATTACATACTGAATGAACAAAATGTTGTCGTACAGAAGTTTTTTGAATGTTTTGATTACTATGAATTTTTAGTTTCAAAAGGCTTTTTAGAAGAAGATGAAAGAATAACTTTTGAAAAAATTAATAATATTGCTAGTTCAAAACAGTTTGAAAATTATGAAGGGATGAGAAGTCGAACATTTGTTGAAGAAAAATATGAGCTAGAATTAGATAGATACCTTGATTCTATTTATAAAGATCAAAGAAGCCAAGAATTAACTAAATTAATAAATGAAATGAGAAAGTCATTCAAAAATTCTTGCCTTTATACAGATGCAGGATATAAAACAAGACCGATTTTGCATGAAATAAAAATCGAAACTTTAAAACAATTAGTAATTGGTTGGAAAGGCCGAGATATTGGATATTTTGCAGCCTTTATAAATGGAAGAGTGGACTTTATAGGTGCATCCAAGGAGCTAGAAAAAGAAAAAGAAGTGACTAATGAGTTAATTATCTATTTAGATAAGTATCAAAAGACTTTAGATCCATCACTAAAAAGAGGGAATATTTGGTTTTTGTTAAACGCATTAAAAAAAACTCAAAATAACTTTGAATAAAAAGTTGGCTTGCCCCTCTTGTAATAGCAAGCCTTTTTATTCTAACCTAATAGACCAACTCGAAAGCCCCAGCCGCAAAAAACTTTACAGTGTTTAGCATCCCCCTAAATTGATTTACTTAACGCATGACAAAAACAGTGCATGCGCCAATTATTGAGTTTTTAGCTCAGCTTATTGTGTCGGCCAGCTCCAAAAACGAGCAAATAGCGTTATCTCGCCGTTGCCCGTATCAAGACTTGCCCGCATTACGTACCCGTGTAAAAGAGCTGCTAAATCCTGCAAACAAAAAACCTTTACGCGATACCCGTTTGCCTGCCTGTTACGTCCTAAATAAACAACGTTTAACTCACATTACAAGGACTCAACATGGCGGTAAAAAATAGAGTAACCGTGCCTACAGCCCCTAGTTTTATATTTCAAGAGTTGGTACCTAAAGCCACGTTTGAACTATTTAACGATACCCCATTATTTTTAATTCATCTGTTTGATGAACGCGCATTGCGTATGCTGCAAAAGTTACGCGACACATTCGGCCCATGCACAGTAAACAACTGGTATTGGGGCGGTGCTAATCAATACCGTGGCTATCGCCCACTTGATTGCACCATAGGTGCTAAACGCAGCCAACATAAGCTAGGCAAAGCATTCGACTGTAGCTTTAAAAACTACACCGCTCAGCAAGTACGTGACTACGTATTAGCCCACCCGCAAAAATTCCCGTATATCACCGCCATTGAAGGTCAAGTGAGCTGGTTTCATTTTGATGTGCGCACGCCTACCTGGACGGGCATTAAAGTATTTAACCCGTAAGGAACACCCATGAATCAAGAGCAAGAAAACTTACTTTTTCAGGCCATTGGTGAAATACAGGGCAGCCAAGCCGCTATTTTAAATGACCTAAAAGATATAAAAGCCGATATTCATCAAAGCATTGAAAAATCCGAAGCGCGTCAAAAAGAAATAACCGATGGCTTAAAGCTTGATATAGAAAAAAGCGAAAAACGCCAAATTGCAGCCATTAATAAGCAAGATGACCGCTTAAGCAAGGTTGAAGAAAAGCTAACAAACCAACGCGTTAAAGTAGCTGCCATGGGTGGCACTGCGGGTTTGGCTGTGTCGCTTATTGCCTATGCTGTAAAAAATGGGATGGCGGGCTAATGGCACACCCAGCTGAAAAGAAAAACGCCGTACGCCACAGCTATGTAACCGAGCTGCTTGCGTTAAGTGTTGCCGCTATTAAGCACAGTGTGGCCGATGGCACCGCACGACGCTGGAAAATGGAAGCCAAAGAAAACGGTGACGATTGGGACTTAGCCCGTGCAGCAAGCCGCCGTAGCGAAGGCACTGCAGGGGAGTTTACCACCGACTTTATTGAAGAATTTACCATTCAAGTAAACGAAACCTTTGAGCTTTTAAAATCAGCCGAAGGCGCAGCACTGCCACTTGACCAACGCACCAAAATATTGAGCTCACTTACCGATATGATGAGCAAGGTAATGAAAGTGTCGGGCGGTAATAAAAAGCTTGAAAAGCGCACCATTGCCACCGAAGTGCTTAAAATTTTGGCTAAGTTTGTGTCAACCAAATACCCTGACTTTGCGCCCGAATTTGTTGAAATACTTACCGCGTTTGGTCCTAAGCTCGATACGGAGTTAGACGACTAATGGCCGATATGAATTCACGCGAGTTTTTAGCTGAAATAGAACAAATAACCGGTTCACTACGCCGTGATATAGAAGCAAAAGAGCGCAACATAGACCCAAGCCCCGCTGCAATTAAAGCACGTCGTAAACGTGTACTTGGCGGCGATTTTGAGTTTTTTGTTTATACGTATTTTCCGCATCATATGTGGCTTGACGACGATCAAACAGCGTCTGAATTCCAAAGCTATTTTATGAACTGGTTTCCCGAAGCGCTCAAGCTTAAAAATGGCTGGAAAAACTGGTTTGTAGCCCCGCGTGGTGAGGGCAAAAGTACCCTTGGGGTAAAAATTGCCCCTGTGTATGTAGCGGTGCTGGCGCTATTGCAAGACCCTGAAATTTGCCAAGACCTGGGCCTTGCTAAAATAACCCAATTTATTGATTTTGTAATTTTGTTTGGCGCTGAAACAAAAATGCCAACCAAAACACTCGAGGTAGTTAAAACTGAGTTGCTTAACAATAATAATCTTTCGTTAGACTTTCCCGAAGTGTGCCAAAAATCCCCTGTATGGAAGTTAGGCGAGTTTGTAACAGCGCAAGGCGTACGCTTTGAAAGCCGTGGTGCTGAGCAGTCAGTACGCGGTACGTTCCATGGTGCCAGCCGCCCTAAGCTACTGCTATCCGATGACATTATTACCGATGCCGAGGCTAAATCGCCCACAGAGCGTGATAACCGTTGGCGCTTTTTAGAAGCAGCCGTGCAATACCTTGGCCCACCCGATGGCACCGTTAAATTTTTAGGTGTAAATACCGTTTTAAATAACGATGACCCAATAAGCCGCGCCGAAGAAGCACCAGGGCATATTGTTCACCGCTTTAAAGCCATTAAACAAATGCCTGAACGCATGGATTTATGGGAAGAGTGCCGCGATTTAATGGTGCACGACGACAAACGCTTTGAAAAACGCGCTGCCGCAAAGGGTGAGGCTGTTTCAACTGAGCAAAAACCCTCGTTTAAATTTTGGTTAAAGCGTAAAAAGCAAATGCTTAAAGGTGCCCAAACCAGTTGGCCAAGTGTGCGTACACTCTACGATTTAATGTGTATGTGGGCGGCTAATAAACGTGAGTTTAACCGTGAAATGCAAGGCATTGCCAAAAGTGACGAAGAAGCCATATTTTACCAGTTTGATTTTTGGGTAGACCGCTTAAACGAATGGATACCCTATGGCGCGTGCGACCCAAGTATGGGCAAAACAGAAAAAGCCGATCCCAGCGCTATATTAGTGGGTTTTTATTCCCAAGATTTACAAAAGCTGCACGTTGAATACGAAAGCCGTAAGGTTCGTGGTACTAGCCGTTTACTTAACGACTTAATTCGCGCCCAAAAAGAATATAACTGCCGCGTATGGGGCTTTGAAAATAACAATGCCTTTGATTTTATGCGTAGCCAATTTATTACTACAGGCTTAGAGCAAGGTATAGCACTGCCTTTACGTGGTGTTACAGCAACCATATCTGCAGAGGAACGTATAGGCTCACTAGAAACTTATGTAACCAATACGCCGGCACAAATTGCCTTTCATTCACGGTGTCGCTTACTACTCGACGAGCTTGAAAACTGGCCAGAAAAGCAAACAACCCATCACTATGATTTAAGTTGTGCCCTGGCTATTTTATGGATGATAGCCAGTACAGGGGCAGGCGGCGTTCCTCGTGTAAATAGCCGTAAAGTGACAAAACAAATAAGGGGCTATCATGTTTAAAAGCAAGCCACGTATTACATCAAAAGCATACGCTGCGCTTAACCGTATGTTTGACCAAAACCGCTTAGACCCTAGCCTAACAGCGCTTATTACTGAGCTACCAAATCCAGATCCAATACTGCGCCGTGCGGGTAAAAACACCGCTATTTATGAAGAAATAGCCCGTGATGCGCACGTTATTGGAGAGTTGCGCTCACTGCGCAGTGGCTTATTTAGCTTTAACACCGAGCTTGTACCAGGGGGGGATGACGCAGCCAGTTTAAAAAGTTATGAGTTAGCTAAAGCCTTTTTTGCCCGTAAACCATGCCCACATACAGAATGGGCCGATATGGACTGGCACAATTACAGCGCCATTTTAAATGGTTTTAGTGTTACCCACCTTGGCAAGTACATTAAAAGCAATGGCCATTGGCAACCCGAATACGTAGAAACATGGCGTAACAGCCGCTTTGCGTTTAATAGTGATCACGAGTTATTAGTAAAAACCAGTGAAAACCCACAGGGCGAAATAGTCGATTCTCGTCGTTGGTCGTGTGTTCGCCATATGCCAAGTGCCGAAAACCCGTATGGTATTGCATTATTAAGTAGTTGTTTTTGGCCATGGACGTTTAAGCATGGCGGCTTTAAGTTTTTTGTACAGCTGTGCGAGCGCTTTGGTATTCCATTTCCTGTGGGTAAATACCCAATAGGCAGTAAAGATTCAGACATAAATAACTTACTTGATGGGCTAGCTAAGCTTGTTCAAGACGGCATAGCCGCCATACCCGATGACACAAGCATTGATATTATTGAAAGCAAGCTATCTGGCGAGCCAGTGCCCGAGCGCTTGGTTAACTTTTGTAATGCTGAAATAAGCAAAGCTTTAACCAGTCAAACCTTAGCAACAGAGCAAAAAAATGGCGGCGCACGTGCTGCCAGCGAAACTCATGCAAAACGTGCAGGCGACAACCAACGCTCAGACAGGGCGCTTGTAGCGTCATACCGCAATCAGCTTTTAAATTCGCTTCATACGGTAAATTTTGATGGTGGCGAACCGCCAAAATTCATTTTTAAAGACAAACGCGAAATTAACACCGACACCGTAACCCGCGTGCGCGAAACCGCCCGTATTGTGCCAGTTGGTGAAGACTGGGCTTATCAAGAGCTCGGTGTACCTAAACCAAAAGACGGTGAAGCAATACTTGATGTGCCCGACGAAGGCCATGGCATTGCAACACCTGCTAAAACAGAGTTTGCCAAAAAGCCAACTGAAAGCGTAGAGCTTACCAACGAGTTAGATGTGTTTGATCACGCAACAGACGACACCATTAAACAGCTTTTTAATTTTGCTCAGGCATCAAAAGACCTGGACGAACTTAAACAAAAAATCACCTCACAATTCCCCGATATTTCAGACTCTACGCTGGTGCAAGTAGCCCAATCAGCAATGGAGTATGAGTTTATGGCAGGCATGAACGAGGCTAATTCTAAAACTGTGGAGATAGACAATGAATAATGTTCCTGACGGGTATTTAAAAGACGGCAAAGGCAATTTAGTCGCCATTGCTAACATCAAACAAACCGATTTAATCAAAGACGAGTTTGTTAAAAAAGCCATTGATAAAGCGATTGAAATGCAAAAAGCACTGGCAGAGTTTAAACAAAGTTTAATGGCTGAGGCCGACGACTTTATAGAGCTATTAGCTCAAGAACATGGCGTTAACTTAGGCGGTAAAAAAGGCAATGTGATGTTACGCACCTTTGACAGCCAATTAAAAGTAACTCTGCAAACGCAAGAACGCATTGAACTTGGCCCAGAACTTACCCTTGCTAAACAATTAATTGATCAATGCCTAGATGAATGGACCGAAGGCGGCAATCAAAACATTAAGGCTATTGTTAGCAAAACGTTCAATACCGATAAGCAAGGTTCACTTAACCCGCAACGCATTTTAGCGCTGCGTAAACTCGAAATTACTGACGATTCAGGCAAATGGGCTAAAGCCATGAACATTATTGCGGAATCCGTTGGCGTGGTTGACTCAACCCGCTTTATCCGCTTTTACAAGCAAGATGATAACGGCATTGAGCAAGCAATTTCACTCGATATAGCAAAACTGTAGCGGGGCGCTTATGGCCATTACAAAAGAGCAGTGGACAGAGATAGAAAACGAACTTGCAGGCACATTTGGTAATGTTGTTTTCTCTGTAGGTGATCACAAAGTCTCTGTTCAACGTCAGAGAAAATCTGAATCGACAACCGTGTTAAGCGTTTATATTGATGACTTCATAAAAGGTGAATGGTTTAACAAAAAAGAGTCACGCCCTGTATGCCTTGAGCAAGTATGGCGCAAGCGCTCCATATCATTATATAAACCTACTGAAATTAAGCGTATTCAAAAAACCTTTGGTAAACGCGATGCAAAAAAGCATTTCCCAAAATTGCATGATAAAACTGAATATTTTGATTGTTCTTTTACAACGTCTAAGTCACTTGTTCGTCAATTTAAGCGCATTGAAAATATCGAGCTTGAACTGATTGGTGGCATATCTTACGAATCAATGGAGGCATAAATGGACCCAGTTACGATAGCGCTCGGCCTTGCAAAGCTCACAGGCCTGGATAAAAAAATAGGCAGTTGGATAGGGGGCGACAATGGATCAAAGGTCGCGTCTAAAGTTGTTGATATGGCACAAACACTCACTAATTGCGGTTCACCACAAGAGGCTATGAACCGTATTCAGCAATCGAGTGCATTACAACAAGAGCTTAGGCAAACCATATTAAACCGTGAAAAAGAGCTTGATGATTTAGCGTTTAAAAATACTCAAAGCGCCCGAAATATGCAGATACAGGCACTTAATCAAGATGATAAGTTTTCTAAACGCTTCATTTATTACTATGCGTGGTTTTGGTCTGTTGCAACGGTTATATACATAGGCTGTATAACGTTTTTAACCATTCCAGATACCGCAACACGCTTTGCAGACACCATTTTGGGCTTTATTTTAGGCACCGTTGTAGCGTCAATATTGAATTTCTTCTTTGGTAATAGCCGTGATAATTCACGAAGAAATGAAATTCAGGACATTCAACAGTCACTAAAAGAGCAATAATATGGCCTTACCAGCTCCACAATATGGCGACCTTGTTAAGTTCAAGGAAGCCATTTCTCATTTCAAAGACAAAATTAAGCTAACCAGTGAATCATATAAAGATTTACAAGGCTTAATTCACGCCAAGGCATTTACTGTTGCCGGTGCAACTCAAATCGAAATTATAAACGAGCTATATAAAGCAGTAGATAAAGCGATTAGTGATGGCGAAACTATATCGGACTTTAGAAAACGCTTTGACAAAATAGTGAGTGATCAAGGTTGGTCATACAATGGCAAGCGGGGCTGGCGTTCAAAAGTAATTTATCAAAACAATAAAAACACCGCGCGTGCAGCTGGCCGTTGGCAACAACAACAGCGTTTAAAAGAGCGCAGGCCATATTTATTATACTTAACTGCTGGTGATAGCCGCGTAAGACCTGAACACGGTAAATGGAATTATATTTTACTTCCAGTGGATCATCCTTTTTGGGATACACATTATCCACCGAATGGGTATAACTGCAGGTGTAAAGTAGTATCACTTAATGCGCGCGATATAGCACGTATGGGTTTATCTGTTACCAAGCCTGAAAAAGTAGATAAGTTTATGGAGTCATTTAATGTTGTTGATCCATCTACAGGTGAAGAGCTAAGTAAGTTACCAGGCATTGATTTAGGTTGGGATTATAATCCAGGGAAAGCATGGTTAGGTGCAGACATTGCAGCGGGTAAGTCAGTCATAAATCTATCAAAGGATTTACAACAACTGGCGGTATCACAATTTAACGAGGCAGTTTTAAAATCTAAGCAGTACTATATAAAGCAGGTAAACTTGCAAGCAGCAAAGTTGGCACTTAAAAAATCAGGAGCCGATGGCCAGCAATTTACGCTAGGGCACTTGCCAGTAAATTTACTAAACGAGTTATCACGTAAAAACGCACCTATATATAGTAGCACTGTTACAGTCAGCAGCGCTCAAATTGAAAAGCTCTTAACTGGCCAATTAGCAATTGAACAAATACACGAACTAATGAACGCTGTTCAAAATCCAAATACGTTTACTTATATAGGCAACCAAGTAAAAATATCGTACCAAGGTTTTATGATCACAATAGAGCTAGGACCGCAGTTCAATACAATTATAGCTGCCGAAAAACTTTAAATATCGGCAGCTCAAAATATTTAAACAGCGTTTAAAAGGCGTTTAAAGTGTATTTAAAGGAAAGTTAAACGATCAGAAATGATCTAATTCTAAACGTATAATGAGCAGGAATGATTGGGTAATGAGTCAGTTTGAACAGGTTTCGTCTAAAACCAAGCGTAATCCAGATTTAACTAATTTTCCGCTCAGGATTAGCTAACCCCAGTAATAATGGGCTTTTCCAAAAGACGAGGGCGAAAATCCTCATATCATCATTATTCTAGAAATGAACAACCCCTTACAGATAGTTAGTTTGCTTAAGTACATATATATGCTATTTAACATAATATAAATTATAGGTAGTAATATACCTATATATAAACAGCGGTCTATTTTAAAAGCTTCAAGCTCACTAAGTCCAATACTAGACGGTATCGGACATTAAGTGGCTTTAAACAACTATTATGGTTATTCATAGTTATCACCTTGAGGTTCCTTAATGCTTAGCTTAATATTAAAGCACAAGCCGTAAAAAACATTGAAGTATTCATATGGAATTTGTACGCCCACTCGAACCAATTTTAATTATTGATGATGTTAAACAGATCCGCGCTGATTTAAGCCAAGTATTAGCCGGTTTAGGTTTTGATGACATTATTGAGTGCGATAATTTTAATTGTGCTAAACCTCTGCTTATTGAAAAATCACCCAACGTTATATTCTTAGATGTTGATTTACCTGATTCTGAAAGCATTGAAATTTTAGAGTCGATTAACAACGAACACCCTCATGCACATGTTGTTATGTGTTCAGGCCACAATAGCTTTGAAACAGTGCAAAATACCTGGGAGCTAGGCGCAAAAGAATTTATAGCTAAGCCCTTTAACGCGCAAAAAGTTGATGCGGTAATGAAACGTTTAGAACTCATAGATTAAAGGAAATTATGCAGCACATTGTTACGACAATAATTGATGACCTATCTACCGTTATATTTGGTAAACAACAACAAATAAAATTAGCGTTAGCCTGTTTATTTAGTGAAGGCCATTTACTAATTGAAGACTTACCCGGCATGGGAAAAACCACTTTGTCGCATGCATTAGCTGCAGTACTGGGGTTATCGTATCAGCGTATACAATTTACCAGCGATTTATTGCCCGCTGATATTATTGGCACCAATATATTTAATAATAATGAACATAGTTTTTCATTTCATAAAGGCCCAATTTTCAGCCAAGTGGTGCTCGCTGATGAAATAAATCGCGCGGGTCCTAAAACACAAAGTGCTTTATTGGAGGCGATGGAAGAACATCAAGTAACAGTAGATGGAGACAAGTACCCGCTCCCTACTCCATTTTTTGTAATTGCGACTCAAAATCCATTATATCAGGCAGGTACATACCCGTTACCAGAATCACAACTAGATCGTTTTTTAATGCGAATTAGTTTAGGATTTCCACCTAAAGATGCAGAAAAACGGTTACTGTTAAATAATCAAAAACGTGACTATTCTCAGTTACCGCAGCGAATTGAACAACATCAACTTATGCAAATTCAAGATGCTATATCAAATATCACGCTAAGTTCGCCAGTGGTTGATTATATAATTGAGTTAGTGACTTATACTCGTGAGTCTCAAACATTAACGACTTCGCTTTCCCCAAGAGCCAGTATGGCACTGGCTAAATCGGCCAAAGCGTGGGCTTATATTGAAGGCCGTGATTATGTACTACCCGAAGATGTACAGGCTGTTTTTTCAAGTGTGTGTCAGCATCGATTAGGTTTACATAGTGATACGGGCGATACACAAATAGCGGCCATTTTAAAACATGTTTTAGTGCCCGTTTAGGTAAATGCGTATTTATAAATTTAAGCGCCCTACTTTTATTCACGATATAAAAAGCGCGATTTTAACTGCCTTATTAAAAAATAAGCACAAAAAAAATAGCATCACCTTAAAACATAATACTATTTATGTTTTACCATCCACGCTTGGCGTTTACTTTAGCGTTGTTGCATCATTAAATTTTGTAATGGGGATTAATTATCAAAATAATTTAATTCTGTTTATGGCTTATTTAATGTTTGTGATTATAATTTTTGCATTGTTATTGGGCTACAGTAATGCCAGAGGTTTAACTGTCAGCTTTAAATACGCCATTGACAGTTTTGCGCCTCAGGCACCACAGCTAGTTTGGCAAATAGAAGCAGCTGATCCTTGTCAATCAATTACATTAAGTTACCCCAATGATTTAAAAAATGCGTGTTACATTACGCGCGTTAAAAATGAAGCAATAAAATCTCAATTATCATTACCTTATACCAAGCGAGGCTGTTATCAGTTAAAGCCAATAAAAATTGCCAGTAATTACCCCTTTGGTTTAGTCAGTGTGTGGAGTTATATACAACCTAATAAAGTGGTGTATGTTTATCCGTCAATTATTAAAACAACAAATCAAAAACACCAAAACCTAGTTTCAAATAATACCGATGAAGGCACTGAAAAACATAAAGGTGACGATGAATTTGAAAGTTTAATTACTCATTTGCCAGAAATGGGGTTACA
>CESF01136545.1_pt1 | contig 27078 bp, 22 predicted proteins | sample 356331 | NCBI WGS metagenome assembly CESF01 (sample SAMEA2621779, study PRJEB7988) | marine metagenome | biome: marine biome (ENVO:00000447); feature: surface water layer (ENVO:00002042); material: "saline water (ENVO:00002010), including plankton (ENVO:xxxxxxxx)" | depth 5 m
CCTTCAGGTTATGAGCCTGACGAGCTACCTGGCTGCTCCATCCCGCGATTTTGTAACCACCCCTCTCGGGGCGGGCGGAAGCTAGGTTGATCCAACGAAGACTTCAAGGATTATTTGGCAAAATTGTATTGATTCGCTAAGACAGCTTCGTCCATGCCCCTTCCGGTTCAATCCCCTGCCCCTCTCTCGCTCTCCCAGTGGCAAGAATCAGCGGAGCTCCACCGCCAGGAGGTGGAGCAGATCACAATCCCAATGCGTGCCCGAAAATCAAGAGGCGAAAAACACCCGGTCTACGACTTTTTACATACCTATTATTCATTCCCTTTGGGCCGGCTCGAAAGGTGGCATCCTGGATTTGCGGTTCCCCTCGAAATCAATCAAACGATCGACCTGCCAGAGAAATATTACCACCAAGAGGGCGGTATCGCGTGGATTGATTCAAAAAAACTCACATTCAAAGCCCAGGAACGAATGCAGCGGATTCATCGCTTACTGACTCTCACTCAGTCCCGCCCCCCTAACTTTTCATGCCACGGGCTCCACGAATGGGCCATGGTCTACTCCGGCTCCGACGTCCGGCATCGCGAGAGCGCTCCACTTCGGCTGCCACAATCTAAAATCGACGAGCTGGTTTCGGGTCGGCCCCTCTGCTGTTCACATTTTGATGCCTTCCGATTTTTTGCACCAGATACCGTTCCACTTAATCGATTCACTCCGACCCTCCTAACGCGGGAAGATCATGAACAGCCAGGCTGCATCCACGCCAATATGGATCTTTATAAATGGGCCTACAAAAGCTCCCCGTGGATTTCGTCCGACCTCCTTCGTAAAACCCTCTTCTTTGCGATCGAGGCCCGGAGCATCGATATGCGCGCCTCACCTTACGACCTTTCGGACTACGGCTACCCTCCGATTCCCATCGAAACTACGGAAGGCCGACGAGAATATGAGCGAGAACAAACCGGCCTGTACCGAAAAGGATTAGCATTACGGTCAGAATTGATAGCCGCCCTTGATAAAATCCTTTGAGCTTCACTAGTCCTGCATAATCCGACGCCGGAAAAGCGATTGCTCAAACCGAGAAAATGCCCAAGCTTTGGGCAATCAGCGGGTCAATGAGGTCGCTCAGATCGAGGACTTCTCTCGCTAAGGTTGATTTAGTGTTTCAAATTGAGTCATTTACGGCTTTCCTCGCGCATGATCCCAAACGTCCTCGCCGAGCGATATGCCGCAGCCAAAATCCGCGAAATCTGGTCACCTGAGGGCCGGATCATTCTTGAGCGAGACTTCTGGATCGCGGTCATGAAGGGACAACAAAATCTCGGCCTCGATATTCCAGAGGAAGCCATTGCTGCCTACGAGTCAGTCAAGGATCAGATCAACCTAGCATCCATCGACGAGCGGGAACGACTCACCCGTCACGATGTGAAGGCCCGAATCGAAGAATTTAATGAACTCGCAGGCCACGAGCATATTCACAAAGGAATGACCTCTCGAGATCTTACCGAAAATGTTGAACAACTTCAGGTTTACAGATCACTCGAGGCCATCCGGGATAAATCAGTAGCAGTTCTGGCCCGCCTTTCCGAACGCGCTAATCAATGGTCCGAGCTCATGATCACGGCTCGCACCCACAATGTCGCGGCGCAGCCAACCACTTTTGGCAAGCGGATCTCAATGTTTGGCGAAGAGATCCTTAGCGCTTATCATAATCTCGATTCCATTCTTCAATCGTATCCAGTCCGGGGCTTAAAAGGTGCAGTGGGCACTCAAATGGATCAGGTTTCTCTTTTCAACGGCGACACAACCAAGGTCGCAGAATTAGATGAACAGGTCAGAGTCCACCTAGGCTTACCAAAAGCCTGGACCAATGTCGGGCAAGTCTATCCACGATCGCTCGATTTCCGAGTCGTAAGTGCCTTGGTCGACCTAGCCTCAGGGCCATCCTCCCTCGCAAAAACTCTCCGCCTTATGGCAGGTCATGAAACCGCATCAGAAGGTTTCGCTAAAGGTCAGACCGGTTCATCCGCCATGCCTCACAAAATGAACTCGCGATCCTGCGAGCGAGTCAACGGCTTCCACGCTATCCTCAAAGGCCATCTCACTATGGCTTCAAACCTCGCCGGGGATCAGTGGAACGAGGGCGATGTCTCCTGCTCAGTAGTGCGACGTGTCATGCTTCCTGATTCCTTTTACGCGATCGATGGACTTTACGAAACCTTCCTTACCATCCTTGGCCAGATGGACGCCTACCCTGCCGTCATCGAAAAAGAGAACACTCATTACCTACCCTTCCTTCTCACCACAACGATCATGATGGAGGCCGTGAAAGCAGGCGTAGGCCGCGAGACTGCGCACGAAGCGATCAAGGAACACGCCGTCGCAACCGTTCACGACCTCAGAAATGGCAAGGCGAGCGAAAACAATCTTCTAAAACGACTCGAGGAAGATGCCCGCCTCCCACTGGATGCCGACGCTCTCTCTCAAATCCTCGCACAAGGGCGAGATAATGTCGGACAGGCTAAAGTTCAAATCGCCCATTTTGATCAGCAAATCAGCGCTCTCAAAGCGACCCATCCGGAAGCTGCCAATTACTCTCCTGGGTCGATCCTCTAGATCCACTCCTCTTACCCCAGGGGACAAATAGCGTCTAGACGACTAGAGCTGTTCTGGGGAAATGACAAACCCAAAAAGCTTAGCCTTGGATCTCTTATTTGACGCTGATTTCTCCAACCAATTCCACATCGGGTTTGACACCATCCAGCCAGTTGCATAGTCCCGCAACGACATGGCACAAGAAACGACATTGATTCTCTTCAAACCCGACGCGATCAAACAGGACCTCGTTGGCACCATCCTCGCCCGCTATCAGGCCGAGGGATTCAAAATCCGCGGCATTAAAATGATGTCCCTTTCTGACGAGATTCTCGCCGAGCACTACGCCCACATTGCGGAAATGCCCTTCTTCCCATCGGTGCGTGGCTTCATGCAGGAAACTCCTGTCGTGGCCCTTGCTCTCAGCGGAGATAACGTCATCACCCGCGTCCGCGATCTCCTCGGACCGACCGATTCCAAGGAAGCTGCCGCCGGCACCATTCGCGGTGACTTTGGCGAAAAGGCTGTGGACTCCAAAATGCGCAACATTTGCCACGCTTCCGACAGCACCGAAGCTGCTGAAGCCGAGCTCAGGCGTTTCTTCAACGAGGGCGAAATCGTCAGCTACTAAAAATCTGATCTCATTCTAATCTCAAAGAGCCGCTCAAGCACGAGCGGCTTTTTTGTAGAAGCCTCACTTTGCAAAATGATCTAAGATCGCCTGAACAAGGCCATCGATATCGTGCTTCTTTGATTCAATTGATGCCGCTTCACAGTGGGACTTGAAGTTCTTATGAGTCACCGGACCAATACAGGCAGCTTCACATCGATCGGGCCAATTAATGTCCATTTTGAAGAAGTTCGTAACCGTCGAGCCACTTGTGAAGGTGATCATATCAGCACCTTCTTCACATAACTGCTTGGCTGCCCCGGTTGGGTCGGAAGTTTCAGGAATAGTCCGATAAGCGAGACAAGAATCGACAATCGCCCCCTGGTCCATCAATCCGTCATAAATCACATCACGAGTTTCCTCCGCTTTCACCCAGAGGATCTTTTGATGTTCTATACTCTCATTCTTAAAGGCCTCTAAGAGCCCTTCCGCGACAAACCGCTCCGGCATGAGATCCACCGCAAAACGGTATTCACGGATCTTAGCCTCGGTGCTAGGCCCTATCGCGGCAATCCGGCAACCACCCAAACTCCGTGCATCCTGGTAAGTCGCGTAAAAAGCATCAAAGAATTTCTCCACTCCATTGGGACTCGTGAAGACAAGCCAATCGTATGTGTGAGACTCGGCCACCGACTCCGCAAAATCCTGCCGATCCTGTGGGTGTTCAATACGAATCGTAGGAAGCTCGATGACATCTGCGCCCAGTTCACCCAATCGTTTACTCAAGCCACCAGCTTGCTCACGCGTGCGGGTCACGACGATTCTTTTTCCGAAGAGAGGTTTGGTCTCAAACCAATTAATCTTCTCTCTTTCCTTTACCACATCACCAATCACAGCAACTGCCGGTGATTTAAACTTCTTCTTCTCCACCACATCCGCAATGGTTTCTAAAGTGCCCTGCACCGTCTGGTGCTTTCCGGTGGTCGCCCAACGCGTCAGCGCAATCGGAGTCTCGGCTGCCGCGCCGCCTTTGATAAACTCATCACAGATTCCACGGAGGCGAGAGACTCCCATGACAAAGACTTTTGTTCCTGGAGTTTTAGCCAAATGCTCGAAGTCAAGAGAGGTCTCCCCTTTCGTAGGATCCTCATGACCGGTGAAAATTGTCAGCTGCGAGCAATGATCGCGATGAGTCACTGGAATACCCGCGTAAGCAGGACCAGCAATAGTAGATGAAATACCCGGGACGATTTCAAACTTCACTCCAGCCTCGGCTAACTCGGCAGCCTCCTCACCGCCCCGCCCAAAAATCATAGGATCACCACCTTTGAGCCGAGTTACAACTTTACCCTGAAGAGTCTTCTCTACAATGATTGCGTTGATTTGATCCTGTGGAATAGCGTGATCAGCAGCACGCTTTCCAGCAAAAATTAACTCACATCCTTTCTTAGCCCATCCCACCAATTCGGCGCTGGAAAGAGCGTCGTAGACTAGCACATCGCACTTCTCGATACACTCCTTAGCCTTCAAGGTGACTAACCCTATGTCTCCCGGGCCTGCGCCCACGAGGTAACAAATTCCCTTTTCTTGCTCTTCGCTCATTTTAGATTTTTAAAAAGTTGATGGGCCACCTCCATGGGAACTACGCCACTTGCACTTGCCTTTCGGAGCATCCCACTTCCCTCTGGGAAGACCCTTGCACCCATTTCGAGATGCTCACCTTCCAAGGTTGACCATACCCCAATCGGCGTAGAACAACCGGCGTCGAGCAACCTCAAAAACTCACGCTCCGCGAAAACCCGGTTCCAAGTTTCTTCATGATTTAAGGCGTCGATGATTGCTCCAGTTTCTTCATCGCCATTGCGAATCTCAAGCCCAACCGCACCCTGGCCAGCTGCTGGAAAAAAATTCTTCTCGGCGAGGCACTCTACAAAAAGCGGATGACGCTCAATCTCAAACATACCTTCGGTTGGGTAGCCCAAACGCTTCAATCCGGCTTCCGCTAAAATAATCCCATCGTAATCTGCATCAAGCGCCGCTTTTTTTATGCGAGTTGGCACGTTTCCCCGAAGGTCAACGACTTTTGCGCCCGGCTTAAGAAATTTCGCCTGCCTTTCGCGTCGCACCGAACTGGTTCCAACACGCGACCCCTTTTTAACTTCACTCCAAGGGATTTTACCAATCCAAGCATCCGCAACCGGTGCCCTCTCAAGAACCGAACGCAGTTGGAATGGATCTTCAAGAACCGTAGGGAGGTCTTTCAGTGAATGAACCGCAACATCAATTTCCTCAGCCTCAAGAGCCACCTCCAACTCTTTGATAAAAACACCTTTGTCCCAAATCCCCTCGGCTTTCGCAACCTCGTTAAGGGCAACATCCGTCCTGCGATCGCCGGTCGTCTTGATAATCACCCGCTCCACCTCTAGCTCCGGAAAAGCCTCTCCCAGCGCAGCCTCAGTCATCTCTGCCTGCTTTAGCGCAAGAGCACTTCCCCGCGTTCCCAATTTTAGAGTCTTCATTATTTAATCGTTCACCGCTGGCAGCGAAGCCTTGTCAATCTCCTCACGAATGATCTCTTCGCAAAGACGGAGTTGTTCCTCACGGCGCTTCCTCGCCTCATCTGCCATTTCTTGCAAGGTATCAATGTCGTAAAGATAAACTTCCTCAATCTCCCCTACCTCTGGATCAATGTCACGAGGCACAGCAATATCAACCATGATGAGCGGGCGAAATTTTCGCTTTCGTCGAACAGCTTCCACATGCTGGGGCTTCACGACAAAGTGTGGCGCTCCTGTTGCGGCAATTACGACATCCAAATGGGACAACTCCTCTTCCCATCCGCTGAATGGCACGGCACGTCCCCCGATCTCTTCGGCAAGATCCGCCGCTTTATCAAAAGATCGGTTGGTAACCATCACCGAAGTGGCCCCTCGTGACTGCAGAGCGCGCGCTGTTTTCCGGCTCATTTCCCCGGCTCCGATCACCATCACGGAACTTCCCTGCAGGCGTCCAAAAACTTTCTCGGCTAGTTCCACCGAAGCCCCGGCAACCGAAGTTGCTCCCTCCTGAATGGCTGTATGAGTCCGGACCTTCTTCCCAACTCCAAATGCACGCTGGAAGAGCTTGTTAAGAACCGACTTGGTTGCCCCACCATCAAGGGAACGCTTATAAGCCTTCTTGACCTGTCCAAAAATCTCCGTCTCGCCAAGCACCATTGAGTTCATTCCGCTAGCAACTCGACACAGATGCTCAGCGGCATCCCTCGCCTCATAGTGATAAAAAAAACCTTCTCTTACGCCGACGTATTCTCGTCGCCCACAGACCCAATTTTCTAGGTCAGCAACCCCGCTTCCTCCATTCACCACTGCGTAATACTCCGTGCGGTTACAAGTCGAGAGAACGACGCCTTCAAGGACATCTTCGGATGAGACCAAAGACTCGGTTTCCCGATCAAGTGCTCCATCCAAGAGTGCAAATTTCTCGCGAACCTCAACAGGTGCGGTTTCATGATTGAGTCCCAGACAAACAAGTTTCATCACAGTTTTGCAAAGACTACGAGTGAGAGGATGAAAAGAACGGTCAAACCGGTGGCTAATTGCCGACCAGGAAGACCACGGACAAAGTAGACTCCGAGTAAAACCGCGTAGAGGACCCAAGTGATAGTCGCTACCATCAAGTGAATACCAAAATTGCCCTTCGGCATGAGTAAGCCCGCAATAATACCAGCGGTTAGGATCAACCACCCAACGACCGCGATGCGGGCCATCGCCTGCACCAGACGACTTATCGAAGGCATCCCATGAACCAAACCTCCGCCAAATTTTCGCGCCTTCAGTTGATAATCTAAGACGAAGAACATGACTCCAGCAACTGCCGCGAGCGCTAAAGCTCCGTAGGAGAGCACAGAGAGAGATGTGTGAGCCTCGCGCCAAGCATCAATCGATTCCGCACTGACCACATTTTTTTCAAAGGCCCCTGGAATGAGTGAAATTACCTGTAAAAAAAAGACGAGGGGGGCCGTGAAAACGCCCAAAAGTGAGACTCGATATGTTGTTCCGGTCACGAGATAGAACAAAGTTAACGACCAAGCCATGAAGAGGCAAATTTCGCCTAGGTCACCCAGCGGACATTGGCCTCTCAATTCACCACGCCAACCAAGCGCCATAAGCTGGGCTCCGAAGGACAACGCCATGCAGAAGAGAGCTGCCCAGCCCACCTTCTCCGAACGGAGTGACATCACCCCGACAACACCTCCTGCTGCCGCAAGAACTGTCGCAATGATCACCCAGCTGATTCCCATAACCATGTAACTGCCCTTCCCTAGCCAACCTTTCAAGTGCAGATCAGCGGATTCTTTGAGACTCGGCTAAAAACGTCCTCTAAGAGAGAGTATCTCGGGACAAACAGGACTCTCAGCCATCTGCGATGACTCACTCAGGTCACAGAAGCAGAAGCGTTGCTAGACCAAACCAGCCTCAAAACCATCAGCGTCGCTGTCGCCTCCCAGCCAGAGCCAAACAGCGTAAAAAGAGAGGCAAGACCCACGAAATCAAGCCAGCCAGACCAAAAATAAGACGCTATGCAGATCTAAATAATGACTAAACGCGAGGCAGCCAGTGGCCAGAAATTGACGACCTGATGTGAATGACCCTTCCAAACAATCTTATCTTCTTCGGCAGACGTCCTTTTCAATTGCCGTGTTTACGATATCTCCACAACTGCAGAGAATCACCAAGATTATAAAAGACAACCCTGGATCGACTCACGAACCATCGCTTGATGGCAACCCACCCTCTTTTGAAAAGGCATACTACTGGGAGTCTCGAACGTGAGAGAAACCGGACAGCCCATTTTTGCTAAATAAATTGCCTCGGGCCATCCCTCGGGCAGATCTGGATGCTCTGAATGATGAATCCACCCCGGTTCGGTGACCTCATGATTGTCGATTACAGATTCGGGCTCGGGGGAGAAATACGGCGCAGCTGCCGCAAGAAGGTTTTTGTAGCCTGATACAGCGCCTCCGAGATTAATCTCGTAGTAATAAACTCCCGAACTCTCCCAGTCCTCATGCAGGGAAAGAAAAAGCTGCGGGATTTCCTGCTCTTTCAACCACGCAATATGCGAGGACACTTCCTCGCTCTTGCAGAGACAATAATCACGATTCAGATCAATCCCCTCAAAATTCTCCCGTGTGCCAGCCTCAAGGCCAGTGGGATTGAGAGCGGGACAAATTAACCAATGGAAACGATCATCAAAAAAATTTTCATTCAGTAAACCAAACAGAGCCTGCGGGCCCGAAGGCTCGTCCCCGTGTATCCCCGATGAAAGATAAATGCACGGCTGAGACCGATCACCTTTTGACGAGGCCAGTAAAGGAAAGCCCTCAACCTCGCCAAAAGCCTCGCTTTCAAAGCCCCGTGAAGCCGACGCGTGCGACCAGTCACGGAGAAAAGAGTGCCAGTCCATTATTTTTTAACGGGCATAAAGGGCCACTTTGGAGTGCCTTTCGGCTCGGGAGCGGTTGGAGTCTTACCCAAACCAAAATCTTCGGCCTTAAGACCACGCTCTTTCCAGATCCCCGCGCTCTTACCACTCCAAAAGCCATAAAAACTCGGGTAAAACGCATCAACAAAATCTACATTTGCCTTCTCAGGAACCTTGAGGTCAAGGAGATGAAAGCTGGCATTTATGATCAAACGACGAAGATCTTCACTCAGGAAGTCCACTGAAGCCCCCATCGTGGTGCAGAGCGAGCGTCCAGTTGCTTTAGCATTAGGCGATTCGTATGTGTGCAACCAAGCAAGTGGCATCATGGGGCTATTTTTAGGCCCCCCAATCGGTTTAGAAGCAGGATCTAGCGTCTGAGTTACCGCGCCACGAAGCAACACCGTGTCTTTGTCTGTGAGATGCCGAACTCCGTAAACATCGCTAGGGCCAAAAACATCTTTCACCGAGTTAAGGACCGGATGCTCATCACAACCTTCCGCAATCACTCCCCGAGCTCCCTGAGTTTTATGACCGCCATGATGATTTACCCAGCGCTCTCCAAGAACCTTCAAACCCCATTCACCTGCACCGATGTTGCCCATTTTACCTCCACCTTTAAAGGCGTGAGTCGCGGTGCGAAAGCCTATCACCGGCTTCCCAGCATTTAAAAATCCACCCAGATGTTTAATCGTCTCGGGCGTGTAAGCCCTCATTCGAGTTCCAATGATCATGAGGTCCGCTGAATCGAGCTTCTCCCAACCCGTTACGCCCTGGATGTTGTTTGGGTCGATATACATTCCATCGGCACTCCACGAGAAAAGCACCGTGGTATCAAAGCCATGCCGCTCAGAAAGAATTTTTGCTAACATCGGGGCACTCTCCTCAGAGCGATACTCTTCGTCCCCGGACACTAAAACGATATGCTTTCCCTTCCCGGGCCCTTCCTTACCTTTAAAGCTAAGCCATTTTTCCTGAGCTAATCCTGTCATCGAGGTGAGACAGAGCAACGCGAGTCCAAGTCTTTGTTTCATCTCCATCACTAATAAAGGGATTCGGCGGCGTGAAAAGAACGAAAGCTCCAACCATCACCCTGCCAGCAAGCACCTCTTGATCAAAAGACTTTTTGATTCACTAATTATTGAACTACCCTACCCCCATGAGACAAACCATAATTTTAGCACTAACAGCCTCCATGCTATCCGCGGAAAATACTTTTCCGATGAAATTCCACAAGGCGCCAAAGCCCTTGGTCAAAGACGCGGTGGTGGAAAATTGGCCCCGCTTTTTTGGCCCACGAGATAATTGCACTACGAAAGAGAGACCATTATTAGATAAATTCCCGGAAGGTGGGCTCACTAAGGTCTTTGAATTGGCCCGCGGTGAATCTTATAGCTCCCCAATCATCGTTGATGGAAAGCTCTTGCACTTCCACGCTATCGACTCAAAAGAAACCCTCGACTGTCACCACGCCGAAACCGGGAAGCGCCTATGGACTTTCCAATATCCCATTGACTACCGAGATCGCTACGGGTTCTCGAATGGCCCGCGCTCCAGCCCGGTGGTCCATCAAGAACGAGTCTATTTAATCGGTGTCACCGCCCAGCTCCACTGCCTCGATCTAAAAACCGGCAGAGTTGTATGGAAGCGTAATCTTAAGGAAGAATTTAAGATTCCTCAATATTTCTTCGGATACGGGCCAAACCCTATGGTTCATGGCTCTAACCTTATTATAAACATTGGAGGAAAAGAGAAGAAAACCAGCGGAACTTGCGTGGCAGCTCTAAACCTTGACGACGGAAAAACAGTCTGGACCCACGAAGACAGCTGGGGAGCATCCTATGCCTCCCCGATTATTACAAAAATCCACGATCGGGATGTTGCTTTAATACTTGCTGCCGGAGAATCGAGGCCTGCCCACGGAGGACTCCTTGTATTAGATCCACAATCCGGGAAGCTTCTTTCGCGCTTTCCGTGGCGCGCTGACATCTATGAATCAGTTCTTGCTTCAACCCCGCTATCAATTTCTCACAATCAGATTTTTATCTCAGATTGCTACGAGTTAGGAGGGGTTCTTCTTAATTTTTCCAAAGACTTTACCATCCAACCGGTTTGGAAGAAACGCTTCTTTGGAATGCACATGATGACCCCTCAAAAAATCGGGAACTATCTCTATGGTTTTGCTGGAAGAAATATTCCTGACACCCAGCTAAAATGCCTCAATTTGAAGAATGGAGAAATATTAATCGAAGACGATGTAAGGTGGAAAGAAGGTCAACGCGTTACGGGGTTATTCCGAGGATCCTTTCTTCAAGGTAAGGATCGTACCTTCTCTTTAGGCGAAGATGGGAGCTTTGTTGAACTCAAGATGACTCCGGAGAAAATTGAAATTGTCCAAAGAACCCGCTTGTTTTTCGCAAAAGATTCGTGGACCCCACCTGTTCTAAGCAATGGACTTTTATATGCTGTTCAAAACCTAAAAGGATTTGATGGCACTCCATCGCGTTTGATTTGTTATGACTTTCGTGGGAAATAAGAGAGGAATTCAGGTATAATTCTCCTAACAAAAACTTTATTATTTTAATTTGACACAAACTCGTTGTGGATCACGCTTTAACAATGGCTAAAGCAAAGAAGACAGCAAAGAAAAAGGTAAAACGTTACAGTGCGTCCGAAAAGAAGGAGATCCTAGATTTTATCACTAAAAAAGGTCGAGGCGGACAAACAAAGGCTGTCGCTAAATTTGGGGTAACTGCAGCAACCATTGCTTCATGGAGGCTTAAAGATGGGGGCACGGGAGTGAAAACAGCGAAAGGCGCATCCAAAGAGCTACGCGCAGTGGAGGAGCTCGCGAGCCTAATCAAGGAAATCTCAACGGTCGAAGCTCGTCTCGAAAAATTGAAAAAAGCTTACCAAAAAGCAAAAGCTAAACTCTAGCAATCACCTAGGAAATGGGGCCTTCTCGGCCTCTCCTCACAACGGTTTACAAAAGATTCCTTCAGGCGGAGTCGCGCTTTGACGTCAGAGTTAAGTCATAGCTCTCACTAAAATTACGCAATCGAATTTAATTCGGCTCCAGCGACTAGCCTCCAAGGTAACTCATTTCAGCTTTCGGCATTCCGGCTTCTCCACGCTTCTCGGAATAACGATCTTTTCGGCTTGTCCACAGATTACGGACGAACTCAGTCACGTCTTCATCCGAAGCCGCTGCACGAAGGCAATCCCTCAGATTTGCACCCTGACTCGCAAACAGGCAAGTGAAAGCCTTCCCCTCGGCTGAAACTCGCAAACGCGAGCAATCTCCACAAAACGGCTGGCTTACTGAAGAGATCGTCCCAAACTCCCCTGCACCATCAAGAAAGCGCCATCGCCTCGCAACTTCACCAGGATAAGCAGCTGAAACCTCCTCCACCGGATATTGTTCACTTACGATTTCCAAAATTTCTTTGGCGGTGACTACCTCCTGCGTATTCCAACCATTCGTCTCCCCCACATCCATGAATTCGATGAATCGGAGAATTACACCAGAATCATGGCTCCAGCGGATCATTGGAACAATCTCCTGCTCATTGACTCCACGTTGAACCACCATGTTGACCTTCACCGGAAGACCGTATTCCTGAGCCGATCGAATGCCTAATAAGACTCGATCAACTTTGGCCCCCACACCATTCATCTTGGCAAAGGTCTCTTCATCGAGAGCATCAAGGCTTACAGTCACTCGATCTAGACCTGCTGCAACTAAGCTTTCAGCATGATGGTTCAGCAAAATACCATTCGTGGTCATGGCCAAATCCTCAACCCCCGGGACCGCTGTGATCATCGCAACTAGGTCTTCAACTCCCCGGCGTAAAAGAGGCTCACCACCTGTCAATCGAACCTTGCTCACCCCTAATCCAACCCCAACCCTTACTATTCTAACCAGTTCATCGAAGTTTAAAATTTCGTCCCGAGGTAGGAACTGATACCCAGGCCCAAAAACTTCGATTGGCATACAATAACGACACCGGAAATTGCAACGGTCAGTCAAAGACAGCCTCAAATCACGCAAGGGCCTCTGCAGTTGATCAAGCACGTTTCGACTCTCTCCCCTCTTCCAAAAATTACGAGTGCAATTCTTCTTTTAGGCGGATTCAGGCCGGCCCAAGCGTTCCTCGGCCCAGTCTTCGGGCTCCCTCGAAACACGCTTGCAGATTCTCTCTAGGCATTGCTCCCAAACCTCTTCTCCCTCGAGAATACTAACTTCTATACGTAGGTAATAAATCGGAACATCGATTTTATGCGGTTTTGGAAATCGCACAGCGTCTTTTTCGGTCGTTACAATCATGTCCACTCCGCGGTTGATACATCGATCCATAAACGGCTCAATCTCTTTAGAAGTAAAAGCATGATGGTCGGAAAAAGTCGTATGAAACATCACCTTCCCACCCAGCTGCTTCAGCAGACGATCGAAGCTTTCGGGCTGTGCGATGCCCGAAATCGCGCCGATGTACTTTCCCTCCAAAGCGTCCAATGAAAGCACCTCATCATTGAAAACCCCCTGAAGATGCTTGGGCCCGTGCGTACATTGTAAAATCTCTGCCTCTTGATTGTATTTTCGAATCCGCTTGATCAACTCGTCCTGCGGCTTTCCGTCACATTTCGTGATGAAAATATAATCCGCCCGGCAAAGATTGGGCGGAGGCTCCCGCATCGTTCCTCGGGGTAAGATGTAACCATTTCCAAATGGAGCGTTTTGATCCACAAGAACCACATCAAGTGAATGCTCGAGGTCAAGATATTGCAACCCATCATCAAGCAATAAAGTATCCGCTCCCAATTCCTTCACTGCAAACCGACCACCTCGCACCCGATCCCGATCGACCACTACGGAGACCCCAGAGAGATTAGTCGCCAACATAAACGGTTCATCACCAGCATACTTCGCCCCAAGAAGAACTTCCCGCCCGTCGCTCACAATTTTAGGCGGACTAGTTACAATTTCCCCGGTTTCAAGATTAGCCCATCGCTGCCTTTCTTTTAGTTCGGAGCTCTTATATCCACGACTTAATATCGCAACTTTTCGTCCCCTCGCCGTGAGCTCCCTCGCAAATCTTTCTACTACCGGAGTTTTTCCGGTTCCGCCCACCGTTATATTACCGATACTCACCACCATCGTACCAAGACTCGACCGGTTTCTCCACCCGCTGCGAAAAAGGCGGAGTCGCAAATTGACCCCAAAACGATAAACCCAAGAAAGCCCGCGGAGAACAATCCGCATTAGAGAGGGGCCAAGCCCTCGGGCCCGACCAAAGATGACATCAGTCGCCCACTTTTCGAGCTCATTATTATCACCCGCCATTGGGGAAGGCTTATAGTCGTAATTCTTCCGACTTGCCACCTTCTTTATGAATAAGAGCTATTCATCACAGCGCTTGATATCATTGATCAAAGAAAAACTTCATGAACAATCAAATACTGAATGCTAAAAATAATGCATTTCTTCATAGCATTACCCGAAAAATAAGGCATCCTTGAATAATAAATTTCTAACCCACGTTAAACGAACTAAATGAAAACATACCAAACTCTTGTGGTCGCGCTTACTGCCGGAACCCTTACTCTTGTCTCCTGCTCGCCCATCCAACAACAGTATGGCCTCGGTGGAGCCGCGGCAGGTGCCGCATTATCAACTATTACTGGTGGTAATCGGACTGATATTGCTCGATCAGCAGCCCTAGGTGGGGCAGCCGGGACAGGCTACGCAATCTATCGGGAGCGCCAAAATCAAAATAATGGGACCTATCCCAGCGGAAGTTACACTGTAGCCCCCCCCACAACAGCTCCAGCTCCCACAACGGCTCCAGCTCCCACAACGGCCCTAGCTCCCACAACGGCTCCAGCTCCCACAACAGCCCTAGCACCCACAACAGCTCCAGCTCCCACAACAGCCCTAGCTCCCACAACAGCCCCAGCTCCCACAACGGCCCCAGCTCCCGTAAATAGAAATTACCCTACTGCCCAACCGACCGGAACTCCGGGTGTCGTTATAAGCCCTCACAAGCCTTACAACAAGATCCGCACTACTGGGTTAAAACCTGGACAGCTAGCAACTGATCCAACTACGAAAAAAATCTTTGTCGTTCCCAACTAACAGAAAAGAACCCGATCATAAATCATGAGCTGCTTCGGAAAAATCTGAGGCAGTCTTTTTATCGGTATTCCCTAATCTCTAGATTTTTTTCAAGGCACCTGTCGAATCTCCAAAGCTCTTGGCATTGGAACCAAATTCGTTGAGCATCCGAACGTAGAGGTTAGACAAAGGAACTTCCTCACCAAGATCAACGTGGCGGCCAGTCTCAAAAGCACCCCCTCCATTGCCAGCCAAGATAACCGGAAGGTCGCTATGGCTGTGACGGTCGCCATCGGCAATCCCACTCCCGTAAACAATCATGGAATTATGAAGCAACGACTTCCCGTCAGTATCCTCAGTTGCTTTCATTTTTTGCATAAAGTAGGCTAATTGCTCAATGTAAAATTGATCGATCTTTTGGATCTTATCCAAATTCTCCTGACGGCGCTTATGGTGGGAAATATGGTGGTGACCTTCAGATACGCCGATTTCCTTAAACGAACGGTTACTGCCATCGTGGGCTAAGAGAAAGGTCGAAATCCGCGTGCTATCAGTCTGGAAGGCAAGAACCATCATGTCCATGAGGAGGCGCATATGGTCCTTATAATTTTTTGGCTGCCCCTCGGGCGCGCTCACACCTGGGTCAAGTGATCTCCCCAACGATTCACTCTTTTGGATTTGGCGCTCAATTTCCCTCACTCCTGTGAGGTATTCTTCAAGCTTGTGCTGATCATTCCGGCCCAGATGCTTGTGCATTGCTTTAGCATCATCTGAGATAAAATCTAAAATGGACTTTTGGGTCGCGCGACGCTGGGCGAGCCCCCTTGCTCGCTCTTCTGTCGAACCTGCTCCAAAGAGACGTTCAAAAACGAGCCGTGGATTAGCCTCAGGCGTATTGGGCTGATTTTCTGATCTCCACGAAAGGTTGAATTGGTATGCGCAAGAGTAGCCTGAGTCACAGCGTCCGGACTTTCGGACCCCGTCACAAGTCAGCTCGAGCGAAGACAGACGAGTCTTGTCACGGACGAGTTGCGCCGCAATTTGATCAACTGAAGTACCAACCTTGATGTCAGAACCTGATGTCTTTCTAGCACGCTGACCTGTAAGGAAAGTAGCGCTACTCCGAGCGTGATCCCCTGCGCCATCCTTGCCCGGGGTCGCATTTTCGTGAGATAAGCCGGAGTAGATCTGCATATCCCCTTTCAGACCCTCGAGCGCCTTCATACTTTTACCAAGCTCATAGTTACTGCCCTTGCCCTTCGGCTTCCAATGCTCAAGGTTCACCCCATTCGGAATATAAAGATAGGCCATGCGGAGCGGACTGCCATTCGCAGTCGAAGCAACCCCCTTTGTTGTAGCCGCCATAAGCGGAGTCACCGACTCCAAAGCAGGCAGCCCAACCGCTGCTCCAAGCCCTCGAAGAAAATTTCGACGATCCAATCGAGTTCCACTCATGACCCTACTATACGTTTTCTGGTGGATTTATCTCGCAGAATCTTCGCAAAATTTCTCGCCCCCCGTTCTCAGAGCATAAGTTCCTCAGAAAAAACCCAAATCTATACCCGAAAAACGGATACTGATCGCCAAGCACCCATAGCAATAAAACCGCCTCATAGCAGATCCAACAAGAGCTCATAAACTTTTGACGGCTCCTATCCATAGCATGGCAAAAAGACCCCCCACTTTGAAGCGCTGGCAGGCCCATCAGCACCTCCGCTTTTGATTGATTATGGTTTTACTAATGTCTTTTCTAACTAGAATCCCGCCATGCCCACCGCAGCTGACCTTGATGCCGCCATTCGCGATGTTCCCGACTTTCCGAAACCTGGGATCCTCTTTAAAGATATCACTCCGATTCTAGGGGATCCGGAACTCTTCAGGGCTTCGCTTGAATTGTTGGCGGACACCGCTGGAGACACCAAAATCGATAAAGTTGTCGGGATTGACGCTCGGGGATTTATTTTTGCGGCCGGAGTCGCTCATATTTTAGGAGCCGGATTTGTTCCCGTTCGAAAAAAAGGCAAACTTCCGTGGACGACCCATCAAATGGCCTACAGTCTGGAATACGGGGAAGATATCGTCGAAATTCATGCCGACGCCGTAAAACCAGGCGAAAAAATTCTTTTGATCGATGACCTCCTCGCAACCGGCGGTACTGCCGCGGCCGCAATCAAACTTCTCAAAGCACTTGATGCCGAAATCGTCGGCATATCATTCCTGATTGAACTGGCCGCGTTGAATGGCCGTAACGCTCTCGGACATTCAAGTATTCAATCACTCCTTTGCTACTAACTCATGACCTTTAAAAAATACGCCGATGCCCTTTTGCGCTACCCAGATCTCGGATTCAGCCTCGATCTCTCCCGAATGAATATCCCGGAGAGTTTTGAGAGTAGTATGCAGCCCCAAATTCAGAAGGCGTTCGCCGATCTCAAAGCTCTTGAGGCAGGTCAAATAGCGAACTCCGATGAAGGTCGTATGGTCGGGCACTATTGGCTCAGAGATCCTGACCTCGCCCCGAACGATGCGATTCGCAGCCAAATCACCGAGCCGATCAAGGCCATCAAGGGATTTGCCGCGATGATTCCGACCGGGGAAATCGCACCTCCTTCCGGCGGAGTCTTCAAGAACATCCTCATTATCGGAATTGGAGGCTCGGCCCTCGGCCCTCAGCTCATCAACGATGCCCTCGGTCAGCTCGACGAAATCCGCCCTTTCTTTTTCGACAACACCGACCCCGATGGAATGGACCGCAGCCTCAAGGAAATTGGCCGCGACTTGAACAAGACACTGGCAATTGTCATTTCAAAATCCGGCGGCACGCCTGAAACCCGCAACGGAATGCTTGAAGCAAAGCACGCTTACGAGGAGGCCGGGCTCGATTTTGCCAAGCATACTATCGCGGTTACTGGCGAAGGATCCAAGTTGGATCAATTCGCGCGCGAAGAAGGGTTCATCACCACCTTCCCCATGGAAGACTGGGTCGGCGGCCGGACTTCGGTTCTTTCGACGGTGGGCTTAGTCCCAATGGCAATTCAAGATATTGACTTCGAGGAAATGCTCGCCGGAGCAAAGGAGATGGACAAATTAACCCGCTTGACCGACGTGAAAAGTAATGCGGCGATGCGACTAGCCTTGGCTTGGCATCACGAAGGAAACGGAAAGGGCGAACGCGACATGGTCGTGCTTCCCTACAAGGATTCACTTGTTCTTTTCTCCAAGTATCTCCAGCAGTTGATTATGGAATCCCTTGGCAAAGCGGACGATCTTGCGGGGAACTCCGTAAACCAAGGAATTGCGGTTTACGGCAATAAGGGATCGACCGATCAGCACGCTTACGTGCAGCAGCTTCGCGACGGACTTCACAACTTTTTTGCAACCTTCATCGAGGTGCGTAAGGGACGCTCGGGTCCTTCCATCACGATCGAAGGCGAGAATACCTCGGCTGATTACCTACAGGGTTTCCTCAGGGGTACCCGACGCGCCCTATACGAAAACGGCCGTCACTCGGTGTTGATTTCAATCGAAGAGGTGACACCCCGAACCCTCGGCCACCTCATCGCCCTCTTTGAGCGGACCGTAACTTTTTATGCCTCTCTGGTAAACATCAACGCTTACCACCAACCGGGTGTCGAAGCCGGTAAAGCAGCGGCAACCGAGTTCCTCGACATGCTCAATGAAGTCCGTGGGCACCTGACTGCCGACCGAAAAAGCGCAGAAGATGTTGCTACCGCAATCAGCTGCGATCCAGAAGAGGTCTTCCACGCCTTGGTTCATCTAGCATCTAATGGAGAAGTAACTCATTCGCGGGGAGAAAACCCGATGGACGACCGCTTCTTCCTTTAGGCACTAAAAAGGTCATACTTCTCGCATTGTCCCAAACGACCAAAGACACTAGTCGCCCTTCTTCCCCGGCGATAAATCTCCATCCAAAACCCCATTCTGGTTAATTGGAGGTTTTCCAGATCTCTCATCCTGTCCATAGTCCATCCCATGCCAAATCCCTATGAAAGAACACCGGAGAAAATTGTAGCACCTCCGACCGGATGGCTAAACACCGCGAAAAGGCTTGGCCCCGGATTTGTCCTTTCTGCTTCCATAGTCGGATCGGGAGAGCTAATCGCAACTACCATCTTTGGTGCAAAAGTTGGATTCATCTGCCTCTGGCTCATCCTCTTTTCCTGCCTTGTCAAGGTCGCCATTCAAATCGAATTCGGACGCTTCACCATTTACTCTGGCAAAACCTCAATGCAGGCCCTCGATGAACTTCCTGGACCTAGGTTCGGAAAGGCCAGTTGGGCAGTGTGGAGTTGGTTTGTGACCCATAGCCTAAAAAACCTCCAGGTCGGAGGAATCATCGGTGGCGTGGCCCTCGCCCTTTCAGCACTCTATGATCTTGGTGACTATAGTAACGTGATTTGGACTATCGTAGCCGCTTCTTTGACAATCCTCGTCGTTTCAAGAGGGATCTATGGCCCGATCGAAAAATGGTCCATTATTATGATCGGACTCTTCACCATCTTCACAGTCATTTCACTGATCTCATTGCAATGGACTCCCTTTGCAATTTCCGGCAACGAAATCGCTTCAGGTTTCGGCTTCGAGCTTCCTGCCTCGGCCTTGATCCTTGTCGCGCTTGGAACCTTTAGCATTACGGGTGTCGGTGGTGACGAAGTCTTGGCCTACAACTACTGGCTGATCGAGAAAGGTTACGCCTCCTTTACCGGCCCCGAACCCGAAACGCACTCACCCGAATGGCTAGCCCGCGCCAAAGGCTGGATCCATGTCATGCAACTCGACGCAGCGCTCTCGATGGTTTGCTACACTCTGGTCACCGCTCTTTTTTATCTTCTGGGAGCCGCCATCTTACATAGCCAAAACATCGTTCCCGAGGATAATGAGCTCATTACAGTTCTCTCAAAAATGTATACCGATAGCCTTGGCCCCTGGGCGGAAAAAGCCTTTCTTATCGGAGCAGTCGTCGTCCTTTTTTCCACCCTCCTAGCCGCCCTTGCCGCATGGACCCGCCTATTTTCAGATGCCTTCGGACGTTTTGGCTGGATCGATTTTAATGATGAGAAGCAGCGCCGAAAATCAATCGCGATTCTCTCGGTGATCTTTCCCATCATCTGGAGTATCCTCTACTTCCAGATCGGAAAGCCCGGCTTCATGGTGATCATCGGCGGGGCTCTCACCATGATTATTTTGTTAATCGTAGTCTTCGCAGCAATCATCATGCGCTACAAGTGGCTTCCTCAGGAACTCAGACCATCGCGCGCTTTCGACCTTGCCCTTTGGCTAAGCATCATAGGGATCGTGGCCGCCGGAATCGTTTCGGCGACCAAGTATTTTGTCGCCTAACCGAAACCCTTAAACTGGAACCGCAAGTTCCTCAATAATTTCCAAGACCTCTGTCTGGCCCGTCCGCCCGGCATATTGAGCATCAGCCTCAAGAACGAGACGATGCCCAATCACTCCAGGGGCCAGTGATTGAATCGTCTCTGGGACGACAAAATCGCGACCTTCCAAAAGACTAAGAGCCTGAGAGATTCTCAGTAAATTCAAGGAAGCTCTCGGACTTGCCGCCAGCTTCACCCCCGCCCGACCCCGGGTTGCGGCCACCAAACGGACGAGGTATTCCTGCAAGGCCGGCGTGATGGAAACCTCCTTCACCGCCTTTTTAACCATGAGCAGATCATCGCGGGTCACCACCTGCTCAACACGAGACAAAGGGTGCGCCTGCTCCTGCGCATTCAAGATTTCCATCTCCTGATCCACTGAGACATAGCCCAACGAAGCTTGATAAGCGAAACGATCCATCTGTGCCTCGGGGAGCGGATAGGTTCCCCGAAGTTCAACAGGATTTTGAGTCGCTATCACAAAAAACAAATCTCCCAAATCATAGTAATTCCCTTCGACCGTAACTTGTTTCTCGGCCATCGCCTCAAGAAGCGCGCTCTGTGTCCTCGGAGAAGCCCGGTTCACCTCGTCCACCAAAAGGATATCACTGAAAATCGGACCTTGGTGAAACTCAAAGCTCGCATTTCGGGAATCAAGCACGCTCACCCCGAGAATATCTGATGGTAAAAGATCCGGCGTAAATTGGATTCGCTGGAAATTACTCCCGCCAATCGAAGCAGCAATCGCCTTCGCCAAAGTGGTTTTTCCAGTCCCCGGGACATCTTCCAGCAAAACATGCCCACCAGCGATCATTGTTGAAATGACCCGACGCACTGTTTCCTCCTGCCCCAGCATCACCGCCTTCACCGAGCCTTCTAACTGGCTGACAATTTCAGCTGCTCCTCTCATTCTTTATCACCTTGCTCACTTTTCCATCTCCCCCAAACAGGGCGCGACACCTTCTGATGCCATTCCCTTAATTCTTCAATAGCTGCGAGATCTTCTTTTGAAACTTCCTTAGCTAGACCCTCCAGGCGCTCGTCATTCAAAAGTCTTATCCCCTTATTGGTCTCGAGAGGGAGCTCAACGTCGACCAAAACGCAATGGCCAGTCTTGGTCGGCACAACTAAAACCAACGGACAGGCCCGATCGACTCCTCCTCCATGATCAATCATCATCGAAACGCCACGAAAACGACCCACCGCTTTGGAGCCGATAATCTGGTCCGGTGACATTGCAGAAGCCGCGCCCTTACGGACAAATCCCAAGTCGCGGAGCAGGCTAGTTGGTTTGGCAGGTAACTTTCTCACCGCAGAAACCCTGAGAAAAGCCATCATGTCCTCTGCCTTAGCAATGCGGCGCCATTCCTTAACCAAAGCTATAGCTTGCGGTTCAGAAGCGGCTTTCCCGTTTGGGTCTTCCCGGCCAACAATCTTTAAAACATCGGCAAAGAATTCCTCTTCCATCTTAACCTCATCCTTGACGAACTTTTCCGACAAAGCGCGAAAACCCTCGAAACTCTCTTCAGGGTAGGTCCCTATCATTGGGCTTACAATACCAGGTAGAATCATCCACCCCGAAGCATCCTGCCTCATCCAAACCTGCTTATATTTTGGCTTCCAATTCTCTCCAGAACCAGAGAAGGAAAGGACCCCAAGCGCAATCTTTTCATGCCGGTATAGCTTAACAACTTTAGCAGAAACCGGATCGGCAAACTTCAGTGAAAATCCCCACCATTTTACAGCTAAAATGTAGCGCCCCGCGCGACGATCATCAAACGGGTTTCCACGGCGACCATTTATATTACGCTGGAGCAAATTGTCTCCACCATCAGCGGGCTTTTCTCCTTCCTTTACCGCTTTTTCTTCCTCTCGATAATGACGTTGAAGAAAGGAATCTAGGTCTTGGGTTTTGAGGTCTCCAATGATCGACTTTAGCAGGGCCTCCGGGTTTTTCGCCCTCACTACCTGATTCTGCTCCTCAAAAACCTGAAACATTTTCTTCACGAGTTCACGGTCTTTCCAATCAGACTCACCGTTTTTTGCCGTTCGAAACGCACGACTGTCCTGATCGGCATACGAGAAAAAAGCTGGTAAAGAAATTCGCCACCCCTGATTTGTCTTGTTCAGTCGGAATCTAACGGGACTCAAACGATCACCCTCAATCTCGAAACTCGAGAGAAAACCTACTAAAAATTCAACCTCTCTTTCTTCACTCTCCGGTTTGAAGTTAGGAAGGTCTTCTGCAAGAAGTTTAAGATTACCTCTTCTTTCATTTTTCCCCTTAGAAATAATGACTTTCATTACTTTCTGAGAAGTGAGCAACCGCCAAACCCTCTGCTTATCTTGATTAACCATGCCCTTACGAGTGGCTTTCAAATGCATTTCCCAATTCCTTTCTGGCAAGGCCCCCCGTTCCAGAAATCCCTGCCAAACGATCATGGCATCGGTCTTTCCTGATTCAGCCGCATTCAGAAATTCCTGCATTGCCTGCTTAGCGTCATTTCCGGCGAGAAACTCAGGCGAAACCGCACCTTCCATTTTTTTCCGAAATTTTTCCATCTCAGAGCGAAGTAAAATAGTCATCTCAGAAGTTCGCTCAAGGGCCATCCAATTCTCCAGATCACGCACCCGACTTTTCAGATCCGCCTCAAAGCCCAGACCAGTATTTTCAAAACTTCCTTCCACAGGAGCAACTTTCCATTTCCCTTCTTTCCTAACCACGCCCAGCGAAATCACCATACTCACGTCCGGACCATTTGGTGAAGTCGCCCCGATCAGAACTGCTGAAAGATCACCATCCAGCTTCTCACGGAGAGCTCGGAAGGCATAATTCCCATTCTGTTTCCAGGACCCACGATCCTCCCAGAGCTCGAGAATACGAGTCCTTTTCTTAGGACCGCAAAAAGGTGAAATTGCGAGGCTAGAAGAAATCTCGGGCTTAGATAATTTACCGTCAAATCCACGTAAAAATTCAAGAGCGACTTCAGACGGTTCTCCAGAGAAAACCCTCAAGGAAGCCGCTAAGAAAAATGTAACTATTCTGCGCACTCCCTTAACCTTTGCACCACGAGTCCTCGGATACAAGCCCCGGTCTATTTGAATTAACCCAGTAATTTAAGGAAACAACTTCCAGCAAATGAGCATAAGAAGAGAACCTACAACCAGCCCCAATGTCATCCCGTAAACAGACCATCTAGCCTGAAAAGGCTGCAAATTCGGCCCAACAAAGCTCGGTGGCGCGGTAGCCTTAGCCATCACAAAGGATGGGCTTACTACCTTTGACCAATAGTTGCGATACTGTGCCTGGCTGTCATAAATCGCCTTTAAAGCCTCACTGGTCGAATCCCACTCAAGTTTGGCATCTAGAACCTCCGGAATATAGAGGTAATCTCCGAGATCTACGCCCGGCCCTGGTTCAAGCTTTACACCCTTGGCTGCCAGCGACTCTTTCAACTTCTCTTTCGCGGTAAGATTCTCATCAACCAGAGGTTGGGAATCTTCCGAAAACTGGTCCATCGCTTCCTTTTTTTTCTTTTCGTCAAGCCGTTTAATTAAGTTTGGTATTTCAGCTGCAACCGCATTTGCAAAATCAGCGGTATCCTGAGAATCGTTCAAACGGGCTTCCACCGTCAGCTGATCAGTGGCCTGATCTAAGTCCAAATCAAGCCCTCCACGCAATCGTATCACCGCCTCATTTTGGGTCATCCCCCACTGATTGGCGAGGTTCAGCTTCAAGGCTATTCCTTTCAAAGATTCTTCCAATTTTATATTTCGGAGTACCTCGGACTGATTAGCGTCTGCCACCCCAGTGGATCCAGCTTGGATCTCATTTTGTGAAGACACGAAAACATCACGCACGTTAAATGAGAGAGTCGCATAGGCGACGTATTCCTTTGGGGCCTCATCCCACTTCTTTTTCCCATAGAAGAATCCACCGACGACCCCTCCGATCGTCAGCGCGATCAGAAGCCAAGACCACCACCAAAACCCCCTGCGTCCTCGACGTTTTTTCATCACCGTTATTAGAACAATTGAACCAGATCAGTCACCCGAAAAATAAATTCACTTCAGAGATTGATGAAAGGTCTCCCCTTTTTTGAGACTTTCAACAAAACCCGCCATCAAATCTGTCGTCGCGTCCACATCGGAATACGCCGCCATTTCAATTACCGAATGCATACACCGGAGCGGCAACGAAACCAATGCACTAGGAACTCCATCCCGCGATTGAAAAATCGTATCAGTATCTGTTCCCGTAAACCGGCTCGCTGCTTCATGCTGCACATCGATCTTCTTTTTCTTTGCCACTTTGAGCAGTCGATCAACCACCAGCGGATGACTCGCGGAACCATGGGTCACCGTCGGCCCTCCTCCTAGGTTCACCTTCCCATACATTGGAGCACTCAGGCCAGGAGTATCAGTTGCATGCGTCACATCTGTGCAAAGACAAACATCTGGTTGGATCCGGTGCGTTGCCATTGCCGCTCCGAAGCCCCCGATTTCTTCCTGTACTGCATTTAGGCAAACTACCGTGAAAGCCGGCTTCTTCTTTGCCGAAGCCAACTTCTTCAGCACCTGCGCAATCATAAATCCACCAATTCGGTTATCGACTGCTCGACTCACCACCCGGTCCTTGCCCAATTCGGTCGGCCCATCAGCATAAACCGCTGGATGGCCAACTCGCAGCCCCAATTTGGCAACGTCTTCTGGCGACGAAGCACCGACATCCACCCATAATTCATGGATCTTGGGAGCCTTTTCGGACCCAAGCGAATCTCGGCGCAGATGAATCGCAGTATTCCCAATGATGCCCGGGACGAGCCCCTTATCACCCATGATTTGGATTCTCCTGCCCCGACCAGTTGCCGAGTCACTTCCACCCACACGGTCGAGGTAGAGAAAACCATCATCAGTGATGTATTTGATCATATACCCAATTTCATCCGCGTGAGCCTCCAACATCACCACCTTTTTGGAGTTTCCCTTCAAGGTCGCCCAAGTCGAGCCGTAGGCATCACACTCTACCGAATCTGCAAATTTTCCGGCATACTTGGCCCAAACCTTCTGGCCAGGCATTTCAAATCCAGTCGGGCTTGGAGTTTCAAGGAGATCAAACAAGAAGGACTTTTCCGCTTTCGTCATGGGTCAAGAGTGCCTTCGCGAATCGCCAAAGTGAAGTGCCAACTGGCCGGGCCAGAGCGGGAAGTATCATTTGGAAAAATTACTTAGGTAAGATTCGGGATAGATTTATCTTTCAAGTAGCAATAGTTTTCCATTGTCGTGTCACTTCATCGATCCATTCTTCTAAGTTCAATAATGATTTCGGGATCCTTGTTTTTTTGCGAAGGGGCTCGTGTTTCGTGGGAAGTTGAGTCTTCTGATGATGATAACGTCGTTCGTAGTTCCGGGCGCTTAATCGAAGCCTGCAACTTTGGAAATGGAGCCGTGCAATCCCCAAGTATCAATGGCGTTCGATTTACACCAATTGACTTTACCTCTAGTGAATCTCCCTCCCACTTGCTCGATCTAAATTATAACACAGGTGAAAGCGGAAAGCGAGCTGGCACGGGCATCAACGAGCTATTCGACACGATTGCCTACCGAAGCGGCGTCGATCCCCAGACCGCCAATTTGACTGGGCTCGTGACCGGGCAAAGGTATCAAATCCAATTCTTTTACTACCATAATTCGGTAAATCGAAGTCTGACTATTCGGGATGAACTAGGTGGCGAAGTAATTCTGAATGAGACAGGTGTGCCTCTTGTTGCAACGGGAACGTTTATTGCTGACTCAACGGTCCAAAGACTGACTTTTGACGCCAATACCGGTTCCCAGTTTATTAATGCCTATCAGATCCGAGAAGTAACTACTGCGCCTCCAGTGATTTTGGGCGAAGTTCTTATCAGCGAATTTATGGCTTCAAATGAGAAGACTTTTATTGATGGCGGTGGGGCTTCTCCCGATTGGATTGAGATTTGGAATCCAACCTCGGAAGTCGTAAATCTCTCCGGATGGGCGCTCAGCTCATCACCCGAGTATGAAAATCCTTGGATCTTCCCTCGTGTGCTCCTTGGTGCTAATGAGTATCTTTTAATCTTTGCCACTGGTGAAGAAAAAAGCACCGAAGAAGGGCCGCTTTATACCAATTTCACGATTCAAAAAAAGGGGGGGAGCTTAGCCCTCTTGAAACCAAGAGGCGAAGAAGACTTCGAGGTAGTGAGTGAATTTGTATCGTATCCCGCGCAAAAAAAGGATGTCAGCTTTGGTTATGCTTCGGGAGAAGAAGAGGAGGAGCCCAAACACCTTTTGGTCCCTACCCCTCGTCAGCGTAATAGGAGCGAGTCCGTCTTAGGTTTTGTGGGTGACACCTCATTTCATCCAAACCGTGGATTCTATAACACTCCGATCGATTTGGTAATTAAAACTCGAGAAGAAGCGATCATTCGCTACACCCTCGACGGATCCCAACCCACAGCAAACACAGGACTTCTTTATTCTTCAGAAACCGGGATTAATATTTCAAGGACCACCACTGTAAGGGCTGCCGCCTTCCGTGAAGGATATCTCTCAAGCGGAGTGGATACGCACACCTACCTATTTCCAGCAGACATCGCGGATCAACCTGCAAATCCCTCAGGCTTTTCCTCATCATGGCCGGGAGCTGACTACGGCATGGACCAAGATCCCCGTCATCTTGCTTTAATTGCTGGAGATCCTGATTTGGAGGTTGAAGAAGCCAAAAACTTGATACGAAGCGCCCTCGAAGAACTTCCTGCTCTCTCTCTGGTCATGGATGTGAATGATTGGTTTGATCCAGCAAGAGGAATCTATTCTAATAGCACGGCTCGAGGGGGTGCTTGGGAAAAAGCGTGCTC
>CESF01056586.1_pt1 | contig 26798 bp, 25 predicted proteins | sample 356331 | NCBI WGS metagenome assembly CESF01 (sample SAMEA2621779, study PRJEB7988) | marine metagenome | biome: marine biome (ENVO:00000447); feature: surface water layer (ENVO:00002042); material: "saline water (ENVO:00002010), including plankton (ENVO:xxxxxxxx)" | depth 5 m
CTTCTTCGGTTACTTCTTCGGTTACCTCTTCAGTTACCTCTTCAGTTGCTTCTGAAGAATTGTTGCAAGCAACAAGGGCAAACATTGCCAATGCGCTCAAAAATAGACTTACTTTTTTCATAATTCTTTGATTTATATTGTTTAAGGCTCTGCCAAAGGTATAAAAATATGAACTTTAGACAAGTTGTTTATTATTTCACCTTTTTTTTAAAAGGGCTTCTATTGATGTAGCTGAACGGATAATCTTATTTAAATCATCAGAGTTCACTCTTTTTTGTTGCATGCTGTCTCGATCACGAATCGTAACGGTATTATCATTTAATGTTTGATGATCTATGGTAATGCCAAGGGGTGTGCCAATTGCATCTTGTCTTCGATATCTTTTACCAATCGCATCTTTTTCATCAAATACTAATTGAAAATCAAATTTCAAATTGTCGTAGATCTTGCTTGCATACTCAGGAAGTCCATCTTTTTTTAATAATGGTAGTATTGCAGCTTGATTTGGAGCTAAAGAATAAGGAAGTCGGAGAACCACACGAGAAGTATTGTCCTCAAGAATTTCATTATCGAGGCATTCAGACATAACGCTTAAAAACATTCGATCTAAACCAATTGATGTTTCGATTACGCTAGGAGTAAAATTATCATTTATTTCCGGATCAAATATTTGGAGCTTTTTCCCAGATTCTTTTGAATGCTGCTTTAAATCAAAATCAGTTCTACTATGAATTCCCTCTAGCTCCTTGAAGCCAAACGGGAATTTATATTCTATATCTGAAGCAGCATTGGCATAATGAGCAAGTTTTTCGTGATCATGATATCTATAATTTTGCGTTTTAAAGCCCAAAGATTTATGCCAATCCATCCGTGATTTTTTCCAATATTCGAACCACTTTTTCTCATCACCAGGTTTAACAAAAAATTGCATTTCCATTTGCTCAAACTCTCTCATTCTGAAAATAAATTGTCGCGCAACGATTTCATTACGAAAGGCCTTACCTATTTGAGCAATTCCGAAGGGAACTTTTAAACGACTTGTTTTTACAACATTTAAAAAGTTTGTAAAAATACCTTGGGCAGTTTCCGGTCTGAGAAATAAGTCATTAGCCCCATCCGCAACTGACCCTATTTTTGTCCCGAACATGAGGTTAAAATGACGTATTTCAGTCCAGTTCGTGCTGCCACTAATCGGACACTTTATTTTCTCATCGATGATTACCTGACGCGCCTCTTTAAGATTATCATTTTTTAAAGCTTTTGAAAAACGTTTCATGATCGACTTTGCTTTCGATTCATATTCTAAGACACGACTATTAGTTTTACGATATAGTTTTGAGTCAAAAGAATCCCCGAAGCGAGCAGCAGCTTTTTTAATTTCTTTTTCTGCTTTTTGAAATAATTTTTCTGTAAAATCTTCAACTAAAACATCAGCTCGATATCTTTTTTTTGAGTCTTTATTGTCAATCAATGGGTCACTGAAAGCCTGAATGTGTCCAGAAGCCTTCCAAACATTTGGATGCATAAATATTGCCGAATCAATCCCTACTATATTTTCATTTAATTGAACCATTGATCGCCACCAGAAATTTTTAAGATTATTTTTTAGAAGCGATCCATTTGGTCCATAATCGTAAACGGAGCTAAGGCCATCGTAAATTTCACTGCTTTGAAATACAAATCCATATTCTTTTGAATGTGAAATCACTTTCTTAAATATTTCATCAGAATTTTGAGACATGGGATTTTTAAAGTTTGAATTTATTTCTTCAAATAAGAAGAGAATTAAAATTAGAGGTAAAAAGTTTCACAGAGATCGCTAATAATATTATTCCAAAGATCTTCCTAATTATTGAAATTCCGCCTTTACCCAATATTCTTTCTATATGATGGGTATTTTTCAGGACAACATAAACTAGAGAGGCATTTATAATTATTGCAATTAGGATATTTATAGTTTCATATTCACTTCGAACAGAGATTAATGTTGTTAGAGTTCCTGCGCCCGCAATAAGGGGAAAAGCTATAGGAACGATACTGGCAGATTCTGGCTCTATCTCTTTATAGATTCGAACACCGAGAATCATCTCCAGCGCAAGAAAAAATAATATTAAGGAGCCAGCAACTGCAAATGAAGCTACATTAACTCCAAAAACTGCAAGTAGATCCTCTCCAATAAACAAAAAAATAATCATGATTAATGCAGCTGCGAGAGTTGCTTTTTCAGATTCAATGTGCCCGACTTTTTCTCTTACAGAAATTATTACAGGGATACTACCAACAATATCAATAATAGCAAACAGAATAATTGCAACGGAAAAGATTTCAGAGACATTCATATTTTAAAAAATAGTTTATTTATTTCCGGTACAAAGGTAGACCTTTACCATATGTTTGAAATTGGAAAAACCTTAGTTTCAAAAGTCCTCCTGGATCATGCTTTTTGTTGCGATTTGTCTAAATGTAAAGGCGCATGCTGTGTTGAGGGAGATGTAGGGGCCCCCTTACTTGAAGAAGAAAAGAAAATTTTAAGGGAGATTCAACCAATTATTAGACCTTATTTGCGCCCTGAGAGTTTGGTGGAAATTGATTCACAAGGACCTTTTATTCTCGATGAGGACGGAGAATATTCTACTCCTTTGGTGAATAAAAAAGAATGTGCTTATGTGGTTTTTGAATCTGGCATTGCGAAATGCGGAATAGAAAAAGCATATGAAGATGGTGCTATTAAATGGCAAAAGCCTCTTTCATGCCATTTATACCCTATTAGAGTAAAGAGGTATGAAAGTTTCAGTGCAGTTAATGTTCACCATTGGAAGGTTTGTGAGCCCGCTTGTATTATGGGTCAAGAATTGCAGTTGCCTGTTTTTAGATTTTTAAAAAATGGTATAAAAAGAGCTTTTGGAATTAAATTTTACGAGGAATTAGAATCGATATACCAAGAAACTCGTTCAGGACAATAAAGAGATGCAAAGGTTATTAACAATTGATGTGGATTATTTTTAAGGAACTAGGGGAAAATAATTTGTTTTATTCAAACACCCAGATTTTTCGCGATTTTTTGAGATTTTAGCAAAACAAAAATGTTGAAAACTCCAACTTAATGTTCAAATCTATCCCTTGTAAAAACCCGAATGCTTTCCAAGATTTGTAAAGCTCACTTGCAGTAGGTTTTTTTCGGCACTATCCGTTTCTTCTGCTAATACGCACCCTAAACATATTAAAAACCTCGTCGTCAGGCGATTAGATATATAAAATGAGCAAAACAACTACTCAAAATGAACCGATTCTGAAGGAAAATCCAAATAGGTTCGTACTTTTTCCGATCAAACACAATGACATATGGGACATATACAAAAAAGCAGAGGCAAGTTTTTGGACAGCTGAAGAAATCGATTTGCATCAAGATATTACAGATTGGGAAAATAAATTAACGGATGATGAACGGTATTTCGTAAAACATATACTTGCCTTTTTTGCCGCTTCGGATGGCATCGTAAACGAAAATCTTGCTGAGAACTTTGTTAATGAGGTCCAGTATACTGAAGCAAAGTTTTTTTATGGTTTCCAAATCATGATGGAAAATATACATAGTGAAACATATTCATTACTTATTGATACATACGTAAAAGACCCTAAGGAAAGAGATAAATTATTTAATGCGATTGAAAATTTTGATGCAATAAAGAAAAAAGCAGATTGGGCACTAAAATGGATAGACTCTCCTTCTTTTGCTGAGAGGCTAATTGCATTTGCGGCAGTTGAGGGTATATTTTTTAGTGGTGCATTTTGCTCAATTTTTTGGATGAAAAAGCGAGGTCTTTTGCCGGGGCTGACTTTTTCTAATGAATTAATTAGCAGGGATGAAGGTATGCATTGTGACTTTGCAGTTCACCTGCATAATGAGCATCTAATTAATAAGGTTCCGAAAGAAAGAATCATCCAAATCATTACAGAGGCATTAGATATTGAGAGAGAATTTATAACGGAATCGCTACCGGTCGATCTTATTGGAATGAACAGTAGATTAATGGAACAGTATTTAGAATTTGTCACGGATCGCTTGTTAACAGAGCTAAATTGTCCAAAGAGTTATAATTCTGAAAATCCTTTTGATTTTATGGATATGATTTCTCTAGAAGGAAAAACAAATTTCTTTGAAAAGCGAGTCTCAGATTATCGAAAAGCTGGAGTTGGGATGGAACAAGAGACCAAAGAAGACTCTTTTTCATTTGATTCAGAATTTTAAAATAACATTTATGATGAACGTATTAAAGCGCGATGGCCGCAAAGAGGCTATAAAGTTTGATAAGATCACTTCTCGGATTCAAAAACTCTGTTATGGTTTAAGTTCTCATGTTGACCCTGTTGCTGTTGCAATGAGAGTTATTGAGGGCCTTTATGATGGCGTGAGCACTAGTGAGTTAGATAGTTTATCTGCGGAAACCTCAGCATCCATGACTGTTAGACATCCGGATTATGCAAAACTTGCCGCTCGAATTGCGGTATCAAATTTGCACAAAAATACGAACAAGTCTTTTACAGACACTATGCGTGAACTTCATCAGTTTGAAAGCCCAAAAACAGGAGAGAAAGCTCCTCTTCTCGCCGATGACGTTATGGAGATCATAGAAGCGAATTCAGAATTATTGGACTCAACTCCAATTTATGATCGCGACTTTAGTTATGATTATTTTGGATTTAAAACCCTCGAAAGGTCTTATTTACTTAGAACCAATGGTAAAATTGCTGAAAGGCCTCAACAGATGTTGTTGAGAGTGGCTATAGGTATTCATAAAGATAAAATTGAAGATGCCATAGACACGTACAATGGAATGTCAAAAGGCTTATACACTCATGCCACTCCGACACTTTTTAATTCCGGAACACCAAAGCCTCAAATGTCCAGCTGCTTTTTACTCCAGATGCAAGACGATAGTATAGACGGGATTTATGACACTCTTAAGCAAACCGCGAAAATTTCCCAAAGCGCCGGTGGAATAGGTTTAAGTATTCACAACATAAGAGCAACTGGATCATATATTCGGGGAACAAACGGAACTTCAAATGGTTTAATCCCATTGCTGAGAGTTTTTAATGATACTGCAAGATATGTAGATCAAGGAGGAGGTAAGAGAAAAGGTTCTTTTGCCATGTATCTAGAGCCTTGGCATGCCGATGTATTTGATTTTTTGGATTTGAGAAAAAATACTGGAAAAGAAGAAAATAGGGCGAGAGATTTGTTTTATGCCCTTTGGATTCCAGATTTATTTATGAAAAGAGTAGAAGACGACGCATTATGGACTCTTATGGACCCCAATGAATGCCCTGGGCTGTTTGATTCTTATGGTGATGACTTCGAGCATTTATATTGTAAATACGAGTCAGAAAAAAAAGGCCGAAAAACTATACCAGCAAGAGAGTTATGGACCAAAATTATGGAAGCTCAAATTGAAACAGGAACTCCATATATGTTGTACAAAGATGCATGTAATTCCAAATCTAATCAAAAGAATTTAGGTGTAATTAGGTCTTCAAACTTATGCACAGAAATCATTGAGTATACAGCCCCAGATGAAGTTGCTGTTTGCAACCTTGCATCAATCGCACTACCAAAATATGTGAGTGATGGAGCGTTTGATCATCAAATGTTATTTGATGTCACATATAAAATCACAAAGAATTTAAACGAAGTAATTGATCAAAATTATTATCCTGTTCCTGAAGCCAGAAATTCGAATTTGCGACATCGTCCAATAGGGATTGGGGTTCAAGGCTTAGCAGATGCATTTATAAACTTAAGATTACCATTTACAAGTCCAGAAGCTAGAAAACTGAATAAAGATATTTTTGAAACAATTTATTTTTCAGCAGTATCAGCTTCTTGTGATCTCGCAAAAATTGATGGTCCTTATGAAACATTCAAAGGATCACCCATTTCAAAGGGTGAGTTCCAATATAATTTGTGGGGAATAAAAGATGAAGAGCTAAGTGGTCGTTGGGATTGGTCAGGGCTTAGAAAAAAAATTAAAAAGCATGGCGTAAGAAATTCTCTTCTTTTAGCCCCTATGCCAACGGCTTCAACTTCTCAAATATTAGGAAATAATGAATGCTTTGAACCCTACACTAGCAATTTATACACCCGTCGAGTTTTGTCAGGTGAGTTTATTGTGGTGAATAAACACCTTTTATTAGATCTTGTTAATTTGGGACTCTGGAATGAGGACGTCAAAAATGCCATTATGGCAAATAATGGTTCCATTCAAAGCATTGAAGGCATTCCTGATAATATCAAACTTTTATACAAGACAGTCTGGGAATTGTCTATGAAAGATATTATCGATATGTCTGCGGATAGAGGTGCCTTTATTGATCAGTCCCAATCCTTGAATTTATTTGTTGAGTCACCGAATATGGGTAAATTGACATCAATGCATTTTTACGCATGGAAAAAAGGTCTCAAGACAGGAATGTATTATTTAAGAACCAAAGCCGCTTCGTCTGCTATTAAGTTCACTGTAAAGAAAAAAGAAGAAAAAATTCCTGAAAAAGAAGTTTTTTCTGAAATTGCCGATAAGAAATTAGAGCCATCGTCTTCAGAACCAGTAAAGAGTTTTACTGAAGAAGAGATTTTAGCTTGCTCTATTGATAATCCTGATGATTGTGAAGCTTGTGGCTCGTGAGATACATTGGGTTGATCAGAGATATGGGTTGTTGAAAAACCTTGTAGTTTGATTTGCATCAAGCACATTTTTTTAGGTAAATATTCTTACTTTTAGTAATGACCTATAAATCAGTGCTTAACCATGAAAAAACGAGATCCTAAAGCTTATCAAAATCTTCAGCAGCGCTTATCTATGAAAGAGCTCAGGGAAAAGAAAAGACAAGAAAGCGCAGAACATGATTCACATTCGATGGCCACTACTATTTTTGTTGTAGTCTTAATTCTCGTAATTATCGGTGCTGCTATCTACTTGACAACTTAAGAATAGAATATCTAATTTAAATAATTCCATTTTTCGTAAAGTAGTGTAAAGTAACTTTTTTATTTGGCCTAATAATTGGTATTATTTTGAACCTGCTAAACATCCATCACTAGAGGTGTTTATGTAAAATATGTGTTGGATAGAAGGGGAATGAAATTTCAATCTGCGATAAAAAAAGAATTGGAAAAATTTGATAAGATTTTTCCCAAAGCGTTTAGCACTAAAGTCGCGCTGTTAGATTTAATTTTAAGGTATGCCGTTAAGAAAAAAGGCAAAAGAATTAGACCAGCATTGGTTTTATTGAGCGCAAAGGCGATCGCTGGTGAGGTTACTGAAAAAACATATCGGGGAGCAACTCTGGTTGAACTTATGCATACGGCAACTCTGGTTCATGACGATGTTGTCGATGAATCAATGATTCGTCGTAATCGATTTTCAATTAATGCTTTATGGAAGAATAAAATTGCGGTATTAATTGGTGATTATATGCTTTCAAAGGTTTTATTACTAGCTGTTGATCATGGAGATCACGATCTTCTTATGCACATAAGTAAATCTGTACAGCTTATGTCTGAAGGTGAACTTTTACAAATAGAAAAAGCCAGAAAATTAGATATCGATGAGGAGACTTATAATGATATTATATCTAAAAAGACGGCATCATTAATTTCCACTTGCTGTTTGATAGGCGCTAGTTCTGTTAAAGCCAAAGAGATTGAAAAGCAGTGGTTTCTAAAATTTGGCTATGCTTTAGGATTGGCATTTCAAATTCAAGACGATCTTTTAGATTATCAAATCTATGGAGAAAGCGGAAAACCAACAGGAATAGATGTTAAGGAGCAAAAAATGACGTTGCCTCTCATATACGCATTAAAAGTATCATCGAAATCAGATAAGAAAAAGATGATGAAAATTATAAGGAATAAAAAAGATGACCCTGAAAGTATCTCATGGCTTATGAATAAAGTTCTGAACCTTGGAGGGATGGAATATGCCCGAAAAGCGATGCATAAATACGAAAATGAGGCTTTGTTCTATTTAGACAAATTTCCAGAGTCAAATAGTAAAAAATCATTATTTGATCTTGTGAAATTTGTCGTAAAACGAACAAATTAATTAGTCTGTAATTTGAAAATCAGTACCTTTCAGTTATGGGTAGAATTACATCAGCTTGTATTGAGAAAATTCACGAAGCTACTCGAGTTGAAGAGGTAGTCGGAGAATTTGTACAGCTAAAAAAGAGTGGATCAACTTTTAGAGGCCTTAGTCCATTTTCTAATGAGAAAACTCCGTCCTTCTACGTAGTTCCATCGAAGCAAATATTTAAAGACTTTTCCTCGGGCAAGGGCGGATCAGCTATTACGTTTCTGATGGAGCATGAGCAGATGTCGTATCCTGAAGCTTTGCGATGGATTGCAAAAAAATATAATATCGAAATAGAAGAGGAAGCATCTTCGGAGGAGTATGAAGAAAATAAAAATATTCGTGAAAGTCTCTTGGCAGTAAATTCATTTGCATCACAAAAATTTTCAGAGTGGTTATGGGAAGATGATCATGGACGTGCAGTTGGTCTATCATACTTTCGCGAAAGAGGTTTTAGTGATGAAATCATTCGAAAATTTGGATTAGGCTATCATCATGAAGTGCATTCAAGATTTCATAAAGAAGCATCAAAAGCCGGTTATAAACCAGAGGTTATCGAGCAAACCGGCCTTTCAATATTGAAAAAAGATGGGTCGTATATGGATAGGTTTTTTGGTAGAGTAATGTTTCCAATCCATAGCCTGAGTGGAAGAGAAATAGGTTTTGGCGGTAGACTCTTGAAATCTAATGTAAAGGCGGCAAAATATTTGAATAGCCCAGAATCCTTGGTTTATCAAAAAAGTCGTGTTTTATATGGATTATTTCAAGCAAAAAAGTCGATTGTTCGAAATGATAAATGTTTTCTAGTTGAAGGTTATACAGACGTTATATCATTATCTCAGCATGGCATTGAAAATGTGGTTTCATCATCTGGAACAGCTCTAACTCTAGAGCAAATAAGGCTAATAAAGAGATTAACGAAAAATGTAACTCTAATTTTTGATGGAGATGCAGCTGGATTAAAGGCATCATTTCGAGGGATTGATCTCTTACTTGAAGAAGAAATGTCAGTTCGAATAGTCCCCTTAAAAGAGGGACAGGATCCAGATTCATTAGCCAAAGAATATAAGGAATCGGCTATTGATTATTTCAATGAAAAAGAACAAGATTTCATCCAATTTAAGTTAGATTCTTTAATTGAAGACGCTGATAATGACCCTATAAAACAAGCAAAATTGGTCAGAGATATTGTGGAAAGTATTGCCAAGATACCTGATGCAATTTTGGTCGAGGTATATATAAAAGATTCTGCGAAAAGGCTGAATATTGAGGAAAAAAGTCTCTTTCTGGAGTTAAATAAAATTAGAAATTCTAATAATCGAAAACTTGAAAAGGCTCCTAAAGAGCCAAATGGCATTGACCTAATAAAGGTTCAGGAAGATGAAAATGTAACAAAGGCACCCGCACCTGAAGTCGCATTAATTAAGATATTACTACTCAATGGATCTGATGAAGTAAATATCGAAATACCTGATAATGAAAATTATGTTGGAAGTGCAGCGCAATTCATTATCGATGAATTAGATTATGATCAATTGGAGTTTTCTTATCCTTATTATAAAATAATTTTTGAGATTTACAAGAATGCTTATTTGAAAAAGGGAGAACTTTTAGATGCATCATATTTTGCGAGATCCCAAGATTCTACCTTATCACAAATTATTGCTGAGCTAGTAGTCGATAATTATGAACTTGCAAATTGGGAAAGAAAAAATATTTATATACCAGATAGTCAGCACAAGCTTTCCGATCATGTTTGTGAATCTGTTTTTCGTTTCAAAGAAATAAAACTAAAAGAAATGATTGCAAGAAAACAATTGATTCTCGATCAAACCCAGGATGAAAAGGATAGAGCTGAAAAACTTAAAGAATTCAATGAATTGATTTCAATCAAAAATAGTCTTCATAAAAAACTTAATCGTGTTGTTTAAGGTTTTATTTCAATAAATCGTCGAGGGTTTCCTGAGAAACGGAGTGATAACCTGATCTTGCTTCTGAATAAATTTTTTGTGCAAATGCTTTTTTGCCTGAATTAATAAGCGCTCGATAAATTGGAGTTAAAAATTTTCGTCGACCAACTCTTTTTAGAAACTCAGAAACTTTGTCGTCAAAATCAATGTTTTGATAATCCCTGGGGATGACTAAAGTCGCCCAAGCAGCGAAAATTTCCGAATTTTCTATGTGAGTAAAATGAAAGCGTTTTTCTAATTCCTTTAAACCCTTTTCTGTCACTTCACTTTTCTTCAACAAATCAATGAAATAAAGCCATTCATGAGTGCTCCATAATTTTGATTCAAACTCATGGGATTCATCCAATATAAACTTGTTAACCACTTCATTAACGGCTTTAAATCTTTGAGGACTTACTGTGGGACAATTAGAAGGTAACCCTACTCCAAATATCCATTCTTCAATATTTGTTGTATTCCATTGATCGTCATCGATTAGATTAGAACGTAAATATTTTACAAATTCTTTAGTGGTTATGGATTCGAACTGAAAGAATTCAAAGTATTCTTTTAAAAAGCAATCGAACTTTTTTCTACCTACTAGATTTTCTAAAAGCAATAAAAAATGGAACCCTTTATCATAGGCGATACTCGTTACTCCATCATCTGGATTTCTTCCATCTAGGTTGATTCCTAATTTTGTTTCATTAGGGCTGGCTATCATAAACTCTTGAACTTCGGAATACAGCTCCGAATATGATAATTTTCTAAGCATATCAGAATAGTCTTTACCGTAAACGGCCTCCATAATCCGATTCTCGAAATAAACAGTAAAGCCCTCGTTGAGCCAAAAGTCATTCCAGGTCGCGTTCGTTACCAAATTACCACTCCATGAATGGGCCAATTCATGGGCAATTAATGCGACCAAAGAACGATCTCCTGATATAACAGTTGGGGTTAAAAATGTCAATCTAGGATTCTCCATCCCACCAAATGGAAAAGAAGGAGGTAAAACAAGTAGATCATACCTTTCCCATTTATATGGACCGTAAAGCTTCTCTGCTTCAGCTATCATTTTTTCAGTTTCACCGAATTCCCAGGCCGCAGATTCCAGAATTTTTGGTTCTGCATAAACACCGGTTCTGTGACCAGTGGCTTTAAATGATATATCACCAATTGCTAATGCCATCAAATAAGCGGGGATAGGCTGTTTCATTTCAAATTCATAGATTCCATCGTGGGATAACTCTTTTGGATTTGAAGCGCTCATTAAGGCCATCATTCCTTTTGGAACTTTAATTTTTGCATTGTAGCAGAACCTTATACCCGGGCCATCTTGAATTGGTATCCAAGATCTTGCAAGGATTGCTTGACTTTGCGTAAAAAGAAATGGTTTAGTTTTTCCATTTGTCTGCTCGGGTTTTAACCATTGCAATGCCTTTGCTTCTGAACTTGTTTCGTAATCTATATGAATAGTAAAATTCCCAGTAATTTTTTTACTCAGAAATACCAATAATTCTGTTCCAATAATTTTGTCTTTTTTACCAAATTCGAACTTTAAATCAGTCTTTAAGCTTTCGGAATAAACTCTTTTTATCGTTAAATTATCAGTATCTAGTTTAATAGTATCAGCATTTAAGCAGTCTAAAGTCAAAATAGCAGACCCAAAAAGGATGTTTTTTTTAAAATTTGCTTCGAGGTCAAGTTTTAAATTTTTTAATTCCGCTTTTCTAGGATTGGCATATGAATGGGGGTCAGTTTTATTTAAAATTGAGTGCATGTAAGACTTTTCTTGAATTTGACAGCTTGTAAGAAAAAGTGATAATACAAGTATACATGATAAGTATGGTTTCATAATTTAACCTAATAAAATTTATTTTGAATTAATTGCCACCAGTTACTCCACCTGCAATTATATACTTCATTACTTCGGAAGAGTTCACATTCAAAGGTTCAATATAGTTTTCAGGAACTACAAAAACTTGGCCGGAAATTGCTAGCGAGTGGGGTACATAAACTGTAATCATTTTAGAATTGCTTTTCCCCAGATCTTTCAAGTCTTCATCGGTGACAAACCCCACTCTTCTTACGTCTTCTTTTAATGATAGCCTTAAAAGAACCGGTTGCTGAAAGCCTTTCTTTTTGCCTGTCATAGATTTCATAATGTCATTTACCGATGAGTAAATTATCTTGACAAGCGGAACAGTTTTGAGCAGTTTGTCTAGAAATTTAACCAACCTAAACTTTATGGTAAAACCGCCAATAAAGCCGATAAAAGTTATAATTGCGATCAAGCTAAGTAGGCCGAGCCCAGGAATATTTAAAGGAATTAAATCGTCAAGGTAACTAAGGGTTGACCATAAAAGGTATATTGTTATTGCTATGGGTGTAGTGTATAGCAAGCCTTGAATAAAGTAGTAAAGTAAACGTTTCATTTGATGAAATTATGAAATCTTAATGATAAGATGGATTAGATCATTTTTTCTTTTAAAAATGATCATTCTTCCTCTAAATTAAGTTCATAAAGAGGGTCCCAAAAGTGTTTTTTAAAATTTTGAATTTTATCATCTATGACAACAATACCTTCTTGTTCAAGAAGGTATTGCATTTGATTTAAACTATTAAAATGATGTTTCCCAGTAAGAATACCAGATCGATTTACAACTCTATGCGCAGGAATACCCTTAATACTATGACTTTTATTCATAGCATATCCAATGACTCTTGCTGAGCCTTTTGCCCCAAGAGCTTGACCTATTGCACCATACGATGTCACACGGCCAAATGGTATCTCTCTTACAATTTGATAAATACTCTCGTAAAATTTTTTTGGTAATGCCATGGATTATTTGAATGAGAACTTTAAATAATTAATTGGCTTGTTATTTTTAATCCAAATTTTTTCATAGTATGTTTTCAGGTAAAGAGCTTCATGCTTTGGCTTATCCAAAAGTTGATTATATATGTCATGATAAGACTCATGAACTTTAAATTCAGAGCTTTCAATAATACCATGCAGATATCCATGCAAGAATTCACTATCTGATTTCAAATGGATAAAACCGCTTGGTTTAAGTATGCTCTCATAGATTAATAAAAATTTTGGACTAACTAATCTGTGCTTAGCTCTTTGGAATTTCATCTGTGGGTCTGGAAAAGTTAGCCATATCTCGTCAATTTCATCAGGGCAAAAGCAGTGTTTTAACCATTCGATTCTTGTTCTAATGAAAGCCACATTCTTCATTTTATTTGCTACAACTTTTTTTGCACCATGCCATATTCTGGCTCCTTTAATGTCAATCCCAATATAGTTTTTGTCAATATTTCTCTGAGCCATCTCTATGGAGTATTCTCCTCTTCCACAGCCCAATTCTAAAATTATTGGATTTTTATTTTTGAAAATTTCATTATTCCATTGACCACTTAATTTGAGTCCTTCTTGAATTTCGTTTTTAGAGGGCTGTAGAACATGGTGAAAATTATTTAATTCCTTGAATCGCGCTAATTTATTTTTCCCACTCATTTATATAGAATCCTTTATATCAATTATTCTAGCTTGTCTTGTCCGCACTCCTCGAAAGTAGTTCCATTCTAATTCAAGAGCTACATCAACAAGATTATTTTTGGGACGAAAGCTGCCCCATCCAAAACCAATTGCCAAAATCCCTTTGCCTGAATCAGGGTTAATTAAATATGTTTTTAAATGTTTATTTGAGGACAGAAATGAAGTTTTGGTCATCTGTACTCGATTTAATCCCCAGACGGGGGAACTATTTCCAATCCCATAGGGTGCCAATTTATCCAGTAATGAGCAAAGGTTATCATTTAGGTCTTCAGGGTCGATAATGGAATCAATCAATACCTCAGGAATTCTTTTATGCATTGGCCAATTCTTGTTAACGCACTGTTCAAATTCATTTTTAAAATTTTGAAGTTTATCGATATTGATTTTGATTCCTGCTGCGGCATGATGTCCGCCAAATTGAAGTAGGTGTTGAGACGAATCTTCAAGTGCGTTATAAATATTTAATCCAGGAACAGACCGAGCACTTCCAGAAAGAACACCTTCATTTTCAGTTAGAACAATAGTCGGCTTGTGAAAAGCCTCAACAAGGTTTTGTGCGACAATCCCTAAAACCCCTTTATGCCAACCTTTTCCATTAATAACCAATGCCAAATTATTTGAGGACTCTTTTGCCAAGGTTTCAGCTTCCAAATAAACTTTTTCCTGAGTTGATCTTCTTTCGATATTATATAGTTCAATCTCATGAGATAATTTTTTTAAAAGTTCCGGGTTTGGAGTCGTTAAAAGTTCCACGGCAAGATGACCATGCCCCATTCTTCCAGCAGCGTTTATTTTTGGTCCAATTGCAAATAATACTTCTTGAAGAGAAATAGGCTTCCCTTTACCTCCCCCTAAAAGTTCAGCAATCGACTCTCGCGGTTTCATATTCATAAGCTTTAACCCCTCCCTTACTATGTACCTATTGACACCTGTTAAAGGGACCATATCTGCTCCTATACTAATAGCTACAAGGTCCATTAAGGAATTAAGTTTATTAGGGTCTAGAGAAATAGATTTATAAGTAGCTATGCAAAGCATATATCCAACGCCACAACCTGAAAGTTCTTTGAATGGAAATGAGCAGTCTTGCCGTTTTGGATTTATTACCGCAAGAGCGTTGGGAAGGATCTCGCCAGGGTTATGATGATCAGTGATAATTATATCGAGAGATTTTTCATTTGCATAGTTTACAAGCTCGAGAGCTTTAATACCGCAATCCAAAGTAATTAAAAGGCCAGCTCCTTCTTCAATAGCTTTATCAATACCCTTTTTTGACAATCCATAACCTTCGGTATATCGGTCTGGTATGTATGTAATAACATCCCACCCTGCGTTTTTTAATCCCAAGCTTAAAGTTGCTACAGCTGTGGTTCCGTCGACGTCATAATCCCCGAACAGAAATACTTTTTCTTTTTTCTCAAGAGCAAGTTTTAATCGTTTTGTCGCCACTTTCATATCCTTTAGTTGCATCGGATCGCATTTAGATATTGAGAATCCAGGAATCCAATTTTTTATTTCCTCTAAGGTTTTTAAGTCTCTTTGAACAAGAACATTCGCTAATGGCTCAAATTCATTTCCAAGTGAAGCACTAAGTGCTTTAACTTCATGATTTTCTCCAGGGGCTTTTATACGCCAAATTCTCCCATTTTTTTTGTTCATTCTTTATCTCGAAAATGCTGATAAATTTCATTTTGATGTTCAACTGAATATTTATGAATGATTTGAAATAGTTCATTTATAAAATTCTCGCTTAATCCTAGCTCTCGTGCTTGATATCCTCTTTGTTTCAATAAATCAAACCATCGTTCCATTTGAAACACACTGGCATTGTTATTAGCTTTTATATGACCAAGCTCATCAACTATTTTCATTCTTTTTTTCAGAGTGTCAACAATACTTTTATCCAGATTATCTAAAATTTTCCTTTGATCTGATATTAGCTTTTGCAATTCACGAGGAGTAACAGCTTTAGATTCTAAATCCAATTCTTTTAAGAGTGAAATCAATTTGCCAGGAGTTATTTGTTGATCAGAATCACTTAATGCATCTTTTGGAGAATGGTGAACTTCAACCATTAAACCATCCATTTGAATGTCCATTGCAACTTGGGTAATTTGTTCAATTAATTCTCTTTTACCGGCGATATGGCTGGGATCACATATTATTGGTATTGCGGGCGCAGCTCTTCTAAAATCAAAACTAATTTCCCATCTTGGATCATTTCTAAATGGAGCAGAGTTACTCGCAAAAAACCCTCTATGAACAGCTGCGAGATTATGCAGGCCACTTTTTTCTAGTCTTTCAAAAGCACCTAGCCATAAACCTAAATCAGCATGGATAGGATTTTTAATTAATACGGGAATATCAGTTCCTTTTAGCGATTCAGCTATTTCTTGAACATAAAATGGATTTACAGTAGTTCTTGCTCCTATCCATAATGCATCAGCAGAAGCACTAAGAGCATGATCAACATGTCGAGTATTTGCGACTTCAATAACAAAGGGCAAATCAACTTCCTCTCTCATGTTTTTAAGCCATTCTAGAGCTACATGACCTTTTCCTTCAAATTGGCCAGCTCGGGTGCGTGGCTTCCAAATCCCAGATCTAAAAAGATGAACTTTACCACTTGCTTTTAGTTCTCTGGCAGTTTTTAAAACTTGATTTTCAGATTCTGCCGAGCACGGGCCAGCAATTATTAATGGGTTTGAACTGGATATATTCCAATATCCCCATTTTCTCGAATTTTCAATGTCTGAATACATATTAAATCAAAGGTATTTATTCTTTTATCCTCATTTTGGTTGATTTTTATTTTTGGGAAATAAGAATAACAAGTTCTCCCTTGATTTCATTCTCTGAGAAATAAAAGATTAATTCATCGATGGTCCCGCGATGATAAGTCTCATATAGTTTACTTATTTCGCGAGCAACACAAATTGATCTATTCCCTCCAAGAATATCTTTCATTTCCTTAAGGCACCTCATAAGCCGATGTGGCGATTCATAAAAAATTATGGTTCGTTTTTCGTGTTGCCATTCTGAAATTCTTGATTTCCTACCTTTTTTCAAAGGTAAAAAGCCATCAAAAATAAATCGGTCACTTGGGAACCCACTTCCAACTATAGCTGGAATCAAAGCGGTTGGGCCAGGAAGCGCCTCGACTAGAACCTCTTCTTGAATACATTTTCTAACAAGTAGATATCCAGGATCACTGATTCCGGGGGTACCTGCGTCGCAAACAAGCACAGTATCTAAATCATTGTCTTTTATATTTTCTACTACATGGTTCACTTTTAAATGTTCATTGTGCATATGAAAAGATTCTAATTTTACTTTTAAACCTAAAAGCTTCATTAGTTTTCCTGTGACTCGTGTATCTTCGGCAAGAACCTTGACCGCACTGGAGATACATTGTTTCGCTCGATTACTGATGTCTTCAATATTACCGATTGGAGTTGGAACAAGTATAAGCTTACCCATTCTTATTTGAATCGTGCATTAACGAATGAAATAAATTTTTCAACAGTTTCTTCTTTTCCAGACCAGTCATAATCTGGTTGAATTGTTTTGAAAATAAACGTATTGCATTCTTCTTTTGTTTCCATGGTCGATAGAGCTGAAATAATCATTTCAAAATCATCAGTAGAACCATTAAAAAGAATTTTAATAAATGCTAAACGATCATTTAAGCCCAATTCTAATTTTGAATATTTAGTATTAACGGAATTTTCAGATTTTTGATCAATTGACTCTTGGGATTTTTCCACCTTTGGTGTAAAGTTTATGTTTTCCGAACTAACCTTTTCTTTTCTGGGGGTGGGTAATAACGATAAATGACTATCTACAAGGGATTTAATGCTTTTTTTATTATCTGATTTTATTTTATCGATTTCTGCATTTATGATTTTAATGTGTGCTAAACTAACTAATTCGTGTAGCGCCAAAAATTCCTTATCTGAGGGGGTCTCACTTTTTAGAGCTTCACGAACTATTTCTATCGATTCATTTAATGACATAAGTTGAAATTTTAAGCTATTGCGTTAGATTTGTGCAGAACTGAAATTTACAAAATGTTCCAAGAGTATTCCGAAATAGAAATCCAAAAGTCTGGATGGATAGAAATTATCACAGGATCAATGTTCTCAGGCAAAACTGAGGAGTTAATTCGACGGATTCAGATTTCCGAAATTTCTGAACCTAATGTCAAAGTATTCAAACCGAAGGTTGATAACCGATATGCTGAAGATGAGATTGTAACGCATTCAAAAGTATCTATTAAATGTGTTTCGGTTGAGAGCTCAAAGGAGTTATTTCGAATGGCCAGAAATTCAAAAATTGTCGGAATTGATGAAGCCCAGTTCTTTGATGACGGAATTATTAAAGTTTGTAATGATTTAGCAAATATGGGTATTAGAGTTATAGTAGCAGGGTTAGATATGGATTTTTTAGGTAATCCCTTTGGCCCAATGCCTAACTTGATGGCGGTAGCGGAGTTTGTTACCAAAGTCCATGCAGAGTGTTCCAAGACAGGCGAACTGGCTAACTTTTCTCACCGGCTAAATCCGGACGGGAAAACTATTCAGGTTGGTGGTAAAGCGGCATATGAGGCGGTTTCACGTTTTATATTTAAGGAAATATTAGATAAATAATATGATACTTCCTCAAAAAGCATTTAGTGATACCATTCTATACTTAGATATGGATTCGTTGTTAAAAAATTTGGAGGTTTTTCAGAGGCTAGTCGCAAAAAATGTAAAAATAATGGCTATGATAAAAGCCAATGCGTATGGAACAGGGGCAGTAACAATAGCTAAAGCATTAGAGAAAAAAAATATTGATTATTTCGGAGTAGCTTATGCAGACGAGGGGAATGAACTTCGTATCAATGGAATTAAAACACCAATTATGGTGATGAACCCAGGAGAAAAAAATATTGATTTGATGATTTCTCAAAATTTAGAACCGGAAATTTTCTCGGAGGACTCGTTGCACAGATATATGGAATTTATTCAACAAAAAAATATTTCAGACGGTAAAATTCACATTAAAGTGGATACTGGTATGAATCGTCTTGGTTTCAAAATAAAGGATTTGCCTATGGTTATTGAATCGTTAAAGAATAATCCTTCTGTAAAAGTATTATCAATAATGAGTCATTTTGCTTCGGCAGATATCTCGAAAGAGGATGCTTTTACTCGAAAACAAAATACGGATTTTAATTTTTTTTGTGAAAAAATAGAGAGTGAGCTTGGATATAAATGCACTCGACATATATCAAATACATCAGCCACAGAAAGGCATACTGCTTTTAATGCAGATATGGTAAGAATAGGTATAGGTTTATACGGGCACACCCCGATAAATAATACTGAACTAAGCCTTTCACCTGTAGCGCACTTACATTCGAAAGTATCACATATACACTTGATTCGTGAAGGTGAAGGAGTTTCTTACGGGAGAGATTACATAGCCAAAGAGGATAGGAAAATTGCAACAATTCCAATAGGTTATGCAGATGGATTTCCAAGAATATTAAGTAATGGAGTGGGTAAAATGTTTATCAATGGTAAACTATATCCAGTAGTCGGAAAGGTTTGTATGGATATGACTATGCTTGACATTACGGATTCAGCTATTAAAGTTGGTGATCCCGTTGAAATATTTGGCAGTAATATTAAGATAATAGATTTTGCAAGGAATTGTAAAACCACATGTTATGAGGTTTTAACTCGATTATCATCAAGGATAGATAGGATCCCAATTTATAATCAAGAATGAAGTCTTTGAATCAATATCGCGGCTTAATTCTTTGTATTTGGATTATTTTATTACCCTTTTGGGATTTTGGTGCTGGGCTATTTCTTGGGATGGCATTTATTTTGGGTTGTTTCTCTAAGACACCTGTTCTCAAACTATTGAATCTCTCACTTCTACCTTGGAGTTTCTTTTTTTTGGCAATATTTGGAGGATTTTGGACATTTTCTTTGGATTTAAAATACTTATATCGGTTACTTCCCTTTTTTTTAATACCCATTGCAGTTTCTGGACATTGGCGCTGGGTAAGGTCATCTTTGCCAATAGGTGGTTTAATTCTTTGTTTATATCTTCTTTCTAATTCGCTTTTCTCGTTTTGGGAGAATGGAGATTTATCACTGATATTTTACCGGGAGCTCACGGGCTCTTTGCATCAACATATATATTTAATTTCCTATTTATCATTGGGGGTAGTTTCTATTTATGAGATTCGTTTAAGAAGAATTTTTCAAATTATTTTTTTTTCGATTGTTTTAACCACAATAAGCTTACTAGGATCAAAAATTGGTTTGTTTGCGCTTTTGAGCGCTGGAATTTTTTATCTAAAAAATATTGTTTCCAATTTCCACCGAATACATCTGGTATTTTTGTTTTTTATTTTAGGAATATTCTCTTTATCCCAAAAATTTTCGGATGGAAGGAGTTTAGGTCATGTTTTTAGACCCATTTCAGCATATTGGGCCACAGGATCCGTTGATACCCGAATTGTTCAAAACACTGCAGCTATTAATATTTGGGGTGAGAACTTTTTATTTGGTGTTGGCCAAACTAAAATTCAAGACGAGCTTATGATTGAGTATCAAAATGAAAATTATCGATTTGGGCTAAAACGCAAATCTAATGTTCATAATCAAATACTTCAATACGCGGCAACCTATGGATTGCTTGGATTAATATGGATCTCTCTAGGCTTTTTCTTATCATACCGTATTAATTTTTTACACTTTGATTCTTTGCAAAAGAGAAAAGCGATCGTCTGTATAATATTCTTTGGATGTTTGTTTATTACTGAAAGTTTTCTGGAGAGATCCCTTGGGATTTCTAGCGCCGTCCTAGGGTGGATGTGGGTTGCTTGTATGGATCAGGATTTTATTTCCTGACTAATTATATTCAGGGCCTCTTTAATGACAATTCGTAAAAAGTCAAGACTTTCTATTTTATTATTAGCATATAAAAAACCAATATAGAGAGGTGGAGATTTTTCATGAAATTTTTTTCGCTCTAAACGATATGCTTCTCTTAAAAGCCTCTTTATTTTATTTCTTTGATAAGCTTTTTTAAAACGTTTTTTTGAGGCACCAATAAGTATTTGAACTCCTCTTTCTAATTTTACTTCAGAGTTACAATAAATAATATTAATGGGATGTTTATAAAATCTTTTCCCTTCTGAAAAAAGATACCTGATTTGCTTTCGGGATATTAATTTTTCTTCTTTTGGGAAGCAATTGTCACTCACTTATTTTTTGATTTCTCAATAAACGAATCGAGAGCTTGAGTCATCGATGTGAATTTGGCAGTAGGAACAGCAATATCAAGTCGTAAGTCATTCTCTTCAATGGCGGCTTTAGTCGTATTTCCAAACCCGGCAATAAGTGTTTCTCCTTGCTCAAATTTTGGAAAATTTCTTAATAAAGATCGTATTCCTTCAGGGCTGAAGAATACCAAAATATCGTATTTGACATCACTTAAATGACTTAAATCGCAAATAACAGTTTGGTACATTTTAGCTCGTGTCCACTCAATGTTAGACTTTTCTAAAAGATTAGGAATATCTGGATTTAGAATATCGGATGTGGGCATCATGAAATGTTCTCCACGTTGTTTTTTTAGCATCGGTATCAGGTCTGCAAGAGACCCTTTACCCGGATAAATTTTTCTTTTTCGATATGGAACGAATTTTTGAAGATAAAATGCAACGGCTTCTGAAGTGCAGAAATATTTCCATTCAGGGCTTACAGGAACACGCATTTCTTTACACATTCGGAAGAAATGATCAATTGCTATGCGGCTCGTAAATATGAAAGATTTAAAATCTCTAACGGAGATTTTATCTTTTCTAAATTCTTTACCAGGTATACCTATGACCTCGATAAAAGGTTGAAAATCAATTTTAACTTTGTGCTTATCCGCAAGAGCAGAATACGGGCTGTTTGCAACTTGAGGCTCAGGCTGTGAGACCAAAATACTTTTAACTTTCATAAGTCCTTAAAATAAAGCCCAAAAAATTGGTGCTATTTCTAAGGCGCAAAGGTATGAAAACCCTAAATACCACGGTGAGGTGCTTTTCCTTAAGAAATTTATTACAGAACTTAGTATACCAAAGCAATATAATATCAAATAAATTATTGTAGTCACATCAAATAGATTCTTGATAAATCCCTCAAGGCTTTGACCCCAGACCATTAACCAAAGTAAAAAAGGGATTCCAAAAAGAATAATGGGTAAATATTTAAATCGAATCCTCCAACATTCATAATGAAGAACTTCTGTGCCCCATATCTTGCCACTTACGATGTTTAAAATAAGTTGATATGATATTACGCAAATGGGAATCAAAATGAGCCCAAATGCTTCATATACCTCATTAAGTGAATTCAATTTTAAAATTGATAGAGAGTTCAAGTACAAAAAGCCTCCAATAGTCAATGTGAAAAGGTGAGGGATCCAAAATCCTTTTTTCTCAATTTTTAATTCCAAAAAGCTTTTAATAAACATATATCTCGGAATACCCTGATTATTGCTATTTTGATAAAGGAAGGCTGATAAAAAAGTGAAGGCAATTGCACACCAAAATAAAATATCATTTTGTTGGTTTATTGGGGTCCCAATTAATTTATTCAATAGCAGCATTTCTTTTTTACATATTACCAATGAAAACGTATCCCCAATTTAGCCCAACGTCCAGGTAAAGGAACATTTCCTCTGTCGTAGATTTCTGAATTAAATAAATTTTGAGCATTCATAAATATGCATAAACCATCATTATCATATGATAATTGCATGTCCATGGTTGAGAATGCCGGATACTTTATTTTTTCTCCAACAGAAGAAATGTAGCTTCCCGCTCTTTCTTGCCGTGTGCCCACAAGTCCAATTTTATATCCATTAAATGATTTACTATGTATTTCTGCTTGAATTCTATTTGCTAAATAATCTAAAACATAAATGGATTGGCCATCGATATCTCCCGTCCGGTGAGACGCAATTTGCGCATTTAGAGAATAAAATAATCGTTTATTTAAATTCCCTTTTGTATGAATTTCAGTACCAAAAATACTTACCTGTGTTAAATTATCTGCTTGTAAAACTTCTTCGTTATTTACTGTTCGATATATCCAATCAATCAGGTTTTGACCGTACCTATGGTATCCAGTAATTACAAACTTTTGAGGAAACATTATTTTTTTGTTTTTAAATAACTTTGTTAACGAAACCTCGCTATTCCATGCATGCTCGGGACGTAGGCTTTCAGAGCCTTGTGCTCCCCCTAAAGTATAATAGAGATCAGTGAATGATGGTAATCTAAAACTTCGGTTGATACTTGCTTTAATTATAAAGTTAGAATTTAAAGTATAAGAATAATCAAGATTTGGGAGCCAGTCAATGCCAAAATTATCGTTTGCGTTTAGCCGAATAGCCGAATTTAATTTGCCCAATTGGAATTGAGCAAAAACTCCTGAATTATTACGCTCGTCTCCTTTAAGGTAATATGCTCTTTGATCAGCAAGCACAGGATTCAACAAATCCGTTCCCAAAATATTACTAATAATTTCATCTCTCCTGAAGTCTAAGCCATATTTATAAGACGCATTTAAGCTTCCAATTTTTAGTTTTTTTTCTCTAGACTCAAAATCAACACCATAGGTATTACTCTTATGGTTATTATGTTCTCGATACCAAGTTGGCGCATAGCTTGAATCTATTGTGTTTATAAATTGATTCGCACCAGCATATTCATAATATCCTATCTCCTCACGAAAAAGTTCAAAATGATCTTTGTGTTGGCGCACATAAGCTTTAATAGTACCCATTCCCATATGTATTTTTGCATTTGCTGATAGGGATTGAATAGCTTCAAATTGGTTCGGGAAATTAAATGAATAAAAATTAAAGGCACCAAAATTTTTAGCTAGATACCCTGCGTTTAAAATAATTTTCCCAAAGCGTTTAATTTCTCTTTCTGCTGAAATAAATGCTTGCCATTGAGCGAAATCTCTGTTTAATAATTCTCCATCAGCAGCTTTATACTCTAAATCAATGCGCGAGTAGAATCCCATTATTTTACCCAAAGAAACTCCAGCAGCTCCATTTTGAAAGCCATATTCTCCAATGCTAGCAGAAGCATAACCTCCTTGATCACTTCCTTTTTTTGTAATGATATCTATCACTCCCGCAAAGGCGAATGGACCATATCTGTATGATCCTCCACTGGGCATAATATGGATAGACTCGATAGATCCAGCAGGGACGGGGAGATTCATATTGTGATGTCCAGTCTGAGGATCAGAATAAGGAATTCCATTTACCAGCATCAATACTTGATCAAAAGTTGAGCCTCTCAAAGAAATATCTGCTTGGACATCATTTAGACTTCGACTTCTTATTTCTAGACTCGGAAATACTTCCAATATTTCTCCAACATTCGCATAAGGTGAATTTAAAATATCAAATTCATTTTTTGAATAAACGAGATGACCATCTTCTGAGGGCAATGTGGAGCTCAGCACATCAATGGAATCAAGCAAAACACTTTTGCTGCTTTGCCCAGAAACAAAAATGAATGGCAAGCATAAAAAAGAAACAAATATCACTTTTCGCATAATAATCTTTTAAAAACCTAGCCACGCGAGCTGGGTAAAAGCTATTAATTTTTTAGTTTTAAAGCGCTAAGACCGTAACTTTATTTTTTGATACTTCTACAACTCCGCCCTCTACAGATATATCTTGATTTCCCTTACCCGTATTGACAATGATATTTCCTTGAGTTAAGGATGCCATCAGTGGAGCATGATCTTTTAAAACTTGAAATACTCCGTCTTTCCCGGGAAATAGAATGGATTCAGAAGTTCCTTCAAAAAGAGTTTTTTCGGGCGACAAAATATGTAGTTTTAGACTCATATTTTAGGCTTCTGCTAACATTTTATCCCCGGCTTTAATAACTTCTTCGATGCTTCCTTTTAAGTTAAAAGCGGCTTCAGGATACTGGTCTAATTCACCATTTAAAATCATGTTGAAACCTTTTATGGTTTCGGCTATATCAACAAAAACTCCAGGAATACCCGTGAATTGTTCAGCGACATGAAATGGTTGGGATAAGAAACGTTGAATTCTTCTAGCTCGATGAACTGCCATTTTATCTTCTTCAGAAAGCTCTTCCATACCTAGAATTGCAATTATATCTTGAAGTTCTTTATAACGCTGAAGAATCATCTTAACATCTTGAGCACATTTATAATGATCTTCCCCAACGATTTCTGGAGTTAAAATTCGAGAGGTTGAATCTAGTGGGTCTACTGCTGGATATATACCTAATTCTGCAATCTTTCTTGATAGTACAGTCGTTGCGTCTAGGTGTGCAAAAGTAGTTGCAGGCGCAGGATCTGTTAAGTCATCTGCAGGAACATACACGGCTTGCACTGAGGTTATGGATCCATTTTTTGTTGAGGTAATACGTTCTTGCATAAGTCCCATCTCAGTAGCCAATGTTGGCTGATAGCCTACTGCAGAAGGCATCCGGCCTAATAAGGCCGAAACTTCTGAGCCAGCTTGCGTAAATCTAAATATATTGTCCACGAAGAATAAAATATCTTTTCCTTGTCCTGTACCCTCTCCGTCTCGATAGTATTCAGCCATGGTTAATCCAGAAAGAGCGACTCTTGCTCTAGCCCCTGGAGGCTCATTCATTTGACCAAAAACAAAAGTGGCTTTTGAGTCCTTAAGGTCTTTTTTATTGACTTTACTTAGGTCCCAACCTCCTGCTTCCAATGATTTTTTAAATTCATCTCCGTAATTGATAATTCCCGCTTCAATCATTTCTCGGAGTAAATCATTTCCCTCTCGAGTACGCTCACCAACTCCTGCAAAAACGGATAAGCCACCGTGTCCTTTCGCTATATTATTTATCAACTCTTGTATTAATACGGTTTTGCCTACACCCGCACCACCGAATAATCCAATTTTCCCTCCTTTAGCATACGGTTCTATTAGGTCAATGACTTTAATCCCCGTTAAAAGAACTTCAGTTGCTGTTGAAAGTTCTTCAAATTTTGGAGCCTCTCTGTGTATGGGTAACTCATCACCTTCAGCTGTACCTCCAATACCATCAATGCTTTCTCCGACAACATTAAAAACTCTTCCTCGGATCTGCTCACCAGAAGGCATAGCAATTGGTCGGCCAGTTGCAGTTACTTCTTGACCTCTTTTGAAGCCATCAGTTGAGTCCATAGAAATGGCTCGAACAGTATCTTCTCCAATGTGCTGCTGAGTTTCCATTACGACTTTTTGACCATCAGGTCGAATAACTTCTAAGGCATCATAAATTTTTGGCAGCTTTGATCCTTCAAAATAAACGTCAACGACAGGCCCGATAACTTGAGCGATTTTCCCTTTTAAATTGGTCATATTTTATTCAATAAAAACTTTCTATATTCTGGCTAGCAAAGCTACAAATCAAAAGTTGAATTTATCTATAATTTTGGAAGAAATAATAATGATTTATTTCGAACGAATTAAGAATAATTTTAATGGTGATTTAGCTAAATTTTGATACTAAAATTCTGAATTCTTTAAACTTTTCTTGATATCAAGAAAAAATAACAATCAAAAGCATGGATAGATATCTTTGCCAATAAAATTTAAAGACACCTAATTGAAGATTTTTAAATCTATTAATGATTTCCCAAATCGCACATCGACTGTTGCTACTGTTGGTACTTTTGACGGGTTACACGCTGGGCATCAAACGATTTTAGAGCGCATAAAAAATAGAGCTAAAGAAATTAATGGTCGTTCTGTTTTACTCTCTTTTGACCCACACCCAAGAAGACTGGTTCACCCTGAGTATCCATTGCAACTTTTAACGACAATAGATGAGCGATCTGAGTTACTTTCTAAAATGGGTCTTGATTATTTAATCGTTCAAAATTTTAATGAGGATTTTGCTAAAATTGAGTCAATTGATTTTGTCCGAAATTTTTTAATAGAAAAAATTGGAGTGAAGCATCTAGTGATTGGTCATGATCACCGATTTGGTAAAAATAGAGAGGGCTCATTTAAAAACTTGGAAGAATATGCACCTGTTTATGGATTTGACTTAGAGGAAATCTCAGCAGTACAGATAGA
>CESF01070160.1_pt1 | contig 26657 bp, 26 predicted proteins | sample 356331 | NCBI WGS metagenome assembly CESF01 (sample SAMEA2621779, study PRJEB7988) | marine metagenome | biome: marine biome (ENVO:00000447); feature: surface water layer (ENVO:00002042); material: "saline water (ENVO:00002010), including plankton (ENVO:xxxxxxxx)" | depth 5 m
ATAGAGATAATTTAAGATCATCAGAGTCTGGTATAAAATATTTTGTACTAAGTGCCTTATCTTCAGGTCTATTATTGTATGGTTGTTCATTATTGTATGGTTTTACCGGATCCACAAATTTTGACCTAATAGCAGATCAGTTAATTAAAGATAATACAGGTGCTGTTTTTGCTATGGTATTTGTTTTAGTTGGACTTGCATTTAAAGTATCGGCAGTTCCGTTTCATATGTGGACTCCTGATGTATATGAAGGAGCGCCCACATCTATAACTAGTTACTTTGCAGTTGTTCCAAAAGTTGCTGGTTTAGCAGTATTGATCAAGTTTATGTTTATACCATTTTCAAATATTTTATCAGAATGGCAATTAATAATTATTTTTATTTCAATTGCATCAATGATCTTAGGTGCAGTAGCAGCGATAGTTCAAAAAAATATTAAAAGATTATTAGCCTATAGTTCAATCGGACATGTGGGATATGCTTTGGCTGGTGTGGCCACCGGAGTTATTTCTGGATATGAAAGTTCAATTATTTATATATCGATTTATGTAGTTATGAATATTGGAGCATTTTCTTGTCTTTATTTGTTAAAAAAAGATGGGGAGTACCGAGAAAACATATCAGATTTATCGGGATTATCGAAAAAACAACCTCTTTTAGCAATTTCGTTTTTGGTAATATTATTTTCTCTGGCAGGCATACCACCTCTTGCAGGATTTTTTGCAAAGTTTTATGTCTTTACTGCTGTCATAGAGCAAAAGATGTATGCCTTGGCAATCATTGGATTATTAACAACAGTAATCTCAGCTTTTTATTATTTAAGAATTATCAAAATAATTTATTTTGATGACAGTGCAATTTCTTTTGATCCTGTAAAAAATAGTGTTGCAAAATTATCAGTTTTAATAAGTTGTGCAATTTTGATTACATTCTTTTTGTACCCAGCTATTTTAAACAATGTAGTGGATGCACTATTTATTAATTAATGAAAATTAAGTCATTAAAATTTAAAAGTGTTAATAGCACAAATGATATTGCATTAGACCTAATTAAAAGAAACAAATTTAAGCCTACTCTAATTTCCGCAGAACAACAAATTAAAGGTAGGGGAACAATGGGAAAAAAATGGGTTTCCAAAAAAGGAAATTTGTATCTGACAATTTATTTCGAAATTAACCAAAAAAAAATTAACTTTAAACATTACGCAGTACTTAATGCATATTTATTAAAATATATAATTAGAAAAAACTATTCAGATCAGGTTCAAATTAAATGGCCTAATGATTTATTGATTAAAAAAAAAAAAATTTGTGGAATTTTACAAGAAGTCCTCAAAAATGGAAAAAAAAACTACCTAATAATTGGAATAGGCATTAATACAAATTTTAATCCGATAACCAAACAATTTAATTCAATTTCATTAAAAGATATAACTAAAAAAAAAATTAATAACAAAAAGCTTTTAGAAAATATCAGAAAAGAGTATGAAAATTTGCTAAGAAGATTAAAAACACATTCATTTCAAGAGTTAAAAAAAATATATAAATAATTTATGAAATACTTAATCGGAGATATAGGCAACACTTCCACGAAAATTTGCCTTTTAAATCACAAATTTAAAATTATTAAACATTTTGAAATTGATACAAAAAAAAATATTAAAAATAATTTTTTTAAAAGTATTTTAAGTCGTTATAAAACAAAAAGTCTAAATCCAAATTTTTTATTTTCAAGCGTTGTTCCATTAGCATTTAAAGAAATGAAAAAAAGATTTAAATATACTAAATATAAAATCTATGAAGTTAAGGATTTTGATTTAAAAAAAATAATCAAATTAAATATAAAAAATACAAAACAACTAGGCTCAGATAGAATAGCAAATGCTGTTGGTGTTCAAAAGTTTAAAAATTGTTTAGTAGTAGATTTTGGAACAGCTACTACATTTGATATTATTAAGAACAACATCTATGAAGGAGGCGTAATTGCTCCGGGTGTTAAACTTTCAATTACCAATTTATATAATTCAACTGCTCTACTTCCTCTGATTAAATTGAAAAATATTAAAAAAAGTTTTGGAAAAAATACTAAAGATGCTCTTAATGCTGGATTTATGTGGGGTTACGAGGGCTTGATAAATAATATAATAAATAAAATTGTTAAAACTAATAAAAAAAATTTTAAAATTATTTTTACTGGCGGTTATGCAAATTTTTTTAAATATTCAATTAAAAAAAAAGTGTTGATCGATCAAAATATAACAATCAAAGGAATAGCAAAAATTTATAAGAAATTTTTATGAGTAAAGAAGAATTACTTTTTTGTCCATTAGGTGGATCTGGTGAAATTGGCATGAATATGAATCTCTTTGCGTATGGCAAAGAAGATAATCAAAAGTGGATAATCGTTGATATGGGAGTAACTTTTGCAGATGATTCCATTCCTGGTATTGATTTAATTATGCCTGACCCAGGTTTTATAATTGATAAAAAAGATGATTTACTCGGCGTAGTTTTAACTCATGCACATGAAGATCACATCGGTGCCGTAGCACATATTTGGCCTGAGCTTAAATGCAAATTATATGCAACACCTTTCACTGCAGCATTAATAACAGAAAAATTTAAAGAAAAAAAAATTGATATCTCTCCTTATTTAAAAATTGTACCTTTGAATAGCAAAATTAAACTTGGAGAATTTGAAATAGACTTCGTTACATTAACTCACTCAATTTTAGAGCCTAATGGATTAAGTATTAAAACACCATTAGGAACAATTTTACACACAGGCGATTGGAAAATAGATCCTAATCCTTTGATCGGAAATAAAATTGATGAAAAAAAATTAAAAAAAATTGGAGATGAGGGTGTTTCTGCAATGATTTGTGACTCAACAAATATTTTTAGCCCGGGAAGAGCAGGATCAGAGTCAGACGTAAGGGACAGCTTGCTTAGAATAATGGAGCTTAAAACAAAAAGAATTTTAGTTACTTCATTTGCTTCAAATGTGGCAAGGATGGAATCTATTTTTTATTGTGCGAATAAAACAGGAAGATCTATTTGTCTTGTTGGAAGATCAATGCACCGAATATACAAAGCTGCGAAAAAATGTGGTTATCTAAAAGGATTAATTGAACCACTCGAACCAAGAGATGCAAAAAAGGTATCTAAAAATAAAATCCTCTATTTAGCAACTGGTAGCCAAGGTGAACCTATGGGGGCCATGAATAGAATAATTAACGGAACTCACCCAGAAGTATTTTTAGAAGATGGTGATTGTGTAATTTTTTCTTCAAAAATTATTCCTGGAAATGAAAAAAAATTATATCAACTACAAAATCTAATAGTAAGAAATAATATTGAGATAATTAGTGAAGAAAATGAGTTTGTCCATGTATCAGGTCATCCTAATAGAGATGATTTAAAAGATATGTATAAATGGGTAAAACCTAAAAGTGTTATTCCAGTACATGGTGAGCACAGACATATGCAAGAACATGTAAAGTTTGCTAAAGAAATGCAAGTTCCTAAAACATTACTAATTGAAAATGGAGACATAATAAAATTATTACCAGGTAAAGCTCCAGAAATTGTAGATAAAGCACCATCAGGCAGAATTTATTTAGATGGTAGTGTGAATGTTGAAAAAGATTCACAGTCAATTAAAGATAGAAAGAATCTATCAATCAATGGCTATTTAGAAATTACACTTTTACTTTCAAATAATGGAAAAATAAAAAAACCAATCATTTCTTTCAAAGGGATACCGGAAAGTCAAAAAAAAGATCCGTTTATATTTGCTATGGAAGATGAAATCTTTAATATTTGTAGAACATTTTCTTTAGATAACGCAAATCAACAAAAAAATCTAATAGAGACAATTAAACAGAATTGCAGAAGAATCGTTAGAGAAAAAACAGGAAAAAAGCCTTTCACTAATATTAATATTGTGAGGGTTTAGTGGGAATTACTGGTTCTATTATAGTTTATGTTTTAATATGGTGGATAATTTTCTTTTCCGTGCTACCGGTTGGAATTCAATCAAATAAAGAAAAATTTAAAGAAAAAATAGAGGGTGTAGATCCTGGAGCTCCTATAAATCCTAAAATTGGGAAAAAATTTTTAATTACAACTTTAATTACTTCTATAATTTTTATTGTAATATATTATCTAGTTGAGTTTAATTTATTAAATTTAAGAGAATATTTACAATAGAATGCATCTTTCAAAATTATTTATTCCAATTACTAAAGATTTTCCCGCTGAAGCCAAGATTAAGTCTCATCAGTTAATGTTAAGAACAGGTATGATAAAACAATCTTCAGCAGGAATTTATTCTTGGTTACCTTTAGGGTTCAAAATAATGAAAAAAATAGAGCAAGTGGTTAGAGAGGAACAAAGCTCTATCGGTGCTCAAGAAATGTTAATGCCAACGATTCAATCATCTGAAATTTGGAAAGAAAGTGGCAGATACGAAGATTATGGTGAGGAAATGCTAAGAATAAAAGATCGCCAAGGCAGAGAAATTTTATATGGACCAACAAATGAAGAGCTTATTACAGATGTTTTTAGATCAAGTGTAAAATCATATAAATCGCTGCCACAACTTTTGTATCATATTCAATGGAAATTTAGAGATGAGATAAGACCTAGGTTTGGAGTAATGCGGTGTAAAGAATTTTATATGAAAGATGCTTATTCTTTTGATGTTTCAAATGAAGATGCAAAAAAATCTTATAATAAAATGTTTTTCTCCTATCTTAAAACTTTTAATAGATTGGGATTAAAAGCAATTCCTATGGCCGCAGATACAGGACCTATAGGCGGAGATTTATCTCACGAATTTATCATATTAGCTGAAACCGGAGAAAGTCAAATATATGCAGATAAAAAAATTTTCGAGATTGATTTCAACAAATATGAATTCGAAGATAGTTCTCTAGCTCAAATGCGAAAAGATTTTACTGATGTTTATGCTGTAACCGATGAGAAGTATAATGAAAAAAAATTTAATGAGTCCGTAGATAAAAAAGATCAGATTAAAACTAAGGGAATTGAAGTTGGACATATATTTTATTTTGGAGACAAATATTCAAAACCAATGAGATGCACAATTGACGATAAAAGTGGAAAAAAAATATCAGTAAAAATGGGATCTTATGGTATTGGAGTTTCTAGATTAGTTGGAGCAATAATTGAAGCTAAATATAACAACAACGTAATGAAATGGCCAAAATCCGTTTCACCATTCGATGTGGTAATAATTCCAAGTTTTAATAAAAATAATAAAGAAAATTTAATAAAAGCTGAAAAAATTTACCATGATCTAAAAAAACAAAATATTGACGTATTGTTAGATGATGTTGATGAAAAATGTCATAATAAATTTAAAAAACATGACCTGATAGGTATACCTTACCAAATTATTATTGGGTCAAAATCTGAAGGTGACAGATTTGAGTTTAAAGAACTAAACTCTGAAAGTTCAATATTAAGTTTAGAAGACATTAAATCTAAACTTAAGAATTGATACCTTGTTTACAAAAATTGAAAGATTAATTTCATTAAGAAATCTTAGACCCAAAAAAAAAGAGGGGTTTTTAAAAATAATTTCTATTTTTTCCTTTTTAGGAATAATGCTTGGGGTGGCAATACTAATTATTGTTATGTCAGTAATGAATGGTTTTAAAACTGATTTAACTAAAAAAATTTTAGGTCTTAATCCTCATATAGTAATCCAACCAAACAGCTTTACAATAAATAACGAATATTTATTAAAACTACGCCAAGAATTTCAAGATATATCTATAAGCAAAACCTTTTCTGGTGAGGGTATAGTAATAAGTAATGATAAAGCAAAAGGAGTAATACTTAAAGGTATAAATCAAAACGAAAAAAAAATTTCTGAATTTTTAGAAAAAAATATTGTATCAGGTAAACCTGAAGAGTTTAATAAGAATAGTATATTTATTGGATCTGAGCTTGCTTTTAATCTTAATTTAAAAGAAGGTGATTATACTAGCTTAATGTCTTCTGCATTTGTTGCTACGCCTTTGGGAAATTTGCCTAAGCAAGAAAATTTTAAAGTTTCAGGTATTTTCAACACAGGTTTCATAGAATTTGATCAGAATATAATTTTTTTAAACGTAAATGATGCTCTATCAATTTTTGACAAGGATTTAGAAGATCAAAATATTGAAATATATCTAAATGATCCTTTAAAAGCTAATAACTACAAAAAAAAAATTGAAAAATTAAATCAAAATTACTTTATTTATACTTGGATAGATTTAAATGAATCTTTTTTTAGTGCTCTAAAAATTGAAAGGAATGTAATGTTTATAATTTTAACTTTAATCATAATTGTTGCAGCTTTTAATATTATTTCTGGACTAACAATCTTGATAAAAAATAAGACAAAAGAAATTGCTATTCTGAAAACTTTAGGATTTAATAATACATCAATTAAAAAAACTTTTTTTTTAACAGGATTTTCTATAGGTTTTTTCGCTTCAATCAGCGGTATTATCTTAGGAGTCTTATTCTCATTAAATATTGAAAAAGTAAGAGTAATTTTATCCTCAGTATTTAATTTAGAAATATTTCCACCAGATATTTATTTTTTAGAAAAATTTCCTAGTGAAATTAATATATATTCAATATTAACTATCTTCATTTTATCTCTAATAGTGACAGCAATTGCTTCATATATACCTGCTAGAAATATTTCAAAAATGAAAACCTTTAGAGCTTTAAAATATGAGTAATTCAATAGTAGAAACTTTAAACTTAAAAAAGACTTATAAACATTCAAACGGAAATATTACACTTTTTGATCAATTAAACATCAAAATAAAAAGAGGAGAACTTGTTGCTTTAGTTGGCCCATCTGGATCAGGAAAGTCATCTCTACTTCACTTGTTAGCGTTATTAGACGAACCGTCTAAAGGAAACATAAAGATCAATGATATCTCTACAAGTAAACTAAATGATGAAGAAAAAGATAAAATTAGAAGAGAAAAGATATCAATAATTTTTCAAGATAATAATTTATTAAACGATTTCACAGCTATTGAAAATGTGATGATGCCATTATTAATAAAAAATATTAATAAAGAAGAGGCAAAAAGTAGAGCGCAAAAAATCTTAAAGTCAGTAAAAATTCTAGAGAGGTCTCAGCATTTTCCGAATGAATTATCTGGTGGTGAGCAACAAAGAGTTGCCATAGCCAGAGCCCTAATAGCAGAAACGGATTTAATACTGGCAGATGAACCAACTGGTAATTTAGATTATAAAACTTCTGGGGAAATATTCTCCTATTTTCTTAAACTTAAAAAAATCAAAAAAACAATTATATTTGCAACTCATAATAGAGAACTTGCTAACAAGGCAGATTACAAGTTGTCAATTTCTAATGATGGTATAAAACGGGTTAATGCCCGATAGTAATAAGGACTTCAATAATATAAAAGTTCATACGCAGTATTCAATCTGTGAAGGTGCAATCAAAGTTGATGAATTGGCTGATTATTGTAAAGCCAATAAGATAAAATCTTTAGGTTTAGCAGATAGTTATAACTTATGTGGGGCTCTAGAATTTTCTGAAAAGCTATCAAAAGTAGGGACGCAACCGATTATTGGTACCCAGATAAATTTAAAAGCTAAAGAGATAATTGGAAAAATTACTTTGTATGCGACCACAGAGACAGGTTATAAAAACTTAACAAAATTATCTTCAAAAAGTTATTTAGATAGTTCGCTGATAGACGAACCTGCTTGTGATATTGATGATCTTATTCAAAACAATAAAGACCTAATATTATTAACAGGAAATTATTTAAACTTTTTTGGGAAACTTTATAATAAAAATAAGTCTAAAGATTTTGAAGAGATACTTAGTTCCTTAAAGAAAAATTTTAACGATCATAGGCTATACATCGAAATCCAACGTCATAACGAGGATCAAGAAAAAAATTTTGAAAATTATTTATTAGAAATCTCCAAAAAACTTAATTTACCCTTAATTGCATCACAAGAGGTATTTTATCTTAATCAAGACATGCACGAGGCCCATGATGCTTTGGTTTGCATTGGAGAGAAAAATTTTGTTGATGATAGAAACCGTTTTAAATATAGCAATCAACATTTTTTTAAGTCCACAAAAGATCTTAAAACTTTATATTCTGATATACCAGAAGCTTTAGAAAATAATTATAATTTTCATTTAAGATTTAATTTTAAACTTAAAAAATCTAAACCAATTCTTCCATCTATAGAGGGTAGTGCAAATAACTCACCAGAAAATGAGCTTTCAAGATTAGCAAAAATTGGTTTAGAAAATAGGTTACGTAACTTTATTTTAAAAAAAGAAAACATTCAAAAAGAAGAACAGGTAATTAAAAAGTATGAAGATAGACTTTCTCATGAAATTAACATCATTAACTCGATGGATTATGCGAGCTATTTTTTAATAGTTTCTGATTATATCAAATGGGCAAAAAAAAATTCTATACCAGTTGGGCCAGGTAGAGGTTCTGGAGCAGGATCTTTAGTAGCCTATTGTTTAGATATTACAGATTTAGACCCTATAGAATTTGACTTAATTTTTGAACGTTTTTTAAACCCAGATAGAATTTCTATGCCAGACTTTGATATAGATTTTTGTGAGGAAAAAAGGGATCAAGTTTTTGAATATTTAAAAACAAAATATAAAAATGGTGTCGCTCATATCATTACTTTTGGAAAATTAAAAGCCAGGATGGCGCTAAGAGATGTTGGTAGAGTTTTAGGTCTTTCATATGGACACGTAGATAGAATTTGTAAGATGGTACCATTTGACCCCTCTAGACCACTTACTCTTCAAGAGTCAATTGATAGAGAACCTAGATTTAAAGAAGAAATTAAAACCAATGTAAAAGTGAAAAAACTTTTAGACCTATCTTTAAAATTAGAAGGACTTAATCGTAACATGGCTACTCACGCAGCTGGTGTGGTTATAGCTGGAAATAAATTAGCTGAGCAATTCCCTTTATATATTGATCACAGTTCGAATTTAACTTTACCTTCAACACAATACGATATGTATTCTTCTGAAAATGCAGGCCTAGTTAAATTTGACTTACTTGGTTTAAAAACATTAACTGTAATTGATAAAACCATTAAAAGATTAAAACAAAAAAATATTAATTTAAATATTAGCAAAATAAATCATAATGATGAGAAAGTATTTTCTTTACTTTCTACTGGGGAAACAACTGGATTATTTCAACTTGAGAGCGCAGGAATGAGAGATGCAATTAGGCAAATGAAACCAAATAAATTCGATGACATAATTGCTCTTGTAGCTTTATACAGGCCTGGACCGATGAGCAACATTCCTATTTACAACGATTGTAAAAATGGAGTTAAAGAACCTGATTATATTCATCCAATTTTAGAGGAAATATTAAAATCTACTTATGGGATAATAATTTATCAAGAGCAAGTAATGCAAATTGCTCAAACTCTCGCAGGGTTCACAGCAGGTGAGGCAGACATATTACGAAGAGCTATGGGAAAAAAAAAGAAAGCAGAGTTAGACAGGCAAAAAGAAAGATTTATTAGTGGAGCTATAAAAAATGGTATAAAAAAAGATGTAGCTAATTTTGTTTTTACAAAGATCGAACCATTCGCACAGTATGGATTTAATAAAAGTCACGCAGCAGCTTATGCTTTAATAGCCTATCAAACAGCTTATTTAAAAACATATTATAAAGAGGATTTTATAGCGGCCACAATGTCTACAGAACTTACAAACACTTCAAAATTAAGAGAATTTGTGGAAGAATTAAAAAAACTTAATATCAAGATTGTAAATCCGTCAATTAATGAATCTTTTCCAGATTTTAAAGCAGTAGTTGGGAAAATTTTTTATGGTTTAGGAGCAATTAAAAATGTTGGTTATGAAGCTATATCAAATATAGTAAATGAGAGAGAAAAAAATGGAAAATTTAAATCATTAACTGACTTTATTAGCAGAGTTAGTTCAAAAGATATAAATAAATTACAATTAGAAGGTTTAGTAAAAGCTGGAGTTTTTGATGAATTTGAAAAAGATAGAAATAAAATTATGGTTTCAATTCCAAAAATTATTCAAATTATAAAAATTATAAATGATGAAAAAGAAAGTCATCAAACAAATCTTTTTAACGATGAAGAAAATAAAGAGAAAAAATTCGATTTTGAACCATCAATTGCTTGGAAGAACAAAGAAGTTTTAGCAGAGGAATTTAAGTCAATAGGTTTTTTTTTAACAGATCATCCGCTTAATGAATATGATGATGTTTTAAATCAACTTAATATTAAAGCCTATAACGAATTTTATAACGATAATACAAAAGAAGGATTAGTCGCCGGGACAATTATGTCAATACAGGAGAAGAAAAGCGCCAAAGGAACCCCATATGCTATTGTAAAATTTAGCGATAAAAATTCCGAGTTCGAATTATTTTTATTTGCAGAAATTTTAGTTTCCAACCGAGAAATACTAAAAGAGTCTGAAACTTTTGTTCTGACCCTTCAAAAAGATTATGGCAATACCAACGATATAAAAAAAAGGATAAATGTTAGAAAAATAATAAATCTTGATGATTTAATCAATAAACCATACACAAAAGTAACTATTGAGCTTAAGAAAAATTGCAATATTGATGAAGTTAAAAATTTATTATCGGCTAAAGGAGAAACTACAATTAATTTAGTAATTAACAATGAAAGTAAAAAAGCTCTTTATTGCCTTGATACTAATAGAAAGTTTGAACTAAAACACCTAAAAGCCTTAAAAGGCAAGAATTACGTTGAAAAAATAATAGTCTAGACAGTTGATTTTTTAGCTTGTTTGTATATATGTGGTTCTAATTTCGCACACAGTTACAAGGGCGTTGCCCTACCGGTCCAAAAAATGGAATTACTGTGGTGGATTAACCGGAAAAAAAATGAAAGTACCAAAGGTCGACATAAAACAATTGTTAGAAGCCGGGGTTCATCTTGGCCACAAAACATTAAGATGGAATCCAAAAATGAAAAAATTTATTTTTGGTGAAAAAAATTCAATACATATAATTGATTTAACAAAAACTGTAGATTTTATTAATAGTGCTTTACAAAAAGTTCACAAGGTAATTTCAGAAGGCGGGAAATTATTAGTTGTATCTACAAAAAGACAGGCTTCAGAACAAATTAGTGAATTAGCAAAAGAAACTGGCCAGTATTTCGTTAACTATAGATGGTTAGGTGGTATGCTAACTAATTGGAATACAATTCAAAACTCTATAAAAAGATTAAAAAAACTTGAAGATCAATTATCAAAAGAAAATTTAGGTTTTACAAAGAAAGAAATAATAAAATTTAATAAAGAAAAAGATAAACTTCAAAGATCACTAGGTGGAATTTCAGAAATGAAAAAAACTCCTAATTTAATATTCATAATTGACACTAATATAGAATCACTCGCTGTGGCGGAAGCAAAAAAACTTGGTATACCAATAATTGCTATATTGGATACAAATTCTGATCCTACTGGAATAGATTTTCCTATACCAGGCAATGATGATGCAAGAAGGTCAATAAATTTATATTGTGAACTTTTAAAAAGCACAATCAAAGATGCTGAAAAATTTATTAAAGGTCCAAAAGAAATAAAAGAAACAAAAGAAATAAAAAGTTCTTCTAAAGCTAAAGAAAAATAATCTTAAAATAAATTAAAATGTCAAATCAAGACCCATTAGAAAATATAAAAAAACTAAGAGAATTAACAGGTGTAGGTTTCAAAGATTGTAAAGTAGCACTTGATGAAACACAAGGTGATATTGAAAAATCAATAGAATTCTTAAGAAAAAAAGGTATTGCTAAGGCTTCAAAAAAAATGAACAGAAATGCTTCTGAAGGATTAGCTCTTGTTAAAGAAAAACAAGGAGACGTTTCTTTAATAGAAATAAATAGTGAAACTGATTTCGTTGCAAAAAATCAAGACTTTATTAAGTTTTGTAAAGAATTATCTGATTTAAATTTTAATATAAAAGGTGATATTTTAAAATTAAATGAATCCAAAATGCAAAATGGCAGCACTGTAAAAGATAATCTAGTAAATTTAATAGCTAAAATTGGAGAAAAAATAATAATTAGACGTACTAATTTTGTTAATAGCTCAAATGGAATTAATTTTTTTTATGTTCATTCTGCTATAGAAAAAGGTATTGGTAAAATAATTTCAATCGTTAAAATTGATGGAGTGATAAAAGGAAAAAACGATGAAATAGGAACAAAAATTGCAATGCATATCGCTGCTTCTAATCCTTTAGCCTTGAATAAAGAAGGTATAAAAAAAGAAATAGTTGATAAAGAATTAGAAATTATAAAAGCCGAAATAATTAATTCTGGTAAACCAAGTGAGATCGCAGAAAAAATTTCAAAAGGAAAAATATCTAAATTTTTAAATGATAATTCACTTCTTAATCAACCCTGGATAATGGATCCAAAAAAAAAAGTATCAGATATACTTAAGGAAAATTCTTTAGATAATCCACTTAAAATTATAGAATTTGTAAGATATAAAGTAGGTGAAGGGGTCTAATAGTGAGCGGAGAATTTAATGAAAAAAATTACTCACTCAAAATGGACAAGAGCATCAGCTCACTAAAAAAAGAAATCTCAACATTAAGAACCGGGAGAGCAAATATAAGTATGCTTGATACAATAAAAGTTGATGTTTATGGACAATTGATGCCCATTAATCAACTTGCAACTGTTAGCGTTCCAGAAGCAAGATTAATTTCTATTCAAGTTTGGGACAAAGGAAATACCAATTTAATTGAGAGCGCTATACAAAAATCAGAATTAGGTATTAATCCGCAAACAGAAGGTCAAATGTTGAGACTGCGGATTCCAGATTTAACTGAAGAAAGAAGAAAAGACCTTATTAAAATATTAAAAAATATGGGTGAAAAAGGCAAGATATCAATTAGAAATATAAGAAGAGAAGCTAACGAGGAATTAAAAAAAAAATTAAAAGATAAAATTATTTCAGAAGACGAAAATAAAAATTTTGAAAAAATTATTCAAAAACTCACAGACTCTAATATTGAAAATATTGATAAAATTCTTACAGAAAAAGAAAAAGAGATAATTCAAATATGAACCCCCTAAATCATATTGCCTTTATTATGGATGGCAATGGAAGATGGGGACAAAAAATAAAAAGAAGTAGAAATTATGGGCACTTGAAAGGGCTAGAAACAGTTAAGAAAGTCGTAAATGCTTCAATAAAATTAAAAATACCAATTATTTCATTTTATGTCTTTTCAACAGAGAACTGGAATAGACCAAAAACCGAAATAAGTTTTTTATTTAAATTAATTAATAATTACTTCTCAAAAGAAATAGGAAATGTAACTAAAATGGGAATAAAATTGAAAGTCTTAGGAGAAATTAATAAACTTCCTACAACAGTTCAAAAAACTTTAAAAAAAAGTGAACAACTTACAAATAAAAATAGGAAGATATTAGTAAATTTAGCAATAAATTATGGTTCAAAAAATGAAATTCTAAACGCCTTTAAAAAATGTAAAAAAAAAAATATAAGATTAAATGATATAGAAAAAAATTTATATTTCAAAAGTATACCTAATCCTGATATTTTAATCAGGACAGGAGGTCACAAAAGATTAAGTAATTTTATGCTTTGGCAACTCGCGTATACAGAATTGTTTTTTATTGATAAATTATGGCCAGATTTTAGATTTAATGATTTAAAAAAAATAATAAATAAATTCAAAAAAATAAAGAGAAATTTTGGAGCTATATGAATTTTTTAAACTTTAGAAATAGGTTAATCACCGGTCTAGCCTTATTATTTTTGTTATTTATAATGTTTACTAGTGATTTTTTTTTTCTTTATATTTTAATAGTGTTTAGTGTTTTTTCAATTATTGAATTTTTCAATATAAATAAAAAAATTACAAAAAATAATGCAATTCAATTATCATTTAATATTTTATTTATTATATTTGTATCCATAATAAGTGCTTTATTCTTTTTATTTTCTAGCACGATACAATTGAAAATAATTTTATTCATTCTTCTTTTAGGATGTATAGCTTCAGACATTGGAGGATATATAATTGGAAAAATTTTTAAAGGACCAAAATTAACCAGTATAAGTCCTAATAAAACTTTCTCAGGTTCCTTAGGGTCTTTGATATTTTCAATGATAATAATTAATACACTTATTTATTATTATGTTGAAATAATAAATATTAAAATATTTTTACTAGCCGCTTTAACATCATTAGGTTGCCAGTTAGGAGATTTATTTTTTTCTTTTTTAAAAAGAAAAGCAAATTTAAAAGACACAGGCAACCTCCTTCCTGGACATGGAGGCGTTCTTGATAGGCTAGATGGAATATTATTTGGTTTACCAGTTGGTTTTATTTCATTTATATTGATTTATTAATGAAAAAAATAATCTCTATTCTTGGATCAACAGGGTCTGTAGGTGTTACAACATTAAAAATAATCGAAAAAAAAAAAAATTTATTTAAAATAAATTTATTAAGCGCAAATGATAATTATAATTTAATTTGCGATCAAATAACTAAATATAATCCATTTTTTTTTCTAATTTTTAATTATAAAATCTTTCAGAAAATAAAAAAAAAATTTAAGGGCAGTAAAGTTAAAATTATAAATTCACTTAATGATAAAATTTTTATAAAAAAAAATGATATTACCATCTCTGCAATATCTGGATTAGCTGGCTTAGAGCCGACAATTTTTTTTATCAAAAAAAGTAAAAGAATTTTAATTGCCAACAAAGAGTCAATTATTTGTGGTTGGGAATTGATTAATAATGTTGCCAAAAAAAACAATACTAAAATTATTCCTGTAGACTCTGAGCACTATTCAATAATGAAGCTAATTGAAAATCATAAATTAAATGAAATAAAAAAAATTTACATAACAGCATCTGGCGGTCCCTTTTTGAATTATACTTTAAATAAATTAAAAAAGATTAATCCTGAAGATGCCTTAAATCATCCAAAATGGAAAATGGGAAAAAAAATATCTATTGACTCAGCAACATTTATGAACAAAATTTTTGAAGTTGTAGAAGCTCAGAAATTATTTTCATTACCTGAGTCAAAGATAGATGTTTTAATACATCCAAACTCTCTTGTTCACGCAATTATTCATTTAAATAATGGTCTAATCAAATTTCTATATCACGAAACATCAATGGTAATACCATTAGCAAATGCAATTTTTGACGGAAAACTAAATATTGAAAACCTTTTTAAAAAAAAAGTGAATGAAAATCAGAAAATCGCTGATAAATTAATTTTTAATCAAGTAGATAAGAATAAATTTCCATTCATAAAACTTAAAAAAATAATGAATCAATATCCATCGGCTTCAATTATTATAAATGCTGCTAATGAAGTTCTTGTGAGCGAATTTTTAAAAAAAAAAATACCCTATATGGATATATATAAGCAAATTTTTAGCATATTGAATGATAGAAATTTTAAAAAATATGCTATAAAAAAACCTAAAAATTTAAAAGAAATCTTTAAAATTGATACTTGGGCAAAATCAACGATAAGAAAAAAAATATGATAAATTTACTTAAATTTACAGCTAACATAGTTCTAGTAATTTTTTTATCTTTCAAATTAAACGCAGCTGTAATTAATGAAATCAGTATTAAAGGTAATCAAAGAATTAGCAATGAAACAATTAAAGTTTATGGCGGTTTTAATTTAAATGAAAATATTGATGAAAATAAGATAAACGAAATTCTTAATAATTTATACTCAACAAATTTTTTTGAAAATGTAGAAGTGAAAGAAACCAATGGTTTGCTACAAATAACCGTTGAAGAATATCCGGTAGTAAACCAGTTACTTATTGAAGGAGAGCCAAGTAAAAGAATTCGAGAAAAAATAGAAAATCTTATTTCAACTAAGCAAAAACAATCTTTTATAAAATCATTTATATCTCAAGATATTAATTTAATTAAAAATCTATATTCGTCAATTGGGTATAATTTTACAAATATTGATGTGAGCATAAAAGAGGTAGATCAAAAAAATTTTGATGTTTTGTTAAAAATTGACAAAGGTGAGATTACAAAAATTTCTTCAATTAATTTCCTTGGTGATAAAAAAATAAGAAACAATCGATTAAGAAATATTATTGCAAGTGAAAAAGATCAATTTTGGAAATTTTTATCAAAAAATACCAGTTTTAGTAAAAATCTTGTTGATTTAGATATAAGACTTTTGAATAATTATTATAAATCACTAGGATTTTACGATGTACAAATTACTTCAAATTCAGCTGAACTTAACGAAAATAGAAATATAGATCTTGTTTATACAATTAATGCAGGAAATAGATATAGAATTAATAAGATATCAACGAATGTAGACAAAACTTTTGATAAAGAAATATTTTTACCATTGAACAAAATTTATAAAGAGGTGATAGGCGAATATCATTCACCTTTCAAAATAAAAAATTTACTTGAGGAAGTAGATTCAATAATTGAAAAAAATAATCTGCAATTTGTAGAACATAATGTTCAAGAAACTATTGGAGAAAACTCAATCTCTGTAGTATTTAATATTTTTGAAGGTGAGAAGATCTTAATTGAAAGAATAAATATTGTTGGAAATAACGTTACAAATGAAGATGTTGTAAGAGGGGAATTGATTTTAGATGAAGGTGATCCATTTACTAAATTAAGTCTTGAAAAATCAATTTCACAAATAAAATCCAGAAATATTTTTCAAGATGTGAACTATGAGATAATCGATGGTTCCAAAGATAATCTTAAGGTTGTTAATATAAGTGTAAAAGAACAACCAACAGGAGAGATTAGTGCTGGAGCTGGCATAGGTACTAATGGAGGCTCTTTTGCAATTAATATAAGTGAAAACAACTGGCTTGGTAAAGGTACTAGAGTTAATTTTGAAGTTGAAGTTGACGAAGAGTCTGTTGGTGGAACATTAAATTTCACTGATCCTAATTATGATTTTTTAGGAAATTCTATAAATTATTATATTAGTAGTGAAAATAATGATAAGCCTAATCAGGGATTTGAAAATACAATTGTTAGTTCGGGTATAAATACAAGTTTCGAACAGTATAAAAACATTTTTACTAAGTTAGGCTTTAATGTTACCTACGATGACCTTAGAACAGACGGAAGCGCAAGTGATTCTCTAAAAAAACAAAGTGGTGAGTTTACTGAATTAGCGGGTATATATGGCTTTAATTTTGATGGAAGAGACAGATCTTTCATGCCCACAAAAGGTTCAATTTTTGGATTTGAACAAACTTTACCTTTTTATGCGGACAAGAGTTATATCTCTAACACAATAACTTACAGCAAATATAATAGTTTTTCCGAAAATATAGTTGGTGCTGGAAAAATTTACCTATCGGCTATTAATGGAATGAATAATGATGATGTTAGAATTAGTAAAAGAAAGAATATAAGCACAAGACGGTTAAGAGGTTTTGAGAAGGGGAAAATAGGTCCAAAAGATGGAAAAGATCATGTAGGAGGTAATTATGCAGCGGCTTTGAGTTTAGAGGCTAATTTACCAAACTTATTGCCCGAAAACACAAGAACAGACGTAAGTTTGTTTTTAGACTTTGGTAACGTTTGGGGAGTCGATTACGATAGTTCTATTGATGAGAGTAATGAACTCAGATCTTCAACAGGCGTAGCTGCAAGCTGGAGTTCACCTCTTGGGCCTATGACATTTATATTATCGACAAATTTATCAAAAGCTAGTACTGATGAAACTGAAAGCTTTAACTTCAATTTAGGAACAACGTTCTAACATGTGTCTTTTTAAAAAATTTTTTGTTTTTATAATAATATTTAATTTATTTGGATCCAATTTATTTGCGATGCCTCATTATATAGATTTTCAACAAATACTTAATCAAAGTATTGCAGGAAAAAAAGCACAAGATGAATTAAAATCTAGGTTAAAAAAAACTATTGAAAAACAAAACACAAATCAAAAAAATCTTCAAGATGAAGAAAAAAAATTAATTCAACAAAAAAAATTAATTTCACAAGATGATTATAAAAAGAAAGTCGATGAATTAAGAAAAAAAGTATCTAGTTTACAAAAAAATAGAAGCGAAACTTTACAAAAAATTGGGAAACAACGTGCTAAAGCAAAACAAGAACTTTTAAATAATTTAAATCCTATAATCAAAAAGTATATGCAAGAAAAACAAATTAGAATGGTGATAGATAAAAAAAATTTAATCTTAGCAGACGATAGATTAAATATAACAAGTGATATAATGAAATTATTGAACTCAAAAATTAAATCTGTAAAGCTTGACTAAAATTAATGAGCTTAATTTTTTTTTTTAAAAAAAAAAGAAAAACTTTTAAAGACCTTTTTCCTAAAACAGAAATAAAAAAAAACTTCAAAATAGAAAACGTCAAACCTTTACAAAAAGCCAGTGAAGGGGATATTTCTTTTTTTGACTCTGTTGTTTATAAAGAATTAGCTAAAAAAACTAAGGCGTCAGCATGCATAACAAATGAAAAACTTGAAAAATTTCTTCCTCAAAAAACTCAAAGAATTGTTGTTAAAAATGTTTTATTTGAGTTATCTAAAATTTTAAAAATGATTTACCCTTTATCTGATGTTGATTTTAGTGATAAAACCTTAAAAAAACCAAAAAAAAAATTATTTAAAGAAGTTTTTTTTGGTAATAATGTTTTAGTTGGCAATAATGTTAAAATTGGTAGAAATTCACAAATAGGATCTAATTCAATAATTGAGCAAAACGTTCGAATTGGAAAAAACTGTATTATTGGTTACGGAGTAATTTTAAGAAATTCTATAATAGAGGACAATGTAGTGATACAAGATAATTGCAAAATTGGTCAAAAAGGCTTTGGTTTCATTCCTTTAAAAGAAAAGAACTTTAAATTTCCACATATAGGAAGAGTGATTATTAGGAATAATGTTGAAATAGCTTCCAGTTGTACGATTGATCGTGGATCTGTTGATGATACGATAATTGGTGAAAATACCTATATAGATAATCAAGTTCATATTGCACACAATGTTCAAATTGGATCTAATTGTATGATTGCAGGACAAGTAGGTTTCGCAGGTAGCTCAAAATTAGGAAACAATGTTAAAATTGGTGGTCAAGCAGGTATATCTGGACATTTAAGAATTGGAAATAATGTAAAGATTGGTGGTGGTAGTGGTGTCGTGAAAGATGTAAATGATAATGAAATTATTATGGGTTACCCAGCTAGACCTCTAAAAGAATTTTTAAAAAAAAATAGATAATGAGTCCAAAGGAAATAGACAAAAAAACAATCGAAAAACTCTTACCACATAGAGAACCTATGCTTCTGATTGATAAGCTAATAAACATTGTGCATTTAAAATCAGCTACAGCAATAATGTATGTTAAAAAAAATGGATTTTATGTACAAGGCCATTTTCCAGGTCAGCCAGTTATGCCAGGAGTACTTATAGTTGAAGCTTTTGGGCAAGCAGCTGCAGCATTGACAGCATGCGGTATAGATCCAAAAGAATACGACAAAAAATTGGTTTATTTAATGGGAATAGATAAGGCAAGATTTAGAAATCCAGTACTACCTGACTGTGAACTTCACTTAGAAATAGAGGCAATAAGATCTCATGGAAGAGTTTGGAAATATAAAGGCACAGCTAAAGTTGATGGAAAAAGAATGGCCGACGCTGAATGGTCAGCAACTATAGTGGATAGAAAAGAATGATTCACAACTCTAGTGTAATAGACAAAAAAGCAAATATTTCAGATAAAGCAAAAATTGGTCCTTTTTGTTACGTAGGTCCTAATGTTGAGTTAGCTGATGAAGTTGAGCTAATTTCTAATGTTCATATAGAAGGTTATACAACAATTGGCAAAGGAACGAAAATTTTTCCGTTCTCAAGCATTGGAACTCAACCACAAGATCTTAAATTTAAAAATGAAAAAAACAGTTTATCTATTGGAGAGAATAATCTCATTAGAGAATATGTTACTATAAACCCTGGCACAGAAGGCGGCGGATCAAAAACTATTATAGGTAACAATTGTTTATTTATGATTTCTTCACACATAGCACACGATTGTAAAATTGGAGATAATGTAATAATTGCTAATAATGTACCTTTGGGGGGACATGTAACTATTGAAGACAATGTGGTAATCGGTGGAAACTCCGCCGTACAACAATTTACAAGAATAGGAAGACTTGCGATGATTGGTGGAATGACGGGGGTTTTAAAAGATGTTACTCCGTTTGGTTTATCTATTGGAAATAGAAACTTTTTACAAGGAATAAATTTAATCGGTCTTAGAAGAAAAAAATACGACAACAAAAAAATAATGGGACTGGATAAAGCTTATAAAAAAATTTTTGGAGCAGAAAATTTACATGAAAATTTAAGTAAAATAAATGGAGAGTACAAAGATAACGAATTAGTTACTGAGGTAATCAAATTTATAGAAAAAGATAAAAAGCGACCTATCTGTACTTTTCAAAAATAAAATTATGATTGGCCTAATTTTTGGAGAAACAGATTTTCCAAAATATATTTATAGAAAAATAAAAAATAAAAAAAAATATATAATAATTGATTTAACTATAAAAAATTTTTTTAAAAAAGATAAAAATTCGTACAAAGTTTCTATTGGCCAATTTGGAAAAATCATATCTATTCTAAAAAAAAATAATTGTAAAAAAGTATTATTCGCTGGCAAAGTAAATAAACCGAATTTTTCAAATCTTAAATTAGATTTTAAAGGTGTTTATTATATTTCAAGAGTAATAAAAAAATCAAAAATTGGAGATGCAGCAATATTAAAAGAAATAATAAATATTTTTAGAAAAGAGGGAATAAAAACAATTAGTTCAACTTTTTTTGTACCAGAACTTAATTTATCAAAAGGAAACTATACAAGATATAGACCAGACGACATTGATAAAAAAGATATAAAAAATGCAATAAGAATACTTAATAAATCAAAACCTTACAGCCATATTCAGGGTGCAGTTGGAAAAAATAAAATGGTTATTTTAGAAAAAAGAAAAGGTACACAAAGTTTGCTTAAAAATATAAAAAAAAAAAAGAATAAAACAAACGGTGTTTTAGTAAAATTTCCAAAAAAAAAACAAGATAGAAGAATTGATCTACCAACCGTTGGTTTAGATACCTTAAAACAATGTAAAGCTGCTGGCCTTAAAGGAATAGTTTTAAAACATAAAAACAATATCTTTTTAGATAAAACAAGTGCGATAAAATTTGCAAATAAAAATAAGTTATTTATTTTAGTTAAATGAAAAAAATCATTTTAATTTTAATTTTTATTATAATTCAGACTTTAAATCTCAGATCTGAAGATTTTAAAATGAATCAATTAATTTCAGGTTTAAATAATCCATGGAGTTTAACCTTTAAAAATGAAAATGAAATTTTAATAACCGAAAAATCCGGACAAATTTTATTTTCAAACCTAAAAAAAAATACAATCAAAAAAATAAAACATAATTTAGATATATTAGAAGATGGGCAAGGAGGATTACTTGAAATTCTTTATCATGATGAGACAATTTTTGTTTCCTATTCAGAAAATAGAGGTAATGGTAAATCTAGTACATCTGTAGCTTCTGCAAGTTTTAATTATGAAAATTTAAATTTTAAGAATATTTTTAGAGCAGAGCCACCAATAAACTCTGGTTATCATTTTGGATCTAGACTTGTTATAAAAGATAATTTTTTATTCATTACTGCAGGAGAAAGGGGAAAAGGCATGATTGCACAAGATCCAACAAAACATCCTGGCAGTATTATTAAAATACATTTGGATGGTAAAATTCCGAAAGACAATCCAAAATTTAAAGGTAAAAACAATTGGTTGCCTGAGATTTATCAAATTGGTGTAAGAAATCCCCAAGGAATGGATGTGTCTCCATATAATAATAAAATTTATTTAACAAATCATGGAGCTAGAGGTGGTGATTGGTTTGGTGAAGCAAAGTATGGAGAAAATTATGGTTGGAAAATTCTTGGTTGGGGAGGAACGAATTATACAGGAACTAAAATTGGTCCTAAGTGGAAACCAGGTTTTTCAAAAGCAATAAAATACTGGGTCCCTTCAATAGCTGTTAGTTCAATGGTTATTTACAAAGGTAAAGAATTTAAAGAATGGAATGGAGATGCTTTAATTACCTCTCTACGCGATCAATCTCTTAGAAAGATTAAATTTAAAGATAATAAATTTATAAACGAGGAAACAATTTTTAAAGATAAAATTGGAAGAATAAGAGATATTGAAATTAAAGAAAAAACTGGTGAAATATTTTTAATTACTGATCAAGGTTCTATCTGGAAATTAACTAAATGAAAAAAATATTTATTCTCACAGGTGAAGCTTCGGGTGATAAATTAGCTTCAGAAGTAATATTCAATCTAAAAAAAATTAATCCTAATATTGACTATCTTTCTGTAGGAGGAGAAAATCTTAAAAAGTTAGGAGTAAATTCAATTTATGATCTTAAAAAAATAACTTACCTTGGTTTTACAAAAGTAATTTTAAATATTTTTAAAATAAAAAAGAAAATCGATGAAACTGTAAAAGCTATTAATGAATTTCAACCAGATATATTATTTACAGTGGATAGTCCTGATTTTACATTAAGGGTAGCAGAGAAAGTTAAAAAAAATAATCCAAAAATAAAAACAATTCATTATGTAGCCCCTCAAGTTTGGGTTTGGAGAGAAGATAGAGTTAAAAAGATAAAAAAATTCATAGATCACATTTTATTATTATTTAATTTTGAAAAACCATTTTTTGATAAAGAAAATATGAGCAATCAATTTGTCGGCCACCCCTTACTAGAAAAAAAAATTGAAAATGCCATAGATTTCAAACAAATTCAGGAAAAAAATAAATCTATAATCTCAATTTTTGCAGGAAGCCGTAAGTCAGAAATCACAGTGTTAACTCCAATACTAATAGATTTTGTTAAATTAATGAATAAAAAGTATAATAATTTTACTTTTGTTTTTCATTCTACAAAAGAGTATTCAAATTTAATTACATCATATCTAAAGGAAGAAAATTTAAAAAATTGTGAAGTTATAAGCGACAATAAAATCAAAAATCATTTTTTAAATAAATCAGTTTTTGCAGTAGCTAAATCTGGCACTGTATCTTTAGAAATATGTAATGCAAAAATACCATCTATAATTTTATATAAAATGGGTTTGATAAATTTTCTTATAGTTAAAATGCTGGTAAAAACAAAGTTTGCAAATATTATAAATATAGCTGCAAAAAAAGAGATCATACCTGAACTACTTCAATCCAATTGTAATCCAAAAAAAATATTCGAGAATGTTTCGAATTATCTAGACAACCCTGAAAAAATAGATGAGCAAGTTAAAAACACTCAATTAATTTTAAGTGAATTTAAAACAAATATCTCTCCGTCTAATTTAGCAGCAGAGTCATTAAATAAATTTCTAAATTAATAAGTTATGATTGTTTATACTCATGAAGATTGTTTAAAAAAATTTAATGGTGACGGTCATCCAGAAAGAAAAGAAAGATTAGACAGCATTATAGATTCAATTAAATCATCTGATTTAAAAATAGATTTTAAAGAAGCGCCTTTAGTTAATTTAGAAACAGTATCACTGGTACATCCTAAAAAACACATAGAACAAATTTTCTCTGATATTCCTAAAGAAGGAATAGTTGGTGTAGAGAAAGAACCTTATGCAGATACTATGCTTTGTCCTAATAGCAAAAATGCAATTTTAAGATCATGTGGGGCTGGTATTGCTGCAGCGCATGATCTTATGAATAAAAATGAGAGAGTGTTTTGCGCTGTTAGGCCACCAGGGCATCATGCTGAAACTGTAAGAGCTAATGGATTTTGTTTCATTAATAATATTGCAGTCGCAGCAAGATATTTACAAAAACAATATAAGATAAATAAAATTGCCATAATTGATTTTGATGTTCATCACGGTAATGGAACTCAGGAAATTTTTTATAAAGATCAATCTGTTGCTTATGGTTCTTCTCATGAATTTCCTTTATTTCCAGGAACCGGAGCAGAAAATGAAACAGGAGTTGGAAATATTTTTAATGCAACTTTAAAAGCTGGTACTTCAAGTGAAGATTTTTTTGGAATATTCGACCAAAAAGTATTGAAGCCAATCGATAAATTTAAACCTGAAGTTATTTTAATTTCTGCTGGTTTTGATGCTCATATAAGAGATCCGTTAGCTAATATTAATTTAGAATCAGAAGATTTTTTTAAAATTACAAAAAATATAGTCAATATTGCTAATATCCATTCTAAAGGTAGAGTAATTTCTTTTCTTGAGGGTGGTTACGATTTACAGGCTTTATCTGAAAGTATTATAGAACACCTTAATGCTTTAAAAACCCATATTTGACCAGTTATCAGGGTCATTAAACTTTTTTATTTCTTTTTTTGTTACAGGTCTAAAAAGATAGTAAGCAATATATATGGTTAGAAAAAATAAAAAAATTGTTTTCATATACTTGATATATTAAACTAGTTTTATGCAATTTAAGAAAAGAAAATTCATTAAATTTTTAGGTTTTTCGGCTTTAGCAATGTTATTTCCAATTAAAGCTCTTTTAGCAGCTACTAAAGAAATCATTAATCCAAATTTGTCTAAAGAACAAAAAAAAATCATGTTTAATGAGGGTACAGAAAGAGCATTTACAAGTGATTTATTGAGAGAAAAAAGAAAAGGTTTTTATCACTGTGCTAATTGTGGGAACAAACTTTTTGCCTCAACTGCAAAATATGAAAGTGGTACAGGCTGGCCATCATTTTCCCAAGCTTTACCTGGAGCTTTTAAAACAAAAATAGATTATTCATTTGGCATGGAGAGAGTAGAGTATCATTGTGCTAAATGTGGAGCACATCACGGTCACGTTTTTAATGATGGTCCTAGAGAATCAGGTAAAAGATTTTGTAATAATGGTCTTTGTTTAATATTTAAACCTGAGTAAAAAATAATTAAACTCACTAAAACTGACAAATTTAGGCGTTTTTTGTACACATACTAAGCTCAAAGTGTTCACATTTAAGAGTGTAATTAAATTTTAAAATATTAGATTAATTAAATGGATCTAATAACGGTTTTATTTATAGGTGCAGTTGTTGTGGCTACGGGTATAATTAATCCAGAGCCTAAAGAAGAAGAGATAGCAAAAGCTGCTGAACCCCAAGTTACAACTCCAGCTGTTCAAGAAAGTAAACCGGAACCAGAACCAGAACCTAAGCCAGAACCAGCAAAGGAACCTGAGCCAGAGCCAGAGCCAGCAAAAGAACCTGAACCTCAACAGGAAGAGCCTAAAGAAGTAGTTAACGCTCAACCAGCTCAACAACAAGATGCAAAACCCGAGGAAGAGGTTAATGCCGAACCAGTTCAAGAACAAGACGTAAAACCAGAGGAAGAAGAAGCTCAGCCAGTTGTAGAAGCAACTGAAGAAAAAGGAATTAGCGCATTAAATATTATCCTTTATATATTTGGAGCAATTGCTGTTATTGCTGCTGGAATATATTTCTTTATGAGAAGAGAGCCTACGCCGCAAAGCGCAGCTGATATCAGTAGAGCTCAATCTCAAGAACCAACTACCGAACTTCAGGAAGAACCTGCGCAGGAAGAAGCACCATCTGAACCAGAACAACCAGCTCAAGAAGAAACACAATCCGAAACTACTGAGGAACAACCTCAAACAGATAACACCGATCAATCATCTAATAACGATGATGAGAATAATAACAGATAATTTAAAATTTTTTTCCACCTTCTAGATAAGCGCACTTTTCGCAAGTTTTTTCAATTTCAGGTGGCCCATCGAGATTTAAAACATCCTTCATTTCAATTAATTTCTCTTCAATCCAAGACGTATCCACTCGGTAAGGTATTAGTGTAGTTTTGAAGTCTATTTTGTTACCAAATTTATCATTTGTTTTTTCTCCATTACAAACATAAAAAAATGTTCGGTCAGAGACATCAAATTTCATTTTTCTTAAAATATGAACGTAAATATCCATCTGTAATTTGTAGCTAAGATGCCATTCAGCATCGAGATAATATGAAACTGTTACAGGATATGTTGATGATTGAGCTTTATAGTCTACTACAACTATTTTTTTTTCATTTAAATCAAACCAGAGATCATCAATACCGCCATGAATAATAAGATTAGTTTTTTTATCTAGATATGAAATTCCACCTTTTAAAGAATTCCTCCAGGTATCTAAGTCTTTGTGCTGATAAGGCACAAAGTTTAAATTGTTCTTAACAAAAACAGGATGAGGTTTTTGTTCTTTTCTATATAGATCAAATTCCTTTTTTAACAACTCATCAACTGCAATGTTTAGAGCCCAACCAGGCATAGAAGGCTCCTTTAGGCCTTTAACTCGATCTAGGTAAAAGCATCGTTTACAACTTAGAAAATTAAAAAATTTGGACCTACTTATTTTAAAAGGTGAGTTTGATTTTTTATCGTATATGGATGTTTTTCTTGTTCTGAAAGATA
>CESF01055497.1_pt1 | contig 26597 bp, 24 predicted proteins | sample 356331 | NCBI WGS metagenome assembly CESF01 (sample SAMEA2621779, study PRJEB7988) | marine metagenome | biome: marine biome (ENVO:00000447); feature: surface water layer (ENVO:00002042); material: "saline water (ENVO:00002010), including plankton (ENVO:xxxxxxxx)" | depth 5 m
GCTTTACCAAAGAAGCGCAGATGTTTTTTTGGGGGTACCATTTAACATCGCATCATATTCTCTTTTTGTACATATGATCGCTCAGGTATTAAAATATGAGGTTGGTGAGTTTATATATTCTGTAGGAGATTTACACTTGTATAATAATCATTTGAAGCAAGCAAAAATACAACTAGCTAGAAAACCCTACGATCTACCATTTCTAAAAATTAATGAAAAAGTTGATAACATTTTTTCTTTTAAATATGAAGATTTCCAAATAATAAATTATAAGTCTCATCCTCATATAAGTGGGGAAATCGCAGTTTGATAAAAAATCTCTCAATTATTGTTGCAATGTCTAAAAATCGAGTAATTGGTAAAGATAATGGTATGCCATGGCACTTATCAGATGATTTAAAAAATTTCAAAAAACTCACGACAGGAAAAACCATAATTATGGGTAGACTAACTTATAATTCAATAGGTAAACCGTTGCCTGACAGAAAAAATATCGTTTTATCAAGAAATTTAAAAGATGAGAGAGTTATAGTTACTGATAATTTAAATGAATCACTTGAAAAATTTAAACACGAAAAAGAGGTTTTTATTATAGGTGGTGAAGATATTTACCGCCAAACAATATCTTTAATTAATAAATTATATTTAACAACAATCGAAGATGTTATAGAAGGAGATAAATATTTCCCAGTTATAGATATTTCAAAATGGGAACTTATAGAAAAAACTATTTATAAAAAAGATGAATCAAATTCTCATAATTTCAAAACTGAAGTATATGTAAAAAATTTCTAACATTTTATTTGGATTTTTTTTATTTTTTTATCTTTTAAAATCTTAATTGCTGTAAGTTTGTTACCCCAGGCGCAACCAGTATCAATAGATATAAAGTTATTTTTTTCTTTATAACCAAGAGTTGACCAATGGCCTATGATAACTTTATATTTTTTATATATGTTATTATTAAATTCATACCAAGGGCTTGAGTTATTAGTAATTTTATTATCGGGATTTGATTTATTGTCAAAATTTAAAGACAAGTCTTGATTTAGATATCGCATTCTAGTAAATACATTTACTGAAAAGATTAGTTTTTCTTTTTCACTTAGACTGTTACTCCATTGATTTGGGTTATTTGTCCATAAGGTTTCCAGAAACTCTTTACATTTTTTACTTTTAAGTGATTCTTCAATCTTTGCTGAAAGCAATAGCATTTCATCGAACGTCCATTTAGGATAAATACCAGCATGTACTAAAATATATTCATGTTTTTCATCAATATGCACGAGTTTTTGATTTTTTAACCACATGATTATTTCATCTACATCTTTGCTAGATAAAATATCATAAAATTTATTTTCACTGTAAGGCCAAGGACTTGCTTTGAAATATGATGCTAGTAAATAAAAATCATGATTTCCTAAAACAGTTATGGCGCTTGATTCCAATTCCATAATATATTTTATTACATCATATGAGTTTGGTCCGCGATTAACTAAATCGCCAGTTAGCCATAATTTATCTATCTTAGGATTAAAGTTAATTTTATTTAGCAAATTTTTAAATTCTTTATAGCAGCCTTGAATGTCACCAATTGCAAAAATAGCCATTTAATTAAGAATTTTTGGAGTGCTTAAAGAAAATAAAGGTATTTTAGCATCAAATTCATATCCATTATCTGCAACCATTTGATAGGTGCCATGCATAGTTCCTACTGGAGTATTAATTATTGTTCCACTGGTATATTCAAAAATTTCATCCACTTTTAGTCTAGGTTGCTCACCGACTACCCCTAAACCAGTTACCTCCTCAATTTTTCCATTTGCGTCTGTAATAATCCATTGCCTACTAATTAGTTTTGCGGGAATTTTTCCTTCATTTTTAATAGATACAGTATAAGAAAATACATATTTACTCTCGCTTGGATATGATTGATCTTCAATATAATCAGTTTTTACATTTATATTTATTTTATATAAACTTTCCATCACTCTTTAAATCTCTATATAATTTTATCATTTCAGATATTGATAATTCTTCTGCTCGCTTGTTAATACTATCATAATAGATATCAGAATTTATACTTATACAATTTTTAATTTTCTTTCTTCTTGTGTTAAATATCTCTTTTACAAAAAGAAGGAACTCATCAGTCTCATGATCTTTTAAAAGGCAAGATTTTAGTGGCGTTAAGGAAACAAAAGATGAGAATATCTTAGGTTCCGGATAAAAATCATTTGGTTTTATATCAATATATTTTTCAACCTTAAAGAATACTTGAGTTAAAACGGATAATCTTCCATAAGTTTTTTTCCCGTGCTCAGATATTAATCTATCAACAAATTCTTTTTGCATCATGAAATGAATATTTGAAATATAGTGAATATTGTCAATACATTTAAGAATTAATTTTGTTGATATATTATATGGAATATTACCAACTATTCTAAATTTTTTTTTATCTAATTCTTTTATATCAATTTTTAAAATATCTTCATTTATAATTTTTATATTATTATTATATTTTTTGTTTAGTAAATCACACAAATTATTATCTTTTTCAACGCCAATATAATTTTTTGTTTTTGAGGTAATAAAATCTGTCAAAGCACCTTTTCCTGGCCCAACTTCAATTATGTGATCATCTTTTTTTATGTCTAGTATTTCTAATATAGTGTTGATTGTATATTTGTTTATTAAAAAATTTTGGCCTAATTTTTTATTTGGCTTGATTTTATTTTCCATATTTTCTTTTGGCTATATCAATTGCAGTTTGGATAGCAGCTTCAAGGCTTTTTGAATCGGCTTTATTTGTACCTGCAATATCAAGAGCTGTTCCGTGATCAACAGAGGTTCTTATAATTGGAAGGCCTAGAGTTGTATTTACGATATCACCAAATCCTAATGTTTTTATTACAGGTAAAGCTTGATCATGAAACATTGATAGAACTAAATCTGAGTCAGTCCTATTAAAAATAGTATCAGCGGAATATGGCCCACCAATATTACAACCTCGTTTTTGGAGAATTTTTATTGTTGGTATGATAATCTCTTTTTCTTCAAGCCCAATAAACCCGTCTTCACCAGCATGAGGATTTAAACCACAAATATTAATTTTTGGATTCGCTATTCCAAAGCTATCCTCAAGCTCCTTAATAATAATATTTATATAGGATTCAAGCCTTTCACTCGTAATAAGATTTGAAACTTTTGATAATGGTACATGAGTCGTAAGTAGAGCAATTTTTAATTTCTTTGAATGAAGCATCATTACTGGAGTGCCCCCAGTTTTTATAGAAATATATTCTGTATGACCAGAAAAATCTTCGCCATATGCCATTAAGATGTTTTTTTGAACTGGGCCGGTAACAATAGCACTAGCTTTTTTTTCTAAACATGCTTGAATTGAAATATTTAATGATTCTAAAATCATAGGAGCATGTTTTATGCTTGGTTTTCCAATATCTACCTTATTACTATTATTAATATTATGAACAAGCAGCTCATTTTGAGAGCAAACTGGTAGATTGTTATCATTCAAATCTACTTTTAAAAAATTTATATTTTTTTTTAATAATTTTGCTCTTTCTTCTAGTAATTTTATATTTGTAATTGCAATTGTATGAGCCTCAAATTTTTTTTGGGGTATATCTAGCAATATATCATAACCTATACCAGAGGGATCTCCAGGTGCTATAAGGATTTTAGGTAAATTTTTCATTCAGAAAATGGATCCCATGAATTAGTATTTTTTAAATCTCTCTTTTTAAGATTTATATTTCTTTGATTTTTCTTATTATTTTCAGAAACATATTTTATAAAATTTTGTTCTTTTAGTTCTATAAACCATGCATCAATAACTTCTCTTGTTCTACTAGAAGTAATGTATTGCCTAGCTAAATTTTGCATTATTATTTCAGTATTATCTTGATCTCTTCTACCAAGAACTTCTAGAATGTGCCAACCAAATTGTGTAGTAAAAGGTTCGCTAATTTTATTTAGTGGTAAACTAGTAACCTTATCTTCAAAGGCTGGAACAAAAGATCCTGGATTTGTCCATTCGAGTATACCGCCAGACGCTGCAGACATCGTATCATCTGAATGCGCTCTTGCAACATCAGAGAATGATTCACCATTTTCAATTCTGATTTTTAATTCTATAAGTTTTTCTTTTGCTTTTTTGTCTGAAACAATTGCGGTTCTTTTTATCAATACATGCCTAGCTTTTACTTCTTGAATATTAATATTTGTAATTTCTTTTTTATCTTCTAAATAGCAAATATAATATCCATTTAGTGTTTCTATAATTTCACTAACACTTCCTTTTTTTAAGGTTTCAAGTTCTTTCAAAAATATTTTTGGGATCTCGCTAAGCTTTCTCCAGCCAAGATCGCCACCCGTCATTGCATTACCACTATCCGAGTAATTTTTAGCAAGTGATGAAAAACTTTCCCCATTAGAGAATTTATTTTTTATCATTTTAATTTTTTTTACTGCTTCATTTTTTTCACTAATTGAAGGTGTCTCTGTTAATGAGATTAATATATTTGATATTTTATATTTATTATTTTCTTTAAAGACATGAGATTGATGCTTTATAAAATCTTCTATTTCTTTTTTGCTAACTTTAATTTTTTCTGAAACAACACGTCTTTGCACCTGTCTAGTAATTATTTCTTCTTTTATAACATCTCTATATGCATTATAGTCTATGCCCTTATTTATAAGGCTTTCTCTGTATTCTGAGAGTGTAACCTTGTTTTTTTGGGCCATATCCTCCATGGCATTATCGATCATCCATTCTTTTACTTCTAATCCATTCCTGCGCGCATAATTAATTTGTAGCCTAGTATTAATCATGTGATCTAAAACTTGTTTTCTAAAAGCCTCTAAATCATTTGGAATTGGCTGGTTATTAATTCTATAATTATTCATAACGAATTTTAATTTTTGCTGATATTCATTTTGAGTTATTACATCATCTTCAATTATGACAATTGCTTGATCCAAAATTTTTGCAAATGAACTTGTGCAAAATAATATTATTCCTATTATTGATATTATGTATTTCATTATGTTTTATTAGTATTCTTTATTGACGTAACCTTTAATACTATCAGCAAGTAAATTTCCTAATGGAGTACCTACATCAGTAAATCCTTTTAGCATTATCTGGAACTGTATATCTTTTTCATATGTATTAGAACTTATTTTATATCTTCTTTGGACAAGTCTAGCTTTCCAGCAGCAGCTTTCATATTCCAAGCCAGCTAATGTTTCTATATCACCAACATTTTCTGCATCAAAATTATTTTTAAAGTCATAATTCCATCTACCTAAAATATTCATACGGCTGTTTATACCCCATGCAAAACTTACATCTCCTTGTTCAATTCCATCCTTTCTATATCTATAGCTCGCATTAAATACATTATTTCCTTCGCCTCTATATTGAAGAGAGTGTATATTTCTTTCAGTTTTTTTATTACCGCCTTTTGTATCATACAAAAAAGTTGACGAAAAATTTATATTTTTTATAGGTCTAAACTGAAGTTCTGCAACTATGTTTGAATTTGCTCTAGTATAGTTTGTATTATTATCAATAGATATATTTCTATCTTCAAAATATATTATTTGACCAATACTGGCAGTGAATACATTTCTTAATTCTTCTAAATCATAAAAGTTTGAAGAAAGTGAAACTGTCATTTGATTAGTATCATTATTTCTGTCTAAACCAGAAAAACTATTGTCCCTAAATAGTTGCGAATACGAAAAATCATTTAATCCAGAGTCAAATATTGGTATATCATCCTGATTCTCTTTTCCAGAATAAAGATAGAATATTCTTGGTTTGATTTGATGAGCTATATTTGTATTTTGTATTTGTTTTGATAATGTCATTTCACTATCTAAAGAAAATATTGGTATTGTTTTACTTGGAGAAGAAGAGAATCCAGCACTTTGTTTATCTAAGTCATAACTCGTATGTTGTAATTTTAATCTTGGTTTTATGCTCAAACCCTTCATATAAAAAGTTCTATCCATACCTAATTGTAAGTCGACTCTAGTGCCATCAACTTTGGATATATGGTCCCATTTAGCAAGAGAAGATGTTAAGTCAAAATTTAGCAAATCATTATCCCATCTTTTGTTGATACTGATTTGGGGCAAAATATCATAAGGTTGCGATGAAGGGCTAATATTTCTATCAAAAGTTTGGTAACCTTGAAATCTAGCATTGATATTAAAGTCATTGAGAACAGTTTTGAGTGTTGCATGCCTTGTTCTGTAAGTTGTGCTACTCCTTGCTATTCCAACACCAAAATCATCGAAGTAATCTTTATCAGAAAACTTATCATACAATAAGTCAACTTCTATGTTGTTACGAAAGGTTTGTTTGTGACTAATGTAAAAATTATATCTATCATTATTTGACCTTGTATTTTTTCCGGATTTTTTATATTCAGAATCATCGTCAAGATATGATAAAAATATAGAACCAGAGTATTTTTTATTTAAATATCTAAAATTGGATTCAATCTGACTGCCGCGTTCTTGAATATAAGATGGCGTTATCAGCATATCCATATTTTCTGCAATATTCCAATAAAATGGCTGTACTACGTCAGGTCCTTTGACCCAGCTTCCAGAAAAGTCAGTAACTAAAAATCCAGTTTTTCTCTGCTCGTCTAGAGAAAATTGCATGTATGGACTATAAAAAACAGGTACACCTTTGATAGTTACGTAAACATCTTTACCTCTACCTACGCCGCTTTCAAAATCTAATACTGTTGATTTACTTATAAGATTCCAGTCTGGATTTATTAAGTCACAAGTTGTATAAGTTGAGTTTTTTAGAAACATCTTTTTATTTTTTAGCCTTACTCCGTATCTAGCTTTTCCAGAAATATCTAAAGATGGATATTTATAAATAGGAGCAATAAAATCTGCCCTGGAATTTCTAATATTATACTCAGCATATGGTGAATCAACTTGTAGTCCTTGATCTTCATATTTGACATTACCGCTCAACCTAGCTTTATCTTCTAGTTGTAAAACGTTTGCTAATTGACTCTCAATCGTTTCAGTACCCCTGACAATTTTTGTGTCACCCTGAAGAATAGTTATTTGTCTACCTTCGTCTCTAAATGTTTCATCTGCTTCTATATTTATGATTTCGGCAGGTTTAATTACATCATTTTCCGAATTATTATTTGATGATAAATCACTTTTAGTAGAAGTTTTGTATAATTCATATACAGAGCAACAAAAGAAGTCTTCCTCATTTATGTCTTGAGAAAAGGCTTTCATTGAAAAAAGCGAAAAAATACATATTGTTATGTTAATTATTTTTTTCATATAAGATATATTATATATCAAAAATTTGAGATAATAATTCTATTATTTAACTTAAAACAGAGGATATTTTGATAAGTTTCAAAAATAGCAAAATTCTTAAAAATCAGCTTCAATTAAGCTTTTTAGTGCTTTTTGTGTTTATTTTTATCTCAATATTGCTTGTTATATTTCAGCCAGAGCCAGAAGCCAATATAAATAAGCCTGTGCCAGTTGTGGTAGACACAGTGGAGCTAAAAATTGAAAACATTGCACCAATTGTTGACTATACAGGTAGGCTTGAACCTTCAAAAGAAGCAGATTTAAAATTTGATATTAACGGTAGATTAGCCGAAAAACTTGTTCAACCAGGCCAATTCGTAAACGCAGGTGAAACAATATTATTATTGGAAGAATATTATATTTATAAAAAATTGTACGAATTAGCAAAAAAGAATTATGTGCTACAAAGTAAAGAAGTTGAAAGGATGTCAGTTTTGGATAAAAAATCATTATTGTCAAAATCTCAATATGATAAAACAATTCAAAAGCAAATAGAGCTCGAGTCGTTAATGTACAGAAGTAAGCAAGATTTTAATAAGACTTTTATTAAAGCAAAATTTTCAGGAATAATAAATTTTATAAATATAGATGAAGGAGATACAGTTAGCCCTAATGCAGTCATAGCAAATTTAATAGATATATCAAGTTTGGACCTATATGTTGAAGTTAGAAGAGATGTTATCGATGGACTTAAGTTAAATATGGATATATCTGTAAGTGCAAATGGGTTAAATTTTTTAGGTAAGCTTATATCTTTCCAGACGAGCCCAAATCTTAAAACTTATACTCATTTATTAAGAATAAGATTAAAAGATGAAAAACTTAGATCTGGTATGTTGGCGACAGCAAGAATAATCTTACCAAAAATAAACAATAGTTTTGGAGTTCCTGTATCTTCTGTTTTAAGTGATAACGGCAAGAAGTATGTTTTTATAGTAAATGATAAAAAATTACAAAAAAAAGAAGTTAAAATATTAACAAGATTTGATGAAATTTATGTAATTAATGGCGATATTAAATCAAATGATATTTTAGTCACAAAAGATGTTTCTTCGCTTTCAGAAGGGCAAGATATATTAATATCAAAAAAATAAAATTATGATTGATTATTCTATTAAAAACCCTTTGGTTGTAAATTTATTTTTATTTTTGATTATTATTATCGGTTTCGTATCATGGAATTCTATGCCAGAGGAAATGTTTCCAGTTGTAGAAAAAGATACAATAAAAATTATTACTTCATATGATGGAGCTTCTCCCGAAGAAGTTGAAAAGCAAGTCACAATCCCAATAGAAGATACTTTAGATAATCTTCAAGATATTGATTTCTTTACATCAACTAGCTCGGAGGGCATTTCTCGAGTAACTTTGAGATTAAAGCCCGAGGCAGATGTTGATGAATTATTAAGGTCTGTTAGGGATTTAGTAGACGCAATTGATGGTTTTCCCGAAGAAGCAGAGGATCCTGAGATATCAAGAGTAAAAACAAGATTTCCTGTAATAAGTGTAAGCATATTTGGTGAAACTAGACAAAGTTTATTATTTGCCAATGCAAAAAAAATTAAACAAAAAATAATGCAGCTAGAAGGTGTTGCAGGTGTTGGTATTGCTGGAAACAGGGATGACGAAATTTGGGTAATTATTGATCCTTCAATTATATCGGCTAAAAATATATCTACTAAAGAAATTATCAACGCGCTAAAAAATAATATTAGAGACCTTCCTGGTGGATCTGTAAAAGCGTTAGAGGGAGATATTTTGCTTAGAGGTCTTGGCTCTTCTTCAATAAAATCTATAGAGAATATAACTTTAAAAAATAATGATATTGGAGGGCAATTATTATTAAAAGAAGTAGCGATTGTTGAACAAAGACTAGAAGACGAAAGTTCTGTTGGAAGATTTAATGGTAAAAAAGCGGTCAACATGTCCGTAACCAAAACTGCAGAAGCTTCTGTATTCGATGTGTCAAAAAATGTTAGAAATATAGTAAAAAAATATTCATTACCTTCTGGCTTAAAAGTAAGTGTTTTTAGTGATTTTTCAAAAAACGTAAAAACTAGGCTTGATACTGTAAAGTCTTCGGGAATTATAGGATTATCTTTATTGCTATTATCGCTGTACTTATTTTTAAATGCTCGTGTTGCATTTATTACTGCTTTTGGAATTCCAGTTTCATTTTTAGTAGCAGCTTTTGGAATGTATATTTTTGGCTTTACTATAAATATGGTTTCCTTATTTGCTTTTTTGGTTGCATTAGGAATGATTGTTGATGATGCAATAATTGTTACTGAAAATACATATAGGCATATCGAAAACGGTATGGACCCCGTCTCTGCTTCAAAATTAGGATCAAGAGAAGTCTTTTGGCCTATAGTGGCGTCAACTTTCACAACAATCGCAGCGTTTTTACCGATGTTAAGTATTTCTGGGACACTTGGAAAATTTATTGAAGTTATACCACTAGTTGTTACCGTTGCCTTACTCGGTTCACTAATGGAAGCATTTGTAGTTTTACCGTCTCACTGTGCTAGTTTTTTGAAAAAATCAAAAAATAATAATACGAAGAAAGAAAAATGGAATAAAGTTTTAAAAATATACAATCAATATTTAAAAGTATGCATAAAAAATAGATATTTAGTATCAAGCATTACTGTTGGAATATTATGCGTGATAATTACTTTTGCAGTTACCAGAATTCCTTACTATCAATTTGGTAAAGTTGACAGTGGTCAATTTTTTATAAATGCAGAGGCATCTATAACAAGCAGTGTTAGAGATAGTGAAAAATTAGCTATAAAAATGGAAGAAGTAATTTTATCAGAATTAGATGAAAATGAATTAGAATCTTTATATACAAATGTTGGCGTAAGTTTTAAAGATTTTAGTAGATTTGATTTAGGCAGTCAGTATATACAAATTGTTGTTAGTCTAGAAAAAAGAAGCCCCCAAGGGTTTGTTGATTATATCGTAACCCCATTATTTAACATGTCGTTCGACAGTTATGGTAAAAGAGAAAGAAGTGAAAAAGAAATTATAAATTTATTAAGAGAAAAATTACAATCTATCTCTGGATTGCAAAAATTATCTGTTAAAAAAGCATCTGGTGGACCAGGCGGTTCAGATATTATTGTTGGTGTAGTTGGTAAAGATCAGAAAATGCTAACTAAATACGCAAAAGAAATTGAGGCATTCTTATCAAGCCTTGATGGTGTAAAAGATGTTGAGCAAGATCAAGATCCAGGCAAAGTTGAATTTAAATATAAAATAAATGAAAGAGGAAAAGAACTTGGTTTAAGTCAGGCAGATATAGCTGAATCTGTTCGAACTGGTTTTTTAGGTTTAGAAACATCATATTTTAACCTTAATGGCGAACGTGTGCCAGTAAGACTAATATATTCAGAAAAATATAGAAACGATAGTAGTAAACTATATGAACTTCCAATTATTTTAGAATCAGGCCAGACAATATATTTGGCTGAAGTAGCTGATATAGAAATTTCTAGGGGTATGAATACGGTAAGAAGAAGAGATGGGCAAAGATTAGCAAAAATTAGTGCTGATGTTGATCCTAGTATTATTACACCACTTGAAGTCACTGATATATTTGATAAAAAATATGAAAAAATTTTTCAGCAAGATCCTGCATACGAATACATGTACCTTGGTAGCAAAAAAAGAAGTAGAGAAAATTTTGCTGATATGAAAAAAACTGCATTTATATCGTTAGCAATTATATTTTTCATACTAGCAGTTCTCTTTAAGACGATTTTAGATCCATTAGTTGTTTTATTTTCAATACCATTTGCAGTTGTAGGAGTAATTCTTGGGCATATAATCTTTGATTATAATTTACAATTTTTATCTGTTATTGGTTTGCTTGCATTAATTGGTATTGTAGTGAATGACTCTTTAATTTTGATAGATTTTTTAAAAAAGCTAAGAGCTGATGGAAAAAATAAAATAGATGCAACTCTAGAAGCTTGTAATGTAAGGGCTAGGCCAATAATTTTGACTTCAGTAACAACATTTTTAGGTATTTCACCTTTGATATTTTTTGCAACTGGGCAAACAAAATTTTTATCTCCAATGGCAGTAAGTTTAGGATTTGGATTATTATTTGCTACTATATTGATATTAATCGTTTTACCATGTTTCTATTTGATAATGGATGATTTAAAAGAATTTACAAATAATAAAATAAAAATGAAACTGAAACTATAGTATTTTTAAAATGAGGAAAAATGATGAAAAAATCATTTCTAGATTTTAATCGAATAAATATAGAGAAACTATTTCACTATAGATTCACAATTTTAATGATAATTTTATCTTTTTTGACATTTTTTTTACTTTCGAGACTATACTATTTGCAAGTTCTTAGTTTTGAGCATTTTGATACTCTTTCAGAATCTAATAGAATAAAATACATTCAAGTCCCTCCAAGAAGAGGAATAATATACGATAGAAATAATATTGTTGTAGCAGATAATTCTTCTTTATACTCTGTAGAAATCAATTTAGAAATTGCTAAAAATATAAAAAAAATTATTAATGCCATTGATAATGAAATTAATTTAACAGATGAAGAGAAGAAAAATTTTTATAAGAAGAAGTTAAAATATTCACACCATAATTCAATAGTTTTAAAAAGTAATCTTACACAAGAAGAAGTGGCAAAAATATTATCTATTAGATACAAGTATGATGGTTTAGATGTTACAGCAAGCTTATTAAGAAATTACCCGTACGAAGAAATTACAAATCATGTAATTGGAAGTGTTGGATATATAGATAAAGTAGATCTAAATAAAATTGATAAAAAAAAGTATAAAAATGCAAAATATATTGGAAAAACTGGAGTTGAAAAATATTACGAAAATTTACTATTTGGAACGCCTGGATATAAACATGTTGAGATTAATGCAAAAGGAAGACAGTTACGAGATTTAGACAAAAAAAATGCAATACCAGGAGAAGATATTCATCTAACAATAGATGTCAATTTGCAGAAATTTGTATATAAAAAATTAAAAGATTATTCTGGTTCATCAATTGTCATGAATCCAAAAAATGGAGAAATATTGGCAATGGTAAGTGTGCCATCTGTTAATCCAAATAACGCTTTGTGGAAAAATGATCAAAATACAGAGACAACAAATTTTGGTAAAAGTCCTTTATTTAATAGATCTTTGAATGGTTTATATTCACCAGGTTCAACAATAAAACCTATAATTGCTTTAAGTGGTTTACATAATAATATTGTTGATGCAAATGATGAGTTTTATGCAGGGCCTTTTTTTCAGCTGCCTGACAGTTCAAGAAGGTTTCGAGATTGGAAACCAGAAGGACATGGAATGGTTGATATGAACAAAGCAATCGTTCAATCATGTGACGTATATTTTTACATGTTAGCAAACAATCTTGGAATAAAAAAAATTTCTTCCTTCTTTAAAAATTTCTCTTTTGGCCAATTAACTGGGGTGGATTTGCCTTTTGAATCGAGAGGTGTTTTACCTTCTAGTGATTGGAAAATGAAAAATATTGGTAATAAATGGACAAACGGAGATACCGTTATAACTGGAATAGGGCAAGGATATTTCTTAACTACACCTATTCAACTGGCACATGCTGCAAGCATTATTGCTAACAGAGGCTTAATAAAAACCCCAAAAATAAACAAGAATATAATTTATGATAAAAATGAAAACGTTATTAAGAAAGAAGAATTTTTAAGAAATAACATTAGCCAAGAAAATTGGGATAGAATAACCGAAGCAATGTTTAATGTTGTAAATAAAAAAAATGGCACTGCATATTGGGTTACAAAAAATAAAAGTAACAAAATTTCAGGAAAAACGGGAACAGTACAAGTATATGCTTTGTCTCAAGATACAGACATAAGAGAAAAAGATAATATTCCTGATCATCTAAAAGATCATTCACTTTATATTGGTTTTGCGCCTAAAAATGATCCCGAGGTAGTTGTTGCAACTGTTATAGAAAATATAGGAAGCGGAAGTAAATATGCTGCCCCTATAAGCAATCAAATTATAAATTATTACCTAGATAAGATTAGAAAAAAATATTAATGATAAATTGGAATATAAGACTAACAGATAACATATTATTATTTTCAATAATAGTTTTGTCTTCTTTTGGTCTAATTTTATTATATAGCGCAACAAATCAAGATTTAGATATTGTTTACAGGCAGGGAGCAAGATTAATTTTTTGCTTTTGCTTAATGTTATTAATAGGTTTTACTGATATAAACAAAGTAAAATCTATTTCTCCATACATTTATATTATTTGTATAACACTTTTGATTATTACATTATTTTGGGGTCATGATTCCAAAGGTGCAAAAAGGTGGATAGTTCTTTTTGGTTTTTCATTTCAAGTTTCAGAAGTTCTTAAAATTATAATTCCTATGTGCTTAGCATGGTTTTTGTCTTTTTCAGAAGATAAAGATATGGACCTAAAAAAGCTTGTCATATGTTTTTTAATAATATTATTGCCTATATTTTTTGTGATAAAGCAGCCAGATTTGGGAACTTCATTAATTATTTTTTTATGTGGTTTCATATCAATATTTTTAGGCGGCATTAGAAAAAAACATATTTTTTATCTTTTAGGAATTTTTCTAACAATGATTCCTTTAATGTGGAAATTTATACTCTTGCCGTATCAAAAACAAAGAATTCTCACAATGATTGATCCTTCGGCAGATCCGCTTGGCTCTGGTTACCACATAATTCAATCGAAAATAGCAGTTGGATCTGGAGGTTTTTTTGGCAAGGGATTTTTGAACGGAACCCAGTCTCAATTAGAGTTTTTACCTGAAAGAGGCACAGATTTTATATTCGCTGTTTTTGCAGAAGAATTTGGTTTTTTTGGAGTCTTAATATTATTTTTATTTTATTCTCTTATACTAGCTAGATGCATTCATATTACCAATAAATCAAAAACATATTATTCAAAAATACTATCTGGGAGTATAACTTGTATATTTTTACTGCTTATTTTAACGAATATTTCAATGGCAGTAGGTTTGTTGCCAGTAGTTGGTGTAACTTTGCCTTTGGTAAGCCTCGGTGGTAGCTCATTGCTGTCGATTTTTATTGCTTTTGGTATAATGTTTTCTATTAATAGGAGGAATTAATTGAAAATAATATTTTTTGTAAATTGTATATTTATCACTTCAGTCCTCTTTCAAAGTAATTCAGCAATTTCAGTTGAAAAGGAAAATATTGAAAATTACAAAATAATTATCGAGGAGATTTCTTCCACTTTAGTTAAAAAATATAATGTTGATCCCAAATATATAAGTAAAGCACTAGATTCTATAAAAATAAGAAAAAAAACTATTGAGTCAATGAATAATGCTGCAGAGAGAAAAGCTACATGGGAAAGATATAGGAGTATTTTTATAAAAAAAAACACTATAAAAAAAGGTAGAGAATACCATCAAGAAAATTATGAGTTACTAAAAGAGATAGAAGAAAAATATGGAGTACCATCAGAAGTAATAGTAGCTATACTAGGTGTGGAGACAAGGTATGGCTCAGGAACTGGAAATATTAAAGTATTAGATTCCTTGGGTACGCTTGCGCTTATGCACCCAAGGAGATCTAAATTATTTAAGTCACAACTAATTTCTTATTTATATTTAACATATTCAAATGATCTTGATTACAATAATATTTATGGTTCTTATGCAGGAGCAATGGGCGCGCCCCAGTTTATGCCTGAAAGTTATATAAAATTTGGTGTGGATTATGATGGTGATGGAAAAGTAGATTTATGGAATAGCAAACATGATATATTCGCAAGTATTGCAAATTACTTAAAAGAAAAAGGCTGGGAAAAAGATTCACCTATAGTCTCAGAATTTAAAATTCAAAAAAAGCACTTAAAAGAAATTTTTGCAAATGGAGATGTTAAGACAGTGAAAGTTAAGAAAAACTATCTTAATAAAATATTGGCAAATAATATTGATATTGAAACGACAAAAAATTATATAGCATTGCTTAGTAAAAAAAATAAAAAATATAAAATAGTACATAAGAATTTTAAAGTGATAATGACATATAATATAAGTACATTTTATGCAATGGTTGTAACAATACTAAGTGAAAAAATAGCTTCTTAAAATGAAATTACTCAGTTATTTAATAATATTTATCTTAATTTTCACAAGTGGATGCACACCTATAAAAAAAGGGAAAGTCAATTTTATTAACAATAAAAAAATTCCAGCAAAAGTAATACCAAAAAAAGAAAAATATAGTAAATATGGTAATCCAAAAACTTATAAGGTTTTTGGAATTCAGTATAGAACGCTAAAAACTCATATAGGCTATAAAGAGAAAGGAATAGCTTCGTGGTACGGAAAAAAATTTCATGGAAAATTAACTTCTACTAGAGAAGTATACGACATGTATGAGATTACAGCAGCACATAAAACTTTACCAATACCATGTTATGCTAAAGTAACAAACATGACTAATAAGAGGTCAATAATTGTAAGAGTGAACGATAGGGGACCATTTAAGAAAGGAAGAATAATTGACCTTTCTTATGCTGCAGCAAAAAAATTAGGCATAATAAAAAAAGGTACTGCTGAAGTTTACGTCCAAGCAATAAATGTATTAGATAATTAGCTTTATAAAAAAATTCCAAGTGATACAATGATTTATCTTTTTATAATTTGGGGACAATAATGATTAAATTTTTATCAAATTTATTTCTTATTCTTTTTATATTTTTAAATTCAGCATATGCAAAAAACCAGAATTATTTCTCAATACCAAATATAAATGTTGAAAGTTATGCCTTAATGGATGTAAGGACAGGCTCTATTGTAGCTGGAAAAAATTTAGATAAAAGAGTTGAGCCTGCAAGCTTAACAAAAATTGCTACATTATATTTAGTTTTTAAGTCTTTAGAATCAAAATACATAAGTGAAGATGATTTAGCTACAGTTAGTAAAAAAGCTTGGAAAATGGTTGGCTCAAGAATGTTTGTAGAAGTTGGAAAAAAAGTAAAAGTAAGGGACTTAATTCAGGGTGTAATAGTTCAATCAGGAAATGATGCAAGTATAGTATTAGCGGAACATATTGCAGGCGGAGAAGAATTTTTTGTAACAATGTTAAATAAGCTTGCAAAAGATATGGATTTAAGAAATACAAAATTTAAAAACGTAACAGGAATGCCTGACAAAGATCATTATACATCGGCAAGGGATTTGGCAATTTTATCTAAAAAACTGATAGAAGATTTCCCAACACAATATAAAAGGTTTTCTCAAAAAAAATACACTTACAATAGCATCACACAGAGAAACAGAAATAGATTGCTAACAACATATGAAATTGCTGATGGCATAAAAACTGGACATACAAGTACGGCAGGATATTGTTTGTCAGCTTCAGCAGAAATGGGAAGTACACGTTTTGTAGCAACCTTATTTGGAGCAAATAGCTCAAAAGCAAGATTTAAATATGCTAAAACATTACTAAAATTTGGTTTTAGAAACTACGTCACAGAAAAACATTTTCAAAAAAATCAAATTATTGCAAGAGAGAGAATATGGAATGGCGAGGATAAATATATTGATATAGGATTTAATAAAGATATATATGTAACATCTTTAAAACATAGCGATAAAGATTTTAAATCTAAAATAAATTTAATTTCTAAAATAACCGCGCCAGTTAAAATAAACCAAGTTCTAGGTACAATTGATTTTATTAAAGATAACGAGATTGTTGCAAGTGAAAATATTTATTCCTTGAAAAGAGTAGAGGAAGGAAATTTATATAGAAAAGTATATGATTATTTTGCCAATTTCTTTTTAGAAGAATGAGTTTTGAGTAATAAAGTATTTATAAATAATAAAATTTATAATGCTGAAAGTGCAAATATTTCAGTATTAGACAGAGGTTTTTTGTATGCGGACGGTGTATATGAACTAATACCTTATTTTAATAAGAAATCTTTTTTGTTCGATGAACATTATCAAAGACTTGAAAAAAGTTTAGAAATGATAGATCTTAAAAATCCCTATTCAAAATTAGAATGGAAAAAAAATATTGAGAATCTTACGAATGAAAACAACTATGAAAATTTTTCATTATATATACAGGTGACACGAGGCATCCCAGAAAATTTGGATGATGGGATTTTAAGGGAGCATGCAGCGACAAAACAATATAGAACAACAACAAGTATGTTTTGTGCAAAAATTCAAGGTTTTTCTAAAAATAAGATAAAATTAGAAAGCGCTATAACATTAGAAGATAAAAGATGGCTACAATGTGATATTAAATCGATATCCTTATTGTATAACGCCCATGCAAAAACTTTAGCATATAAAAAAGGTGCTTATGAAGCAATATTGTCAAAAGATGGGCAAATAACAGAAGGTTGCTCAAGCAATGTATTTATAATAAAAAATAATAAAATAAAAACCCCACCGGAAAGTAATCTTATATTACCCGGTGTCACAAGATCTTTTATAATAAATAGTGTCATACCTAAAACTTCTTTTGTAATTAAAGAAGAAAATTTTACAGAGGAAGAATTGATAAATGCTGACGAAATTTTCGTAACTAATTCAACACAAGCAATACTTCCGATTATTAAAATAAATGATAAAAAATTAAGTAATAATAAATGTGGAGAAATCACAAAGAAATTGTATGATATTTTTATGGATAGTATTATTTAAGTGAAAAAAATAATTAATCACCAAAAAAAACTACTTCAATGTAAAAAATGTCCAAAAATGATTGGACCACCAATTGTTGGTGAGCCAGTCAAATCCAAGATTTTGTTAATTGGACAAGCACCAGGAATCAAAGAAGGAGATTTAAAAAGACCATTTGCATGGACTGCAGGAAAAAATATGTTCAAATGGTTCGATTCAATTGGATTATCTGAAAGAAAATTTAGAAACAATGTATATATGTCTGCAGTCTGTAGATGTTACCCAGGAAAAAATATCAAAGGCACTGGTGACAGAGTACCATCTGAAAGCGAAATAAAAAAATGTTCAAAGTGGCTAGATGATGAGATAAGTTTTTTAAAACCAAAACTTATAATCCCTGTAGGTAAACTAGCAATTTCACAATTTATTAACTTTAATAAATTAAATGATGTCGTAGGAAAGAAAATAATATATAAAAAAAATAGCAATGAAATTGAAATTGTCTCTTTGCCTCATCCTTCTGGCCTATCTACTTGGTATAAAAAAGACCCTGGAAAAACATTATTGATAGAAGCTCTAAAAATAATTAAAAAAAATGAAAATTGGAAACTAATTTTAAATAAATAGTTTTTCAACAATTTTTAGCTTTTCTATATCTCCAACATCATACCAAAATCCATTATGTTTTAATCCCGATACTTTTTCCATTTTAATATATTTTGATAGCACATCTACAAGCTTATATTTTCTAATTTTTTCGCCTTCAAATATTTTTTTATTTAAAATTGCGATTCCAGAATATGTCATCATATTTTTTTTATTTAATGTAATTCTGCCGTTTTCAAGAGAAAAATCGCCGGCAAGATTGTGACTCGGATTTTTTATCATAACTAATGAAGCTAAATCATTACCCTGAAGACATAAATTTTTGAGATTAAAGTCTGTATATATGTCAGAATTTAAAACTATAAATTGATTTTCATCAATAAAATTTAATGCGTTATGAATTCCCCCACCGGTTTCTAGAGGCTCTGGCTTTTCTATTGAGTAAGTAATATTTACACCAAAATTTTCTCCATTACCTAGTTTATCTATAATTAGTTCTGAAAGATGAGAAACATTTATTATGATATCAGTAAAATCACAACTTTTAAGAAGCTTTATATTTCTTTCTATAAGACTTAACCCACCAATCTTAATTAAAGGTTTTGGCAATGAATCAGTAATTTTTCCGAATCTCTTACCTTTGCCTGCTGCTAGAATAATTGCTTTCATTTATTTTATTTATCGCCTCTTTTGCATAAAAATTTATTATCTTAAGTTTACTATAATTATTTGAAGAATTAATAATATAGTTAAATGTTCTATTTAAAAACTGTAAATAATTATGTCTATTATATTTAATGCTTAGTCTACAAAAGATTCCGGAAGCTTTCATGTGTCTTTGTACAGAAACATAATTGAAATTATTTAAAAATTCATCATATGAAAGAGTAAATTTATTTAAATCATTAAAATTTGTAAAAAATAATTTTTTAAATTTATCTTTTTTTTGTTCATTTATATCAACATAACAATCATTCAAAAGTGAAACAAGATCATATAGCGGTGAACCGTAAACAGCATCTTGATAATCTATTATTATTATATTATTATTTTTAAAAAATAAATTTTTCGAATGGTAATCTCTGTGAACTAATTTTTTATCTTTTTTATCAATAGCTTTTATTATGTAATTTAATGATTTACTAAATTCTTTCTTATCTTTATTTGTTATTTTAATATTTAGGTATTTTTCGAGTACCCATTCTACAAATAGTTGACTTTCACTATGATATTTTTCTTCTTTATAATTTCTAATACTTCTATCTTTTATTTTTTGTATTTCTAAAATATTTAAAACTGCATTTTCATATATTTTATTAAAATTATTTTTAGATGCTTTGTCAAATATTAAGTTATTTCCAACATCTTCAAGAATTATGATTCTTTTTTTTATATCTATTTCGTATATTTTTGGAATTTCTAATCTATTTTTTTTGAAAATTTTTGAGTACTTAATAAAATTATTAAAATTTCTTTTTTCTAATTCGCTATCCATTATTATTAATTTTTTTTTATCATCTTTTGCCCGGTAATATATTCTATTACTTGCATCTCCTTTAATTTTTTTAATGCATGATATTTTCTGACTTTGTAGTCTTCTTTTTACATATTTTAAAATTTCTTTATCATTCATTGTTAATTTTTGTTTGTCTCTCTCCAACATTTTGATCACACGAAATTGATACAAAACTTGTAAAGATAATTATTATTGTGATTATTAATTTTTTATTCATATTATTCATAAATCTATTATACTATATATAATTCTTATATATTATTTTACTATATGAAGTCTTCAGATTTATTTATAAAGTGTCTTGAAAATGAGGGTATTGAGTATATATTCGGTGTACCTGGAGAAGAAAATGCTGATTTTCTTATTTCTCTTAAAAAATCAAAAAAAATAAAGTTCATTTTAACTAGGCATGAGCAAAGTGCAGCTTTTATGGCTGAGTCTTATGGAAAATTAACTGGTAAATTAACATGCTGTCTGAGTACTTTGGGCCCAGGCGCAACTAACTTACTTACTGGAGTTGCTGATGCAAATATGGATCATTCTCCAGTTCTTGTTATTACCGGCCAAGGGTCTTCAGACCGTCTTCATAAAGAGTCTCATCAAATTATGGATGTCTGCGACATGTTTCAACCAGTAACTAAATGGTCAACGTCAGTCAGAAGTCCAAACACAATACCGGAAATTATTAGGAAGGCTGTTAGGTTAGCGACATTAGAGAAACCAGGAGCAGTTCATATAGAGTTGCCTGAAGACATAGCGAAGTTAAATGTTGAAGCAAACCCATTGGATTCATTTCCGTTTCGACGTTCAATAGCAGAAGAGTCTATTGTGAATAAAGCCTATAAATTAATGTTGAAAGCAAAATCACCTATTCTTATTGCCGGTAATGGCGCTATAAGAAAAAGATCTTCTAAAGAATTAAGAGAATTTTGTGAAAAAACAAATATACCGGTAGTAACAACATTTATGGGTAAAGGCGCTATAGATTGTAATGCAAAATATTGTTTATCAACTGTTGGTTTGGGAGCTGTTGATTTTGGAGATATAGCAATTAAGAATTCTGATTTAGTAATTACTTTAGGTTACGACATGGTTGAATACCATCCAAAATTATGGAATAGAAATTCAAAAGCAAAAATAATACACATTGACTTTGAGGCTGCTGAAATAGATGAGAATTATATCCCAGAAGTTGAAATAGTTGGAGATCTTGCTCATTCATTATCAATATTAAATAATATAATTGATCGTGATGGAATAAGGCCATACAACATCAATTATGTTGATAAAATGCGCGAAGATCTTAAAAGTGATTTTCAAAAATATAGCTCAGATAAACAAATTGGATCTATAAAACCGCAAAAGTTTCTTTATGATTTAAGAAATTTTTTAGATAAAAAAGATGTGCTTATTTCTGATGTTGGTGCCCACAAAATGTGGATAGCTAGAAATTATCCTTGTTATGAGCCAAACACCTGCATAATACCAAATGGTTTTTGCTCAATGGGTTACGCTCTACCAGCAGCAATTGCTGGCTCACTAATTAATAAAGACAAAAAAATATTTTCTATATGCGGTGATGCTGGTTTTTTAATGAATCTGCAAGAAATGGAAACTGCAAAAAGATTAAATTCAAATATAGTTATTTTTGTTTGGGAAGATAATTCTTATGGCCTAATTAAATGGAAACAAAAATCTCAATTTGGAGAAACCACAGATTTAGATTTTGATAATCCTAAATGGTCAGAATTAGCAAATTCATTTAGTTGGAATTATTTATACGAAGATAATAGTGAAAATCTTATAAATAGATTTAAAGAGCTAAATCATTTAGATGGGCCTACTTTATTTGTAGTGCCAATAGATTATTCGGAAAACGAAAAATTAACAGATTTTTTAAAAAATTTAGAGAGCTCTTATGATTCCTAAAATAATAAAAAATATTACTCCTGTAAAAATTAATTCTTCCACATCCGTTGATTTATATTCTCCATGGGATCTTAAAAAAATTGCTAAAATTGATTGTATTAATGCAGAAGATATAGATTCAGTAATTAATACTTCCTCAAATGCCTTTTCGGATAAGTCCATTCATTTAAATAAGAAGGAAAGATTAGACATACTTAAAAAAGCAAAAAAATTATTAACAAAAGATAAGAATAAATATTCTATGCTGATTGCTTTTGAAGGAGGGAAGCCTTTAAAGGACTCAGAAGTTGAGGTTCAAAGAGCTATTGATGGTTTAGAATTATGCTACGAAGCACTCAAAAATTCCCATGGAAGAGAAATTCCAATGGGTTTAAATAATGCGTCCATTAATAAAATTGCATTTACAAGGAAGTTTCCGATTGGCCCTGTTTTGGCAATAAGTGCATTTAATCACCCATTAAATTTAATTGTTCATCAAATTGGCCCTGCAATAGCTGCAGGATGCCCGATTATTATTAAACCCTCGCTTGACACGCCAGCAACGTGCCATGAATTTGTTAAATTATTATTAAAATCTGGATTACCAGATTGGTTTTGTCAAATGATTAATATAAATGATCATTTGTTAACTCAGAAGCTAGTAAGTGATAAAAGAATATCTTTTTTATCTTTTATTGGAAGTTCAAATGTTGGCTGGAAATTAAAATCTATGTTATCACCTGGAACAAAATGTGCAATGGAACATGGGGGAATTGGGTCAGTAATTATAGATAAAAATACAATATTAGGAGACATAATCCCTTCTATTACAAGAGGTTCTTTTTATCATGCAGGTCAAGTATGTGTCTCAATTCAAAAAGTAATAATACATGAAGAGATAATAGATGAATTTATCAAATTACTTAAAAAAAATATTAGTAAAATTAAAATAGGGGATCCTACGAATAATAGTACTGACGTTGGGCCGTTAATAAGACCTTCAGAAGTCATTAGGATTGATGGTGTTGTTAAAAAAGCAATTAAAGACGGTGCTGAATTAATATGTGGTGGCTCAAAGGAAACAGAAACATCCTACAAATGTACTGTTTTGAAAAATCCAAAAGAATCATCAGAAATAAGTAAAAACGAAATTTTTGGGCCAGTGTTATGTATTTATAGCTATAAAGAAATTAATGATGCAATTAATAAAGCAAATCATGATGAGTATGCATTTCAGACATCAATTTATACAAATAATATAGAAACAGCTTTACTGTGCTATGAAAAACTTGACGCGAAAAGCGTATTTGTTAATGAGCAAACCGCATTTAGAGTAGATTGGATGCCATTTGGCGGCATAAAAAACTCAGGAGAAGGTACTGGAGGAATAGAATACTCTTTTTCTGATCTTTTATATGATAAAATGATTGTCTTAAATTCAAAAAAAATAACTACTTAACAACTAGGAAGAACATGAAATACATATATATAGTATTAGCATTTATTGCTTTAAATGTGAAAGCAGCTACAGATGAACCGCACCCCATAATTGATTCAAATTACATCTCAAAATACTCATATAATTTGGATAGTATGGAAACAGATGATCTTCAAAAAACTAAACTAACTTTAAAAGAGTATTTAAATGAAAAATATTCTAAGAATATTGAAACCAAGGAATCGATGGAAAAGAAATTACTTAATTCATTATTGGAATATGATGATGTGAGAATACAAATTTCAAAAGTTTTGGATGAAGTGGTTATTGAATATGATGTTAGTGAAGATATAAAAAAAACAATTTTAGATTTCAAAGATACTTTTGACATGATTATAAAAGACAATAGACCTCTCGTAAAAAATTTAAGAGATTATAAAGCTTATGATTTCAGACTGGGATCTGCTTATTTGGCTATGATGAGTGCATTTCATGATACAGATGAAAAAAAAATATTTTACTCTAGATTGGTAAAAGATAAAAAAGATGATAAAACAAGCATTGGAAAATATAATAAAAAATTAAAATTAGCCCAGCAAAAAGTCAATTTAGTAAAACAAGAAATGAATAATTTCTCGGAATTATCTGAAATTAAGAGTGTAATTAAAAAAATAGATATCGAGATATCAAAAAGGAAATAAAAATTTAAATAAAAAAAAGCTAGCTTAGATGCTAGCTTTTAGTTAATTATTTTTGAAAATTTTTAAGCAACTCTATCCCCTGGCTCTTTATCACCATAATATGCTTCCATATTTTCTAAAACTCTCATACCCATAGCAATTCTTGTTTCTATTGAAGCACTTCCTAAATGAGGAAGAAGTACAGCATTTTCACAATCTAAAAATCCTGGGTTTAGCTTAGGCTCGCCCTCGAAAACATCTAAACCAGCGCCCGCTATAGTTTTATTTTTTAAAGCTTCAATTAGAGCATCATTATCAATAACATCACCTCTAGCTGAGTTTATTAAATAAGCACCTTTTTTCATCATTCCAATTCTTTCTTTGTTCATTAAATGATATGTACTTTCTCCACCTGGGCAATGAATAGAAACAAAATCAGCTTTTTGAAGCACTTCTTCAACGCTCGAACATGGAGTTGCACTGTATTTTTTTATAACTTCATCAGAAGGCATGTAAGGATCAGAAAAAATTATATTCATTCCAAAACCAAAATGAGCCCTGTCAGCTGTTGCTTGAGCAATTCTACCAAAACCAATACAACCAAGTGTTTTACCAGTTACTTGCGTGCCACGCAAATGTGTAGGTCTCCAGCCTGCCCATTTACCCGCTCTTAATTCTCTTTCACCTTCGCCTGTTCTTCTAGCAACGCTTAATAAAAGTGTCATTGCAATGTCGGCAGTACAATCTGTCAATACTTCAGGTGTGTTAGTAACAACTAAATTTTCTTTTTTTGCTGCATCTAAATCAATATGATTAAAACCTACTCCAAAGCTAGCAATAATCTTAGCTTTCTTATTTTCTACAGAAAGAACTTCTGCGTTAATTGGATCTGTAACAGTTGGACAAACACAATCATAATTTTGGAACGCAGATTGAAGCTCTTCTATACTCATAGGAACATCATTCTCATTCAATGTAACATCATATTTTTCTTTCAAAATTTCTTCGACTTCCGAAGGCCATTTTCTTGTAACTAATACTGTAGGTTTACTCATCTCTTTCCCCAAATAATTTATAAATTTTTATTAATAACTTCTTTCATAGTGCTTCCCATTTCAGAAGGATTTGGAATTATATGAATTCCAGCTGCTTTAAGAAGTTCAACTTTTTCTGCTGCACTTTCACCTTTACCCGAAACAATTGCCCCAGCATGACCCATCCTTCTTCCTTTAGGAGCTGTTAAGCCAGCAATATAAGCTGCTACAGGTTTTTTCATATGTTTTTCAACATATTCTGCAGCCTCAGCTTCCTGAGGACCGCCAATTTCTCCAATTATCATAACAGCTTTTGTTTTTTCATCTTCGTTAAATAGTTCAAGAATATCTTTATGAGAACTACCATTAATTGGATCTCCACCAATACCAACACTTGTTGAAATTCCAATTCCTTCAGCTTTCATTTGAGAGGCTGCTTCATAACCTAAAGTCCCTGATCTACCAATTACGCCAATTTCACCAGGCATGTATATATGCCCAGGCATAATTCCTATCATTGCTTCTCCAGGAGTTATTGTTCCAGCGCAGTTTGGGCCAGTTAAAATCATTCTGTCTTCTTTTTTATATCTCAACATATATCTTTTTACTCTGATCATGTCGTGCGCTGGAATACCGTCTGTAATTGAAACAGCATATTTAATTCCAGCATCTGCAGCCTCCATTATTCCATCAGCAGCAGCAGCAGCGGGGACAAAAACTATCGTTGCTTCAGCACCTGTGGCTTCTACAGCTTCTTTTACGGTATTAAAAACAGGTTTTCCTAGATGAGTTGTGCCTCCTTTACCAGGGGTAACTCCTGCAACTACATTGGTTCCATATGCAATCATTTCTTCTGCATGAAAATTACCAATTCTTCCTGTAATACCTTGAACCAAAACTTTTGTATTTTTATTTAATAATACTGACATTATTCACCCCTTATTATTGTTTTGCAGCATCAACTGCTTTTTGTGCTGCATCTTTTAAAGTATCAGCTAAAATAATTGGAAGTCCGCTTTCTTTGACAATCTTTATACCTTCTTCCACGTTTGTACCAGATAATCTAACTATTAAAGGGATTTTTAGATCCACTTTTGGAATAACTTGAACAAGACCTTCTGCGATCCAGTCACATCTGTTTATACCTGCATAAACATTTACCAGCATTGCTTTTACTTTTTTATCTGCCAGTACAAGTTCAAAAGCTTTACCAACTCTTTCGGGTGAGGCTCCACCACCAATGTCTAAAAAGTTTGCTGGCTCGCCCCCGCAATATTTAATCATATCCATAGAAGCCATTGCT
>CESF01020191.1_pt1 | contig 26565 bp, 20 predicted proteins | sample 356331 | NCBI WGS metagenome assembly CESF01 (sample SAMEA2621779, study PRJEB7988) | marine metagenome | biome: marine biome (ENVO:00000447); feature: surface water layer (ENVO:00002042); material: "saline water (ENVO:00002010), including plankton (ENVO:xxxxxxxx)" | depth 5 m
ATTCCAATTATAATATTGGTAAGTGTTTATCTGTTAAATGAGTATATGGAAATAAATATTCTTTTAAACACTACCATGGCTATGTTGATCTCTTGGATAATAGCACTGTTTGCTTATTACACAAAAAATAAATCGATCAGCCTTTTAATGGAAAGTACTAAAGTTTTTTGGACAGGGATGTCGAATATTTTTGTAACTGTGGTGACATTAGTAATTACAGCTGGAGTTTTTGCTAAAGGTCTGATTTCATTAGGTTTTATTCAGGCTATGATTGATGGAGTTCAGTATCTCGGGTTGGGTTCCTCTTTAGTATTAATTATTTTCACTTTATTGGTTTTCTTATCTTCCATGCTAATGGGTAGTGGAAATGCAGCATTTTTTTCATTCGGCCCTTTAATACCGGACATTGCTACAAAGTTTGGTGTAAGCAGCATTAACATGATACTTCCAATGAATCTTGCCGCATCATTAGGCAGAACAGTTTCACCTATAAGTGGTGTGGTTTTGGCAACTTCCTCAATAGCTGATGTTCCTGTTGCCGAGATTGTAAAAAGAAATTTCATACCAATTTTTATTGCTTTGATAATAATGCTAACAATGCAAATCTTATTCTTATGATTTTATTCAAAAATGCTCGATTATATTCCCCCAAAGAAATGGGTACCGTTGATATACTAATCTCAGGTTCAAAAGTCTTATCTATTGAAAAGGATATATCAATCACGGGATTAAAATATGATACCTACGATCTTGAAAATAATATTGTTACTCCTGGATTTATTGATCAGCATATTCATTTAATTGGTGCAGGAGGGAAAAGAGGCTTCGGCTCCATGACCTCTGAATTAAGCGCCCAAGATTTATTATCTGTAGGCTCCACTTCAGTTGTTGGTTTATTGGGAACAGATGGGGTTACTAGGAGTCCAAAATCTCTTTATGCTAAAACTAAGAGTTTAGAGGATCAGGGAATTTCTGCATATATGCATACTGGATATTATGGTCTTGACCCAGTTCATATTATGAAATCAATTCAAGAGGATTTGGTTTTTATTGATAAAGTATTGGGATGTAAAATTGCTATTTCAGACATTAGATCATCCTTTCCAACCCTTCAAGAGCTTTTGAAAAAATGGAGAGAGGTTTACATAGGTTCAATGATTGGCGGTAAAAAAGGGATTTTGCATGTTCATCTTGGGAATGCTCCAAGTAAGTTAGATCTTCTTTTTCAAATGGTGAATGATCATCAGGTTCCCATTGAATCTATTTCGCCTACTCATGTCGCGAGAACATCAGATTTGTTTGATTCTGCTATAGAATTTGGAAAGTTAGGCGGTCGAATTGATATAACAACTGGCGCTTCTAAATTCACTGATCCTCATAACGCTGTTTTGATGGCTATCGAAAGAAAATTACCTATCGATCGTATGACATTTTCTACTGATGGTAATGCGGGACTGGATTTAAAAGACAAAAACAATCACGTTATTGGTACAAAACCCGCTCCAATAAGGGCTAACCTAGAGGAGTTTGTAAAATTAGTTAAAACAAAAAATATATCTGTACCTGATGCTTTATCATTAGTCACATCGAATGTTGCCGACAATTTAGGACTAAATAATAAGGGCAGGCTACAAGTGGGTAAGGATTCTGATTTTTGTGTTTTTGACAGCTCTTGGAACCTTAAAACCGTTATTTCCAAAGGAAAAATTCATTCTATAGAATCATGAACAATGTGAAAGTTTTATTGAAGACTTTCTTGGTGTCGATGGCAATATTCTTATCGTCGGTACTAAAAGCTCAAATAACAGAAGATGATTACCTCGTTGCCAACGACTATTCTTTTGGAGAAGGTTGGACCTTTTCGGGATCAAGTGGTTATAAAATGAAGATAAGTGGGCTAATTCAGCCCAGTATGGATATTAAATATTTTCAAGATTCAATAATGCAACCAGTTACTAGCCGACAAAGATTAAGGAGGCTAAGGCTCAGGATAAATGGCGAATATGAGCCAGCCAAAATCCAATATCGTATACAGGTGGATCTTGGCGGAGTTCCTGAAATTGATAATTCTCAATCCACAAGACTATTACATGCTTACTTGACCTACAAGATTAATAGACGTCACAAGTTAATAATTGGTCAGAAAGTTAATCCTGTAAACAGTCGAGAAATGACGATGAATTCCGGAACTCTTCAGTTGGTGGATCGAAGTCGATTGACCTCGGCATTTAATACAATATTCGAGTATGGTCTATTTTCAGAAAGCACATTCAGATTAAGTTCACGAAATTATATTAGAGCCCTAACTTCAGTTACCTCGGGGGATGGCGATGTGCCAATGCAGAATGATCTCGGTGGGCTTAAATACGGTTTTCGAATCGATTATTTACCGAATGGTCTATTTACACGTTACGGACAATTTCGTCAAGCGGATTTAGTCCGAGAGAGAATTCCCAAGCTTGTCTTTGGAATCCGAGGAAGCTTCAATCAAGGGATTAGCAGCAGAAGGGGAAGGGCTCAAGGTGATATAATCTACTTGGATAAAGATTTTTTGCCATCACTGCCTAATTATTGGCAAATAGGAACAGATTTTTTATTTAAATTTCAAGGGCTCTCGGTGCTTGGAGAATTTGTTTCTTCGGATGCGTCTGTGCCTGAAAATATAAATTATCGGGTTAGAAATGACGGCTCCACATCAAGCAGCTTCTTGATTGATGGAAATCAAAATATTGAGTCATATGTGAAAAATAGAATGATGATAGGGAATGGTTATAATGTTCAAGCCGGTTATATACTAAAAAACGGAATCTCACTGGATCTCAGATATTGTTATTTACAGGCACCGGAATATTCGTTTTTGAATAATCCAACTTTTTATTCTCGTCCTGAAGCAATTTCAATCGGTTTGTCCAAATACTTTTCTCGCTGGTATGGCTTCAAAATGCAAAGCTCAGTAACCCGATTTTCTGTGGATGGAGCAAATTCAATGAATGGCGAACCACTTACAAAGCCTGAATGGTTAGTTCAGTTTATAACTAGTGTTTTGATATGAGACTACTCCGATATTTTTCACTTTTTTTTCTGATCATTTTATTCAGTTCATCCTCAGAAAAACTTGGAATTCAACCCAAAGTCATCACTGAATTATTTTTTCCAGATCCCGATATAGATATTCCTACACCGGGATTCTTGAAGAAAAAGGGTTACACAAATTTTATGGAGTTACGAGCTTTTTTAAAGGAAAAAGTTTATCAGTATCCTGATCAAATGAGTTTTGTTAATATTGGAAAGAGTCAAGATGGAAAAGATATATTGGCTGTAAAAATTCATGGAGAATCTCCAGTTAATAGTCCAATTAGAGTATGGTTGCAAGGAGGGCTTCATGGAGATGAAATGGGAAGTGTAGAGGGTATGTTATATCTGATTTATAACTTATTAAATTCTCCCAAGCTTTTGAATGAGTTTGAAATTATGATCATTCCTTTGGCAAACCCTGACGGTTACAGTAAGCAAAATCGATATTCAAAAAATGGGATGGATTTAAATCGGGATCACACTATGATTAGTGCTCCGGAAACGTTGTGCCTTAAGCGCGCATTTAGTTTGTTTGATCCCGAAATGGCCTTAGACTTTCATGAATATCGACCATTCAGAAGAGATTTTGTAAATCTTGGGAAATTTGGTGTGACCTCCATGTTTGACGTGATGTTTTTATATACATCTAACCCTAATGTACCCGCTGCACTTCGTAACCTGATCCATGACTCATTTGTTCGTCCTTGCTATGTGGATCTAGATAGTTCAGGCTATACACATCACACTTATTTTTCCACAGAAAAGCATCTTGGATCCATAAGGTTGAGGGAGGGGAGCTCAAGCGCAAGGTCGTCATCTACTTCCTATGCATTAAGCAATTGCGTCAGTGCTCTAATTGAGATTAGGGGTGTGGGAATTGGTAAAACTTCTTTTAAAAGAAGAGTTGCATGTGTCTCAGAGGTGGGTTTGAGCTTTTTAAGATCTGCAATTGAGTCAAAAACAGAGATGAGAAAAGTGTTAAATGATAGTTCCAAGCAACATGATATTATTTATGCAACGGATTATTTAATAGAAAAAAGAGATATGAATTTTATTGATCTCCATGAAAAGTCTATTCGATCATTTGAATTAGAGGTTAGAGACTTATCCCAGCTTCGGAATTCTTTGAAGCGAGATCGCCCTGAGGCATATTTGGTATCTGAGGAATTGTTTCGTGAAATATCTCCAAAGCTTGAAGCTCTTGGTATCGCTCATGAACTTATTGAATTCAACTCATTGGATAAGAATCGAGTTTATGAATATATCATCACTAAATATCTCCAAAATGGAACTCCTGAGTTCAGAGTTCGTCGCCAAAATGTAAAGTCAAAATTAGAACCCTACGAAAATGAAAATTTAAAAAAGGTATGGTATATCTCTACTTCGCAAAAACATGGATCACATTTGTTTGAGTTGTTTGAACCTGAAGCAAATAATAGCTATGTGGCTTGGGATATTATTCATACCGAATTAAATCAAAAACTAAAATATTATCGTTATCATGCTATTTAAAAAGAATACATTAAATATTTCGATTAACTCCATGAAAGTAATTTTTCTAAATCTTTTTTTTAGTTCAATACTTCTCTCAGCTCAAGGGTTTCAAGACTATGGCTTAGGTGGTGGATTAAAGGTTCAGTCTAGAGATTATAATTATGGATTCCAACTTGGTGGTGCTATTCAGCCAAGAATTTTATTCTCCTCTAACACAGGAGAATCAAACTCGAGGTTTAGTCCTGAATTAACTTTTTTAAGACTTCAAGGTTATGCGCTCAAAGAAAAACTTTCTTTTTTTATTCAATCAGACTATTCGAGGAATGATTTATTAATGGATGCCTGGATTTCTTATGCTCCGTTAAAGGCCCTTAAATTCACTTTTGGGCAGATGCTCAATGTCGGAAACAACAGAGAGATGTTGCTTTATGAGGATCAATTGTGTTTTGCGGATCGTGGTTTATTAAGCAGTGGATACAGTATGACGGGAAGGGAAATGGGAATAAAAATTGAGGGTCATTATCAGATTGGAATCTCAGGCTTTCACCCACAAATAATGATAACCAATGGAGATGGAAGGAATTCTTTTGGCACAGATTCTCGAGATATAGACCTCGGTGGCTACAAGTATTCTTTCCGTTTAGATTTGACCCCCTTTGGTGATTTTTCAAAAGAAAACAAAGCTTTTACTGCAGATCTAGCTTTTGAGAATCGAATGAAGTTACTTCTGGGGTTTGCAGGCTCATATAATTTTGGCGCATCTGGATCAGTTGGTGAATCTCATGGAGATTTCACATTGTATCGCAATGATGGGGAAGCTTTACCTGATTATCGAAAATGGTATTTAGATGCTTTAATTAAATATCGTGGAGGGTCGTTGCTGCTTGAGATGGGGCAGGCAACAGCGACATCACTTATTGGATTAAGACATTCACCAGTGGCCTCTGATGTTTTATTCCCAGAGGAGATTAGCGGATATTTGGCCTTAGGCACTGGCTATAGCGCCATGGGTGAAATTATGATGAATAAGAAAATTAGTATTTCTTCGAGCCACTCAATTATATATCCTGAATTTGGAAATTATTCTAACGGGGTTTTTGTTGCTAGTTCTCAAACCCGTTTTGGATTGAATTATTACCGGAATGGTCATAATGCTAAATTTAATATTAGCTATTCGTTATTTAGAAATGAAAATGATTTTCAAGAGAATCGGATAAGCTTAATTTTTCAAGTGAGAATTTGATGAATAGATTATTTTCGAGAAAAAATTGATTTGGCAATTAAGATTTTTGAAGACTCAGGGTCATTGGTTCATTAATAAAGCTTTTTATTCAGTTCAAAATTAGAGATAAATGTTTAAACGTAGTATTTTATATTCTTTTAAAATATTGAATATGAATGATTTATGTATTCATTTAATTTTTTGAACAAAGTTATAAACAGCGTGCGTTATCGGTAATTTTTTTTCTACTTTCATATAACACAAACAGAAAAAAACAACGGTTTATTCTGGTCACAGCAACTCGAAAGTTTTGCTGAATTGTGTCTCCAAGTGAGTGAATTGTGTCGTCGAAGTCGCAAGATAGAAAACATAGTTCGCTTTTGAAAAAAAGAAGCTCTAGGGCGACACTGGAGAACTGCAGAAAAGAAACCCTCGGGTGGACGTAAAGGATTCTTCGCAAGAAAAATTCTAAAGTAAAATTCAGCAGTAGGGAGTGAAAAGGATCTCTGCAAGGAGAAAATAGAAACCCCAAAGCTTTAAGATTATCTCTTTGGAAATAGTCTTAAACTCTTGAAAGGAAATTTACTGGTTTCGACGAGTATGTTTTCTCTGGGCGGCCAGGTTTTGAAGCAATTTAAAATAGATGGAGACTTGTCAAACTGGGTCTTGAAACAAAGGCCAGGCTTTGAACCTACGAGGACAGAGTCGTTTGATGAAAATTGTTTTTAACGAGTGATGCAACAGGCACTAAAAGTATCTGAGTAATCAGAGAAAATGAAAGCAATAGACGATCCTACGGGATGTTTGTATAAATCCGGCTTACCGGACTAAACAAAAAAGGCGATAACCACGGTTATCGCCTTTGTCGTTTAATATGATTTAATATTTTATTCTAGAATCTTCTCAGATGCCTTAATTCCAATAATTGGAGCAAGAGCAACCCCCATTCCACACATCCTTGAGGCAATTAAAAGGTCGGGTTCATCCCAATATAATAAGGGATCTTTGTAGCCCCTTTTTGAAAATGCCATAATTCCAGCCCATCTGTTTTGAATAGAAAAATCCTGATTAGGTAACAGAACATCCTTTGCATATGATTCTAGGTAATCTTGGACTTCTTTTGTTGTTGTCATTTCTAATGAAGTTTCATTTATCTGAAATAGATTCCTGCCTCCACCTATTATTAAAGAATTGTTACTATTTCGAAAATATAGATATCCTTTTTTTGCATGAAAAACACCCTTGTAACAGATCGGTTTTGTCGATTTTATCATCAAAATTTGACCTCTTCCTGGGGTTATGTCAAGATCAGAATTAAGTATTTTAGGTGTCCAAGCATTTGCGGCCATAACCACTCTTTTTGCTTTAAATATTCCATTTTCCGTCGGTATGGTCCAGCCTTCTGAATTTTTATGCCAATAATTACGATTAGGGATATTTACTCCATTTACAATTTGATTACCTAATTCTTTATTTAAGCCATAAAGCGAGTTATGTGCTTTGCCAGGGTTTAAGCTAGCCTCGCCCTTAATTCTTATGGAATAAGGCAATTTACTTGATATTCTTTGATATTTAGTGTATATCAATGGGTTTCCAGACGCAGCTTCTCCTATTTTATTGAGATATGGGAGTTTATTTAAGACCTCTTTAAAATTCATTTCTTCTTCCCGCTCAAAAACTTCATAGCCACTGCAGTCATCCCATTCTATTATGTTACTTGGAATCCAATCTTTCCATATTGATAGGCCGAATATTCTATTACTTATTCTATTTACGGTTTGATTTTCTTCCTCTCGGCTTAGGTCATCGAGAATTTCTGTCGGACTTCCAAAACATGCAAAACCTGCATTTCTTGTGCTGGCGCCAGACTGACCCATTGGAAGCTTGTCTACGATACATATTTTGAGTGGTTTTTGTTTAAGCTCTTTTTTTTGTTTTTGAATCGCAATTCCAATGGATTGACCTACCAGACCACCGCCAATAATTAGTATATCACCTTTAAAAAGTTCTCTGTTCGTCTCCCAATGTGAGAAATTGGCATGGTTTTTTGACATCCCTAAAAAATTTAATTATTCACTCTTTTTTCAAAAATTTTAATGATACGTGTTGATTTTTCACCAGAGCAATTTAAGGTAGCAATTGCAACCTCAGTTATAGTTTTTGGATTTGATGGAGAGAATTTGAAAATTTTGTTAGGGAAAAAATCAGGTAAACCCTTTGAAGGCGCATGGATTGTCCCTTCATCCGTTGTTAATGTTGATGAGGACACCACTAACGTTGCACGTAGATTATTAAAAAAAATAACAGGAACAGACAGCTGGCATCTTGAAAAATTAAATGGTTTTGCGGATTTATACAGAAACCCTCAAGGTAGAGTTATAAATATGGCTTATTATTGTACTGTTCGGTTAGATTCTGGTCTCGAGGATAGACTAGAGAAAGAAAAATATTCATGGTATAATTTAAATGAAATACCTTCTTTAGCGTTTGATCATAATGAAATTCTTGATTACGCTAGAGAGAGGCTGAAACGGAGAGTTAAAAGACGGCCAATAGGTTTTAGTCTACTGCCAAAAGAATTTACTATGTACAATATCCAACGTCTTTATGAGTGTGCACTTTCTAAGAATTTTGATAAGCGAAATTTTCGAAGAAAAGTCTTAAAGAGTGATTTGCTCATCGAGATGAATAAAAAAACTAGATCATCTACCCGAGCAAAACGACCATCAAAGCTTTACAAGTTTGATGAAAAAAAATATCGCACCCTCTCTCTAAAAGGATATGACTTTGTCTATCAATAGTGTTTTATTAATGAATTCCTTTCATTAATTTCTTAAGAACAGGAGTTAATGCAAACATCATTAGTCCGCCAATTCCAGATGTGATAGTAAGAAATACAAATAAATTCATGTCTGGGAAGATTCCCTCTAGAAGCGATTCCATGATGCCAGCCATGTAGTTAGCCAAAGCCATCGATGCGAACCATAAACCCATCATTACAGATACAATTTTTGGCGGGGCCAATTTTGTAATCATGGACAAACCAATAGGTGATAGGCAAAGCTCACCAAATGTGTGAATGACATATACGCCCACTAGCCACAAAGGGCTTACAAGTGCCTCACCTTCAGCTGCAAAACTGGCAAAAGACATGACAACAAATCCTAGGGCTAGAAAGGTTAGTCCCCAACCAAATTTAGCTGGTGTAGAAGGATTTTTATTTCTGGTTGCCAATGCTACCCAAAAAGAGGCAAGTAGAGGAGCGAAAATGAAAATGGCCAATGCATTTATAGACTGAAATAAAGATGCTGCAATTTCAGTATTACCAATCATTCTATCGGTTTCATCAGCAGCAAAAAGATTAAAAGTTCCTCCCGCTTGTTCGAAACCACTCCAGAAGAATATGTTCGCGATTGCAAATATAAAAATAGCACTTACTCTGCTCCATTCTTCAGAGCCATTTGTTCCCTTGAAAATCACATATCCTAATCCTAAAAATCCGATCGCCGCAACGATTTTTATTAATGTTCCCATTAAATTCTCTGAGATAGTATCTTGAAGTGTTAAAAATCCATAAACGAAAACTATTGAGGCGACTATGTAGGCTGTTACGTTAGCAAAATCCTTTGCTTTTAGTCTTTTTTCTCCCTTTCTTCCAGGGGGCATTCCTTGGCCCTCGAGTTTGTTTTCTTCAAAATAAAACCAGATACATGCCAAAAGCATACCGATTCCTGCTGCACCAAATCCATAACTCCATCCTACTTGCTCACCAAGTGTTCCACATATTATAGGAGCAAGGAAGGCTCCGAGATTAATACCCATATAAAAAATTGTAAAGGCAGAATCTTTTCTTGGGTCATTGTCTGAATAAAGTGTGCCAACGATGGTTGAAATATTTGGTTTAAAAAAGCCATTGCCCATCATTAGAAGGCCAAGTCCTAGATAGAACAAAAATGTTCTTTGAACCTCGTCGCTCATATAAATATGGGAGGCTGCAAGAGAGAATTGACCCAGAGCCATTAGAATACCACCAGTATATATGGCTTTTCTTTGACCTAATAACTTGTCTGCTAGCATTCCACCAACTATGGGTGTTAGATAAACTAATCCGGTAAATATTCCATATATCTCTAGTGCACTGGCTCTTTCCAGACCGAATCCTCCTTGGGCATACTCTGTTGTTAGGTAGAGAACTAATAGCGCTCGCATTCCGTAGTAACTGAAACGCTCCCACATCTCCGTGAAAAATAAAGAGTATAAACCTCTTGGATGATTGATTTTTGATGTTGCCATAAGTTCTTAATTGTTTTGAAGTCGATTAGCTGTCGAAGATAGTTTTTTATAGGTTTTCAAAGATGAAATTAGAAATTTTTGAGTAAAGATGTAAACTCGTCATACCCCCATAAATTCCATGATTTTTATCAGGATACAACATAAAGTCAAATTTTTTGTTTGCTTGAATCAAAGCTTCTGAGAGACGCATTGAATTTTGTACATGAACATTATCATCTCCAGTTCCATGAATTAACAAATAATTTCCCTTTAGCTTTTGGGCGTGAGTTAGCGGAGAGTTGTCATCGTAATTAAACCCATTTTCCTGAGGCGTTCTCATATATCTTTCTGTGTATATATTATCGTAGAATCTCCAATTCGAAACCGGAGCAACCGATACGGCTGTTTTGAAAATATCAGATCCCTTAAATATGCAGTTCGCGGCCATGAATCCGCCGTAGGACCATCCCCAAATTCCTATCCTATTCGAATCAATATTGATGTTTTTTGATAAAGTTTTTGCTGCAGATATTTGATCTTCAGTCTCGAATTTTCCTAGCGTTAAATAGGTGCATTTTTTAAAATCTCGACCCCTAGCACCAGTCCCTCTGTTATCTACGGAAACAATCCAGTAACCCCTGGCTGCTAACATTTGATACCAAAAGTCTCGTCCACCAAATTTATTTTCAACGGTCTGACTTCCAGGCCCACCGTAAACAAACATTAGAACAGGATATTTCTTTTCTTTATCAAAATTTAATGGCTTTATCTGCCATGCTTGCAGGGTTTGATCATTATCGCACTTTAAGGTAAAAAACTCTTTAGGGCTTAGCTTAAAATCAGCAAGTCTATTTTGCAACTCTGAATTATTTTCAAGGACCCGAATAACCTTACCCTGATTATTGTACAAACTTATTATTTCAGGAGTATTTGCATCTGAATGATGAAGTATATAATTGGAGAAGGTTTTACTAAAAGTTGCTCCATTCCATCCTTTATTGGGACTGATTCTTATTTTTTTTCGCGTTTTTATGTAGCTTTTATAAACCTCTCTTTGAGATGGATCTATTCCAGCAGCCTGATAGTAAACCCAACCGGTTTTCATATTCACTCCATATAATTTGGTAACATCAAAATCTCCCCGAGTAATAGGTTTTACTTTACTTCCTTTTGAATCTATCAAGTAAATATGATTATAGCCGGACCTTTCAGACATCCATATGAAGGATCCATCTTTAAAAAAAGTTATTCCGTGATCCGCATCTACGTATGATTCTTCCCATTCAAGAAATAAATGACTGTGACTGTTTTTATTGGGATTAAAACGGACCAGATTTAAGCTGTCTTGATTGCGGTTTAGGGTAGATAATATGAGATCTCCTAAGGGAGACCAGTTAATTCTTGGGATATATTCATATTTAAGGTTTTTTGTGGCTTCAATATGATTCTTTTCTTTTATGTCATAAATCCAAATTTCAACTTCACTATTTTTTTCTCCGGCCTTGGGATATTTAAAAACATAAGGAAAAGGGTATAGATCATTTCCATATACGTCCATGCTAAATTCTCTCACAGCTCTTTCATCAAAACGATAATATGCAAGATATCTTCCATCTAGGGACCATTTAAGGCCCACGTGAAAGCCAAACTCTTCCTCGTAAACCCAGTCTGGCGCTCCGTTAATAATTTCATTTTTAGTTCCATCTATGGTGATTTTGCTTTCTTCTGAGTTAATAAGAGATTTGATGTATACATTATTTTCAAAGACGTAAGCAACACTTTCTCCATTAGGGTTAATAATTGAATTTTGAACTGGATGATCTGCAACTGAGGTAGTTGAATTATTCAAGAGATCATAAACCCATGTTTTAGCCTTATATGAATGACGATAAATAGATTCTTTTTCCGTTTCAATAATAACTTTATTTTCTCCCTTTACCCATTTGTAGGATCTTAGTGATAATTCATTTCCCTCTGGATCTTTTACATCACCATTTTTAATTAATATTTGCTGAGATTTTCCAGTTTGAAAATCAAATTTTTCTATACCATTTTCCGTTTTCCTGGAAAAATGTAAACCATCTTCCATTGATCGTAATCCATAAACTCCTTTGGATGCAAATACCCTAGAGGCGAAAACATCTTCAAACTGAACTTCTCTTTTTTCTTGATCTGACTGACCATAAAGTGTAGGTGTTAAAATAAAAAATGAAATCGTTAAAAACCTTAGCATTGAAAGTGTAATTTTAGTCAAACTTTTTTTCAAATATGTTCGAAGATAAACCAAATTGGCTGGATGCTCTGAATGAGCAAATCGGAGAAGATAAAGTTTCTATTAAAGAGTCATGTCTCCAAGATTTTTCTCACGATGAAACGGAGGATATTTCGAAATTTCCCGATGTAGTAGTGCGGCCTGAAAATTCACAGGATGTTTCAATAATTCTCAAAATCGCGTCTAAATACAAGGTTCCAGTAACACCTGCTGCTGCAAGAACGGGCCTTTCCGGTGGCTCAATACCTGTTTTTGGTGGAATATCATTGAGTATGGAAAGATTTTCTAAGATAATTGAAATTGATGAATCAAATTCTCAAGCTACCGTCGAGCCCGGGGTCATAAATCAAGTTTTTCATGATGCGTGCAGGGAGAAAGGACTTTTTTATCCCCCAGACCCTTCTAGCTGGGGGTCATCAACTTTAGGGGGTAATGTTGCTTACAATGCTGGAGGCCCAAAGGCGGTTAAATACGGTGTTACTTCCTCTTATGTTTTAAACTTAGAAGTTGTTCTACCCAATGGCGAAATTATTTGGACTGGCGCAAATACATTGAAAAATTCTACAGGTTATAACCTTACGCAACTATTTGTTGGCTCCGAGGGAACTCTTGGTGTAATAACTAAAATAGTTGTAAGGCTTTTACCTTATCCAATGTCTTCATATACCTTATTAGCACCATTTAAATCTTCGAGTTTGGCATGTAAGGCAGTAGAGAAAATTTTTAGGTCAGGAGTAATTCCATCTGGCTTAGAATTTATGGAAAGAGATGCTATTGATTGGGCGACAAAAGATTTGGAAAAAATAAATATTCCTACCAATAAGGAAATAAAAGCTCATTTATTAATTGAGGTAGATGGTTACGACGATGATGCTGTCCTGAAAGAGGCAGAAAAAGTCGGGTCCGTATTAGAGGAAAATGGAGCTTTTAATGTTCTTTTTGCTCAAACCTTAAAAGAAAGAGATGCCCTTTGGAAATTGAGAAGAAGGGTGGGAGAAGCTGTTAAGTCTCAGAGTATTTATAAAGAAGAAGACACAGTAGTTCCACGATCTAAATTACCGGAGCTATTACGGGTTGTTAAATCAGTTGGAAAGGAGTTTAATTTTAAAACTGTATGTTATGGCCATGCCGGTGACGGGAATCTTCATGTGAATATTTTAAAAGGTGACATGTCGGATGAGCAATGGAATGGTGAATACCTTAAAACTGGAATTAGAAAGATTTTTGAAGCCGTAAAATCAATGGGTGGGACCATCAGTGGGGAGCATGGAATAGGTTTGGTTCAAAAAATTTATTTAGATGTAGTTTTTAATCAAATCGAAATTCAAGTTCAAAAGTCAATCAAGAATGTGTTTGACCCCCTTGAGATAATGAATCCAGGAAAGATATTCTTAGAGAAAACGAATTAATTTTTTACCGCAAAAGCGACTTCATTGGTTTTTATCACTTCGTATGGGGCATTGTATCCAAAAACTTCTAAGGGACCAATTATTATTAACTGATTGTCATCACACCAATCTTTTAATGACTTCATTGACTTTACTTTACTCTGCTCATTCAGATTCCCACCAAAAGATAGAGTCGCAAGGGTTCTCTTAGGAAGTTTGATAAAATCAATATTTTTTTGATTAGGTTCCGGTAAGTTTTGCATACTTCTGTCTGGCGGCATAAAGAATCTTACACTTGGTATAGATGTATCAGCGATCATAGCAACAGGAGCAGTCATACTCATTTTGATGTTCTCTTTATTCCCCCCAAAAATATAATTTGCCAAAGGTCGGAACCCCTCTCTTGACATAATTTCCTGCTTGCTATTAGATACTTTTACCTCAGCCCAAAGAGAGCTTTTATATTCTCGTACCTCGAAGTTACCGTCTTTTTTGATGACTTTATAGGACGGTCTATCTAAATTTTTTGAGGAAAAATAGGTAAAGCCTGCAAAACAGGCCACACCAAGTAAACAGATGGTTAGAATCCAATTCATACTCAGAAAATAAAAAATTATATCAGGATGTTTGGTTCAGGTATCAATTTCGCCTTAAATATAGCATAACATAATACAGGAGCTGAGTTACTGCAGCAACAGCAGCAACTAAATAGGTTCTAGCTGCCCATTTTAGTGCATCTTCTGCCATATTATGATTTTGAGGGTTGGTTATTCCCGCTCCTTTTAGCCAAACAAGAGCTCTTCTTGAGGCATCATATTCTACTGGAAGAGTGATGACTGCAAAACTTGCAATCACGGCTTGTGTTGCAATTAAAACTAATAAGATCGTATTCCCACCCATACTCAAGGAGTACATACCAAAAATAGCTGCTATAAATACGAATTGCATGATTCGACTAGAAGCATTTACAACAGGAACCATTTTTGATCTCATGCCAAGCCAAAAGTAAGATGTTGAATGCTGAACAGCATGTCCACATTCATGAGCAGCAATCGCTGCTGCGGCTACACTCCTTCCTTGAAATACTTCTGGGGATAAATTCACGGTCTTATTTAATGGATTGTAATGGTCCGTTAATTTACCAGGGACTGAAACAACATTCACTGAGCTTAGGCCATAATAACCCAACATGGATTTTGCAACTTCCTCACCGGACATGCCATTATGAAGCAATTCTTGGCTATATTTTTTAAAGCGAGATTTGAGGCGATTTTGGACGTAAAACCCTAAAGCCATAAATGTTATAATAAGTAAAAGAAACATATTCTATATTTTTTTGATATTATGTGGAAAAGTACAAATTCAATGCCGTAATTAATAACCTGTCAAAATGTAGCTTTGAACTATGACAAAATTGGTTAAGCCGCTCATTTTAGTGACAAATGATGATGGTATCACATCTCCCGGAATTAGAATGCTTATCAAGCAGATGAATATTTTAGGAGATGTCGTTGTCGTCGCTCCAAATTCTCCCCAAAGCGGAAAAAGTCATGCAATCTCGATTAGTGAACCTCTGCGATGCGATCCAGTAGATATTGATTCAGGGCCACAAATAGATTATTCGTGCAGCGGCACACCTGCTGACTGCATAAAACTTGCGATTCACGAGATTTTAGATAGAAGACCCGATATAATTGTTTCTGGAGTAAACCATGGAAGTAATGCCTCTGTAAATGTTATATATAGTGGAACTATGGCAGCAGCAATTGAGGGCGCGATGCAAGGGATTCCATCAATTGGATTTTCAATATTAGACTTTGACTGGAATACTGATTTTTCGTTTGCTGAAAAATATATTTCTGAAATCACTTCTAAAGTGATTCATCAAGGTCTACCAAATGGCGTATGTTTAAATGTAAATATTCCAAAGGCTAAAAATAAAGACTACAAAGGGGTTAGAGTATGTCATCAAACAATTGGAAAGTGGGAAGAAGATTTCGACAAACGAAAAGATCCTTTCGATCAAGATTATTATTGGATGTCTGGTGAGTTTAAAAATCAAGATGATTCAAAGAGTTGTGATATTCGGACTTTAGAAAATGACTTCATCTCAATTGTACCCATTCAGTTTGATTTAACCTCTTACGATTCAATCGAAACTTTAGGTGAATATTTTAATAAATGAACATTAATAACAGATCTCTTCTTGAGGGTTTAATGGGATTTGTGATCTCTACGGGAACCCCCTTATTCATTTGGACGGTATTATTAGCAACATACCCGGATTTGCCCTCAGTAAAAAATATTGATACGGATTTATGGTCTTATTTACTCTTTAGGGTCATTTTATTCTCTGTTTTGTTAGTTTTTTCTTTTATCGTAATCTCTGCACTATTAAAGAGATACCTGATGGTGAAGGTTATGATATTAGTATCATCAATTTATCTTATTCTCTATCTTTATTTTCGTTGGGAATGGCTTTGAAATCAAAAAAAAGAATATTTGTTCTAGCAGGAGAATCTTCGGGGGACTCTCTAGGTTCAGAGTTGATTAGAGCAATAAAATTGAAATGGCCCGATGCTGATTTTACTTTTTGGGGAGGGAAGGAGATGTCTTCCGCATTGGGGGATCAGACGCCCCAGGTGAGTCTAAATGAACTTTCAGTGATGGGATTTCTTGAAGTCATTAAGCATATTCCGAGAATAATGCGACAGGAGAAATTTTTGAGAAATTTTTTACTTGATTGGAACCCAAATATTGTTATCTGCATTGACTATCAAACATTCAATGCTCGCCTAGCCAGGTGGATTTCAAAAATAGGCCTTAGGAAAAGAGGTTGTAAGGTATTTCAGATTGTAAGCCCTCAGTTTTGGGCATGGAGATATCGAAGGGTTTATGATTTAAAAAAACATTTTGACGCTGTATTTCCACTATTGTCTTTTGAATCAGAATTACTAGAATCAGCAGGGGTCAATGCTCCATATTTTGGCCACCCTGTCGTAAATCGAATAAAAAATGATACCCTCCTCGCTGACTCTGGTTGGCTTGCATTACTTCCTGGTAGTCGGGTTCAGGAGATATCAAGACATGTACCTGTATTTTTAAATTCAGCTAAAAAAATTGGTAGACCATTTAAATGGGTTAAGCCGCAAAGTATTGAAATGAGCGATTATCTCAAGCTTCTTAAAATCTATTCTGGAGAAGATTTTCATTCAAGTGAAATCGTGAAAGGGTTAAATCAAATTGAGGGAGCGTCCTTGGCGATTGTAGCATCTGGAACGGCAACCTTAGAAATGGCTTTAAAGGGCATTCCACAGGTTGTTGCATACAAGACTTCATGGATATCATACTTCATCGCAAAGTCATTCATACGTGTAAAATTCATTTCATTAGTAAACTTGATTTTGAAAAAAAATGCAGTTAGTGAGCTTATTCAACACCATTGTAAACCTGAGTATTTAAGTCAAGAATTAATGAAACTAATAGATAATCCAAGGACTCAGAATGATATTTGCATGGATTTGAAATCAAAACTGGATATTGGAATGGATCCAATGGATATGATTGCTCAGTATATTATCAAGGATGCCTAGATTGATATTTTTATTTTATTTTCTCTTTTGTGCTAGTACTTCATCTTACTCTTCGGTCACTATTCCACCAAATATCAGAGTTCATTTATTTTCAGATCGAAAGGTACAGGAGATAAAAATTCAAGGAGTTGCCTTGGAGATAGGAGTTTATAAATCAGGAAAAGTAGAAAAGATAACTCTGAATAAATTTAATGTTATCGTAGAAAAAAATAAGGTAGCTAATCAATCCGAGGTAACCATTAATTCAGAAAAAATTGACAGTTCTTTAAATTTTGGTATCGATTCCATTATAGTTTCTTCGCAGGATGTTATTAGAGTGCAAACTATAGGTGGAGTCACTAGAAATATTTTTGGCTCTTTACGGATATTAAGGTTCAAGAGTGATTTATTGCCTGTTGCATTATTGTCTATGGATTCATATTTAATTGGTGTTATTGATGCGGAGCTAGGGCGGTTAGATCACATAGAACTCTGGAAAGCCCAGGCTATACTCTCTCGGACATGGGCCATGAGAAATTTCAGGAAATTTTCAAAAGAAGGTCTTCCTTTTGGGGTCACGGATGATGTTAGATCTCAAGCATTTCATGGGTGGCCCATGAATACAAAAAGATTGCTTAAGCTCAAATCTGCTGTAAAAAAAACATCGAAAACATATGTTTCCGATGCCAATAAAAAACCAATTGAAGCCTTATTTCATGCAAATTCAGGTGGTCATACAATACCTTCCGGGTGGTATTTTAATAGTCGGGCTTCATTAGTAGCTGTAAAGGATTCTTTTAGTTTAAATGCTCCACAAACTTTCTGGGAAAAAAGAATTGATAAAAAACAATGGTTAGCTTTTTGTTTCAGGATTTTTGATAAAGATTCTTTGGATCTTGAATTTTCTAAATTCATTCTTTCATTCCAGCAGCCTGAAAGAGTGGAGTCAGTGGTTTTTGGAGGCGTGAAAAAGAGGCTTCGAATATTTAGGGAGAAGTTTTCATTGCGTTCAACATGGTTTAGCGTTGTCGATAGCGGTGATTCGTACGTAGCTCTAAAGGGTAGAGGTTATGGTCATGGTATAGGAATGTCTCAGGAGGGAGCTTTAAAGATGGCTCAAAGTGGATATTTCGCAGATCAAATTATAAAATTTTACTACCCAAATTCATTCTTAGAAAAATACGAATGATGAAATTATCTATGATTCAGAGTTTCTGATATCAAGCGAACCTGTTTTGCTTCTTTGGGGTCATGAACGCGAAGTATTTGTGCGCCTTTTTGTAAGGCATAGAGATGAATTGCACTTGTTGCTGGAAGTGTCTCCTCAGGTTTGCTTCCCAGTAGTTTCCAAAGCATACTTTTTCTTGAAATACCGACATAAATAGGATGACCTAATTCTCTAAATCCATTTAGATTTGATAGCAAACGATAGTTAGATTCTAATTCTTTACCAAAACCAAAGCCGGGATCAATCAGTACATCAAAAATCTCTTTACCTCTGAGCCTTTCCAATGCATAGCTCAGGTCTTTAAAAACTTTAGGGAAAACATCTTCTGACCCAAGGGCTTTGTCCTGCATATTCTCCGGTGTCTTTCCTTGAGGGAAGTGAGTAAGAACATATGGAGTCTTATATTTTGAGACTATATCTAGAATTCCTGGGTCTATTGTTCCTCCGGAGATATCATTAATTATTGAAGCTCCTGACTCAATAGCCATTTCCGCAATCTTTGATCTGAAAGTATCTATGGAAATTGGAATTTCTGGAAACTCTTTCGCGACTTGAGTTAGGCCTGATTCAAGTCGACCCCACTCTTCTTTAATATCCGGTATTTTGGAGCCGGGTTTGGTGCTGCAACCTCCGATGTCTAACCAGTCTGATCCATCGCGGATAAGACTTTCTGCTCGATTCAAGATATCTTTGTCATTTGAAATACTTCCCTTGTAAAAAGAATCTGGAGTTAAATTGATAACTCCAACAATAACAGGTTTCTTGGCATGCCAAAGTTGGCCTGAAATATTTAAAAAAAATGGACGGAATGCATTATCTTTCACAACCCTAAAGGTAGTCATGAAAAATACCAGAAAAGAGTATTCCACAGTAATGGAATTGTGCCGCAATTTGTTTCAAAAAAAAGGCCAGGATTATGGCACTGCATGGAGAATTTTGCGTTTGACATCTTTAACTGATCAAATTTTTATAAAAGCGAATCGCTTGAGGTCAATACAACTCTCTGGAGTCCAAAAGATTGAGGATCCAATGGAAGGGGAATTTATCGGAATCATAAATTACTCCATAATGGCATTAATTCAAATTGAAAAAGGTGTCGTTAACGAGCCAGATATTGATGCTGAAGAGGCTTTGACCCTATACAATAGGCATTCATCAGAAATCTTTTCTTTGATGGAAAATAAAAACCATGATTACGGCGAGGCATGGCGGGACATGCGAATAGCGTCCTTAACTGATTTGATACTTCAGAAGGTTTTAAGAGTCAAGCAGATTGAAAACAATAATGGTGAAACTTTGGTTAGTGAAGGTATTGATGCTAATTATATGGATATGGTTAATTATGCAGTTTTTGCTTTGATTCACCTATCAAAAAAAGTTTAAATATGAAGTTTGTAATCGTTAATATCTCACGATTGTTAGTGGGGCTATTATTTGTCTTTAGCGGGGTCATCAAGATGAATGATCCTGTTGGCTTTAGTTTTAAGTTAGAGGAGTACTTTGGAGAAGATGTATTAAACTTACCTTTTTTACAGCCCTTTGCGCTAAGTTTTGCGGTCTTCATCGTGATTTATGAGGTAATATTAGGTATCACCTTGATTCTAGGTATTTGGAAAAGAATCACATTAGTGAGTCTTGCAGGGATGATGGGTTTTTTCACCTTTTTAACTTTTTACAGTGCATACTATGAGAAAGTAACTGACTGTGGTTGCTTTGGAGATGCAATACCTCTCGAACCATGGGAAAGCTTTGGAAAAGACGTTATCCTCAGTGTTCTAATTGCAATATTAGTTTTTGGTAGGAATCATATTCAGCCATTCTTCTCTTCGCGCCTAAATCGATTGGTGTTAAGTACGGGTATTTTTGTAAGTGTTGGCTTTTCATACCATGTATTAGAGCATTTACCAGTTTGGGATTTTCGCGCCTATAAACCTGGCACAAATGTCTCAGACGCTTTAAAATCAGCGGAAGATTTGGGTCTTGATCCACCTGTTTATGAAACATACTATACAATGCTTGGTAGCGATGGAAAATCTTTCGAAATTTCAGGAACAGAATACATAAATCAGAAGTTATGGGAAAAACCATATACCATAGATCCAGATGGGACTTTTTCGAAAAAAATTAAAGATGGGTATGAACCACCAATACATGACTTTACAATTAATATAAACGGGATGGATCTCACACAGGATTATATTTCAGGTAATGTTATTTGGCTGGTTGCTTATGATTTTGAAAAGTCAAATTATTCTGAATTAGTAAGGCTTACCAAAGAATTAAGTAAATACACTCAAAATTCAAGTTTTAAAGTAGTTGGGATGACAGCTTCATCAGATGAAAACATATCAAAGTTGGTAGGTGAAACGTCTTGTTCATTTCCATGGGCGGTGATGGATGGAACTGCGTTAAAAACTATTAATCGTTCGAATCCAGGAATTACAATTCTTGAAAATGGAGTAATAGTAAGGCATCAACATTTCAATGATGCATTTTTTAACCTTGATTGAAATGATAAAGCGAATCTAAAATGAAAATTGAGGGGGCAAAAATTATACAACCATTAATTGTTCTCCTCGGAGTAGCTTCATTAGTTTTTTTCCTATTCCATTCAGTTTCGGGAGATCCTGCTAGAATGATGTTGGGTCAGGTAGACGATCCAATTGCTTTAGAGGCGATCCGCATTGAATACGGCTTAGATAAGTCTTTATTTGAGCAATATTGGAATTATTTAAAAGGGTTGTCACCCTTGGGCTTCAGAGAAGATTTGTCTTGGGGACTTCGTTGGCCTGATCTCCAGACATCATATCAAAACAAAGGTGTTGCTGTTACTTCAATGTTAGCCAATACCTTACCAAATACCGCTCTTTTGGCATTTTTTTCAATGGGGTTCGCAGTTTTAGTAGGATTACCTGTAGGTCTTTACGCAGCTTTAAAATCCGGAACGTGGATTGATCGTTTTGTTGTCTTGTTATCTTCTACTGGAATGGCATTACCAAGTTTTTTTAGCGCGGTACTGATAGGCTGGGTTTTTGGTTATTTGTTAGGCCCTCTGACAGGATTGCCAATGACCGGTAATTTGGTGGAATTAGATGATTTTGGGGAGTTTGAAAAATATAACTGGCATCACATTATCTTACCAGCATTTACATTAGGGATTAGGCCCCTTGGTGTCATTGCTCAAATGATGAGATCTTCGGCTTTAGAGGTTTTGTCACGAGATTATATTCGAACGGCATATTCAAAAGGATTAGATGAAAGCCAGGTACTTCGTAAACACGTTTTGAAGAATTCTCTGAACCCTTTAATTACAGCAACTTCTGGATGGTTAGCCGGACTTTTTTCTGGAGCTGTTTTTGTGGAATCTGTTTTTGGTTGGAACGGTACTGGGAAAATGATGGTTGACGCCTTGGAGTCTCGAGATTTTCCTGTAGTAATGGGTTGTGTTTTATCGCTATCTCTCGTATTTGTGATCATCCAGTGGTTTGTGGAACTATCTTATAAATGGGTTGACCCCCGTTTATCGAATAATTAATGGCAAAATATTCAAGAGGAATTTTTAACAATAGAAATAAATCAATTAAAATGAAAAAAGATGGAATGAAAATATTGGCTGGAAATTGGAAAATGAATACTACACCAGAGGAGGGAATTGCGCTCCTGGAGGGCTTGAGCAATTCTCTAACGAAAGATACTGTTGGAGAGGTAAAGGTTGTTATTGCTCCTCCTTCAATTCATTTAATACCCATGGTAGAAAAATTATGGGAGAATTCAGAAATCGCAATTGCAGCTCAAAATTGTCATTATGAAGATTCTGGGGCTTTTACAGGTGAAATTTCCCCAAAAATGCTTTTACATTCCGAGGTGGATGCCGTTATTCTTGGTCATTCTGAAAGACGTGAATACTACAATGAGACAGATGAATTGGTGGCTTTAAAAGTCAAAGCGGCATTAAAAAATCATTTAATTCCAATCGTTTGTGTTGGGGAAAATCTAAAACAAAGAAAAGCTGGTACTTTTTTGGATAACACTTGGTCTCAATTAAATATTGCTTTATCCGGTCTTTCGTCTGAAGAACTGAATGATGTTGTTGTCGCTTATGAACCTATTTGGGCAATCGGAACCGGCGAGGTGGCTACGCCTGAACAGGCTCAAGAGATGCATTGCTTTCTTCGAAAAATGTTAAGTGAAAAATTTGGAAACTCGCACTTACCGATTATTTACGGTGGTTCATGCAAGCCATCAAACGCTGATGAAATTTTTGCTCAACCGGATGTAAATGGAGGTTTAATAGGTGGCGCTTCTTTGAATGCTGATGATTTTACAAGCCTAGTAGAGAAATTAAATAATTCTTGATGAATTATATTCAAATTACCGTTTCATCGGAAAATTCGAATGTTTCTGATCTTGTGATCGCGGACTTGAGTCAAATTCCTGTAGAATCCATCGAGGTAATAGGTGACAATGTTCATGCATATATGCCTAAAGATATATTTGATAGTATTGGTTCTATTGCTTTTCCAATTGCTTCAAGGGCGGGTTCTTTAAAGGTGAAAACAAAGGAAATTCAGCATCAAAATTGGAATGAGTTATGGGAATCAAACTTTTCTCCTGTTTTCATCGGCACAAGTGTTCTAATAAAGGCACCGTTTCATATCGATCTGGATGTAAAAAAATTTGATTTTGTAATTGAAATTAATCCTAAAATGGCCTTTGGAACTGGGCATCACCCGACAACTCGCCTTATGATTGAGGAGTTGTTGAAGTACGATCTATTTGAAAAAAATGTATTAGACATGGGATGTGGTACTGGAATTTTATCAGTCTTAGCATCTAAAATGGGAGCAAAACAGACGCTCGGTGTAGAAATAGACCCCCATGCGGCAAGCAATGCAAAAGAAATAGTTGAGAATAATAACGTGTCTAGAAATGTGAAAATTTTGCCAGGTGGAACCGAATGCATCACGCCGAGGGGTAATGCATGTGGCCGTTATGATTATATTCTCGCTAATATTAATAGGAACGTTTTATTAAAGGATTTAAGGTATTACGCAAGCAATTCATTTGAGGGAACAAAGTTGTTGTTAAGTGGATTTTATCAAAGTGATGTTAAGCAGATTGCAAAACGTGCAAAAGATTGTGGATATTTTTTGTTACACCAGTCATCAAATGAGGCTTGGATTCACCTTTCTTTGGAGTATCGAGGAAAAGAATAAATATCTGATCAGTAATATGTTTTTGCAGTGGCTTAAATGTGGTCTACTAGTCCTTTTCTTAGGACTCTTTAACCAAAATTTGTCCGCTCAATCATCAAAATCATTTCTTGTCGATGACGTTGAGTTTAAGAAATTATTTGATAAGCATTTGTCCTTTTTGGTTGGGAAAAAAAACTGGGAAAAACAGCGCCTAGATTTCTGGGAACTTTTTGATGACAACTTTTGGGAGGTAGAACCGAACCAAAAAGACATATTTAAAAAGGTTTCTGATAAAATGAGGATCCGACGGGTTGTAAATCCTATTTCATGGATTGAACTTGTCGATTTATTCAAAGAATGGTCAATTATATCGTCCAATTATCCAGACAAAATATCGAATCGTTTTTGGAATGAAATGTATATCCACTTTCAAAGGTCTTCAAGAAAGGATCTTGAGAGCTTTTTACATACTTTCTCCGGCTTAAGTGGAAGTACAATGTCTATTTCTATTCGACTTTTTGACGATGGTCAGATATCCTGGTGGCTAATGGATGGAATTATGAATGTCGCAGATTATGATTCCATAAACCTGAACACGAAAACCTTATATAGCATGGAGGGAGGGAGATTAATAGGTCGGTATAAAAATGATTCCATAGAAGTAAATGATGTTTTTGGAATTTATGATCCATTTACGAAAAAAATCGACTGCCAAAAGGGTCAAGTTGAGTGGTTAAGAGCAGGCTTTGCTCCAGGGGAGCTATTTGCGAATTTAGGCCATTGGAGTGCTGATCTGAATAATCCGGGTTTTTCGGTAGATACTGTTAAGCTTCACAGCGCGTATTATATAACAGAGCCACTTTTTGGAGTTTTTGAGGATCGAATGACGGCTCGAAATAAATCAGAGAATTCTATTTTCCCGAGATTTGAGGCATTTAGCGCTAATCTCGAGATTCCAAACTTTTTTGAAAATGTAGATTACAAGGGTGGGTTTTCAATAATTGGTCAGAGATTTTTTGCTTCCGGGAAAAAAGATGAAAAGGCGCATTTTAAATTTTGGTACGACAGTCTTCTGGTTCTTGATCTGAAAGCTGAGAGGTTTGTAATCAAATCAGATGAGTTGTTATCTAATGAGTCGGAAGTTTGTTTTAAGTTAGATAGAGATTCTTTATACCATATTAAAAGTGATATATCCTATCAGCCAGGGGAAAGAATTTTAAGGATAGATAGACCAAATAAAGGGATGTCAATGACACCATTTGTAGATAGTTATCATAACCTAATTTTAGATATAGACCGAATTCGCTGGAATATTTCGGAGCCTACTTTTACGCTGGGTGGAATTAACATGGGCAATGGATCGCCATCATTAATGGAGTCTGATCAATATTTCCGGAATTCAAGATATTCAGCTCTTCAGGGACTCGCGCTGGAAAACCCACTAGTAAAAATTGATGATGTAGGTAAGAGTTATGAATACCAGCCAATAGGAGTTTATCAAATGGCTGTTGGTCTAGGCATGCCGCTGGAGTCCTGTGAGAGGTTTATGATGGAGCTGGCTATTGAAGGATTTGTAAGATACAGTCTGGATAAGAGAGAAGTAGAGGTTCTACCCAAAACCAATGAGTATATTCTAAATCATTCAAATCGAAGAGATTATGATGTAATTAAATTTTTAAGTAGCGTCAAGAAGGGAATGAATGCAGAAATTAATTTATTTGATTTTGATATGGAGGTTTTTGGAGTCAACACAATTGCATTATCAGATTCTCAAAAAGTGGCTTTATTTCCATATTCGAACAAAGTACTGATCCATGAAAACCTAAACTTCGATTTTGATGGAAGGGTAGAAGCAGGAAGATTTACATTTTACAGTCGTGAAAATAAATTCAACTATCAATCTTTCCGCTTTAAGATGCCTGTCATCGACTCTATGAGGTTCTCTGTGCCCAGCTTTACGCGACTAGAAGATGGATCTAGACCTCTAGTTCGTGTAAGGAATACAATTGAAAATATTTCCGGTGAATTACAAATTGATTACCCGTCAAATAAGTCTAGTTATCAGAGCTATCCCGAATATCCCATTTTTAAGTCTGAAAAATCTGCAAAAATATTTTATGATATCGTTTACAACGGTGTTTATCAAAGAGATAAATTTTATGTAGATATAGACCCATTTGAGATAGACTCATTGGATAATACTACAACTGAAGGGTTGGTATTTAAAGGCACTTTTAAGAGTTCAGAAATCTTTGAAAAAAGACGTCAGGATATAAGAGTTCAAGACGATTATTCTTTCGGTTTCGCCCAAGAAACTGGTCAAATGGGTTGGCCTTTATATCAAGACAAAGGAATGGCTGTAGGTCAAGTGAAACTATCGATTGCCGGATTAAGGTTAAATGGTTCTGTAGTTTTTAATAATGCAACTGGAACGAGTTCAAAGTTTAATCTTTTCCCGGATACCGTGAAAGGTATCGGTCAATTTAAACTTAACGAAATGGATGATGTCGCAAGAGGCGCAGGGCATCCTGGAGTATATGGAAGTGTTGCTAAAATGCTATGGAATCCAAGCTTAAATACTTGGTGGTCGACCAATAAGAATTATGAGTTTGAGATTGATTATGATCGAATAATGACAGGTGACGGAGAATTGACATATACACCCGGCTTTTTAGATATTAATGGAGGGTTGGCCTTTAATAATGCAGAGCTTGATGGAGAACTAATAAGGCTTTACTCCAAATGGATTCAAAGCTCAAGCGCTGATTTTCGGGTTCGAGAATCAGAAAATAGCCAGTGGGGTTTTGAGATGAATGATGCTATTTCTATGGTTGACTTTGATTTGAA
>CESF01120096.1_pt1 | contig 26465 bp, 24 predicted proteins | sample 356331 | NCBI WGS metagenome assembly CESF01 (sample SAMEA2621779, study PRJEB7988) | marine metagenome | biome: marine biome (ENVO:00000447); feature: surface water layer (ENVO:00002042); material: "saline water (ENVO:00002010), including plankton (ENVO:xxxxxxxx)" | depth 5 m
ACATTTCTAAAGCGGCTGCAGGTCGTGCACTAGATTCATTCATCGAGGCTGTTTCAGGCGCTCTAAAAGATGGCGATTCTGTAGCGCTAGTTGGCTTTGGTACTTTCTCTGTACGTGAGCGTGCAGCGCGTTCAGGTCGCAACCCGCAAACTGGTGAGACTATCCAGATTGCTGCAGCAAACATTCCTTCTTTCAAAGCAGGTAAAGCGCTGAAAGACGCAGTAAACTAATCATTAAAGATTAGTTGGTGAGAGATACCTAATCGCACTTAAATTGAATTTAGGTAACTTATCACCAGTTACTTCAAGTGAAAAAGCGTATCTGGTAAGATACGCTTTTTTTACATGAGCAGGGTTAATTTGTACCTGATCAGAATAGAGATAGATAAATGCTTGAGAAAATCAGAGAAGGTTCGCAGGGACCTGCAGCCAAAATTATTTTAGGCGCGGTGATTTTATCTTTTGCTTTAGCTGGGATCGGTGGTTATTTAGGACAAACCACAGAGCAACCCGTTGCAGAAGTAAATGGAGTTAAAATTAGCCAAACCGAATTCAGCCGTGCATATCAAAACGAACGTAACCGTTTAGAACAACAATTTGGTGAATACTTCGCACAGATCGCTGCTGATCCAAATTACATGGCACAAATTCGCCAAGGTGTAATCGACCGTTTAGTACAACAAGAATTGCAAACTCAACTAGCGGCAGAATTAGGTCTTCGTGTAAGTGACGAAAGTGTTCGTAAAGCAATTTTAGAAATGCCTTACTTCCAAGTAGGCGGCCAGTTCAGCAACGACCGCTACTTACAAGTTATTCGTCAAATGAATTTCCAACCAGATGCTTTCCGTGAATATTTACGCGAAGACATGACACGTAGCCAATTAGTTGGTGCGGTTGCTGGTACTGATTTCATCTTAGAAAACGAATTAAACAATAGCGTAGCTCTACAACAGCAAACACGTAGCATCGACTATCTTGTTGTGACAAAAGAATCATTACAAGAGGGCATTGCAGTAACAGAGCAAGAAATTGCTGATTACTATGAATTAAATCAACCGCAATTCTTAGCGCCAGAGCAAGTATCTGTAAGCTATATCGATTTAAATGCTGCCACCTTAACACTTGATTCAAGTGTTTCAGAAGAAGACATCAAAGCTTACTACGACCAAAACAGTGCACAATATGTTGAGCCTGAAAAACGTCGTGTATCACATATCTTAATTGATAACAGTGAAGACGATGATGCCGCAAAAGCGAAAGCTGAAGAGCTACTAGCGCAGCTACAAAACGGCGCTGATTTTGCTGAGCTAGCTGAGACATCTTCTGATGACGTAGTTAGTGCTGAAATGGGCGGTGACCTTGATTGGATTGAACGTGACATGATGGACCCTGCGTTTGAAGATGCAACTTATGCACTTGAAAACAAAGGTGACATTTCTGACGTTGTAGAATCTGAGTTTGGTTATCACATTATCAAGCTTACTGATATTCAAACGCAGCAAGTTAAACCATATGCTGACGTTAAAGATGAGCTTCGTGCTGAACTTGAGCGTACTAAGAAAATTAATGCGTTCTATGAAAAGCAAACTCAAATGGGTGAGCTAGCGTTCGAGATTTCAGATACCTTAATTGATGCAGCAGAAGCTGCAGGCGTTGAAGTACAGAAAACAGAACTAGTAACTCGTAATGCGTTACCTGAGCCGCTTAACAACCCACAAGTTGTGGCTGCTATTTTCTCACCTGAGGTGCTAGAAGATCGCATGAACTCAGAAGTAATTGAAGTAGGTGATGAGCATGCTGTTGTTGTTCGTGTAAATGATCACAAAGCAGCGACAACGAAAGCTCTAGCAGATGTATCTGAGCAAATTAAATCGACTTTGGTTGCACAAAAAGCATCTGAGCTTGCTAAAGAAAAAGCGCGCACACTTTACGCTGATATTGAAGCAGGTAAGAGCTTAAACGAAGTTGCACAAGCTGAAGGCTTAACAGTACGCCAAGAAGCTGCACTGGGTCGTCAAGCTTACACTGTGTCACCAGCGATTGTTCAACAAGCTTTCAAAATGGCTCACCCACAAGGTGCACCAGAGGTTGAAGTTGTTGACCTAAACAATGGCGATGCGGCAATTGTTGCGCTAAAAGCAGTTAATCCAGCGGCTGACGTTGAAATTAACGAGCAACAAAAGCAAAACATCACGATGGCTCAAGTGAATAAAAACTACATGGTATTTATTGCAGCACTAAAAGCACAAGCTGAAGTGCAAGTACCACAAGCGACTCAAGCTGCTGAATAGTTAGCAAAATGAGTTAAATAAAAGGCGCCTACTGGCGCCTTTTTTGTTACCTTTGTAGGTAATTTCAACTCGTGAATTGGTATCAAAAGGAGCATTTATGGAGTACAGTCAAATAGAGCAGCTACCAAGCGCTGAAGAATACTGTGATATGCGCCTTAAAGCTGGCTTATCAGCACGTTCATTAGCGGCTGCAAAGGCGGGATTGCCAAACTCTCTTTATGCTATTTGTATTCGTAAAAACGATGAGTTGATTGGCATGGGCCGTGTAATTGGTGATGGTGGCTGTAATTTTGAAGTGGTTGATATTGCAGTCGCACCAGAATATCAAGGCCAAGGGTTAGGACGTGTCATTATGGAACATATTGACCGTTACATTGAATCTGCCGCCTTTGAAGGTAGTTATGTCACTATGGTGGCTGACAAACCAGGCTTTTATGAAAAGCTTGGCTACAAGTTTGTCGCACCACAAAGCCAAGGGATGTATAAAAAGTTTTGAGTATCATAGACAAACAAAGCGCAGATCATTATACATGGGGTAACAATTGCGACGGTTGGCATTTGGTAAAGTCTAATGCGCTGAGTGTTATTCAAGAGCATGTCCCAGTAGGTGAGGCTGAAGTAAAACACTATCATAAGCATGCCGAACAATTTTTCTTCGTACTTAGTGGCTGTGCCACCATTGAACTTGATGGCCAAATACACAAACTCACTGCACAACAAGGTTTGCATGTAAGTGCTGGACAAGTTCATCAGCTAAGTAATCAAGGTACTGAACCACTGCATTTTATCGTTACATCTACACCACCAAGTCATGGTGACAGAGAAGAAGTGTAATAGCTGTAAGGTAAAAGAGTAGAGTTAATAGAGATATCAACATGCTCGCGTAGGAGGCGTTTTTAACGCCGAATCAAATTGATAGCTCACTGTCAGCAATTCAACAATTTCTGCGTTACGCTTGATTGCGGGTTTTGAAAAATCGCTTCGGTTTGGCCGTATTCAACAATCTCACCGTGATCAAGTACTACGAGTTGGTCGCTTATGTGGCGCACCAGACTTAGATGATGAGTAATTAGCACATAGCTAAGCCCGGTATCTTTTTGTAGACGCAGTAATAAGTTTACCGTTTGTGCGCGAACAGATGGGTCTAGAGACGATAATGCTTCATCGAGCACTACCACTTTAGGATCTAAAATTAAAGCTCTTGCAAGCGCTATACGTTGCAATTGGCCACTACTAAACATATGCGGGTAATAGTATTGATGATCTAATAGCAATCCAACTTTTGCGAGGGTTTGCTTTATTTTATCTTCACGCTCTTCTTTGTTTAAGTCAGTGTTGTACTGTAAGCAGTCGTTAAGCATGTCACCAATGGTTAAACCCGGATTCAACGACGCCTCAGAATCTTGGAATATCATACGGATGTGGCGACAGTCATTATCACGTAAGCCATCATTTTCGATGATATTACCATCGAGTAGAATTTGTCCTTTATCGGCGTTATCGGCTCCTGAGAGCAATTTAGCTAAGGTACTTTTACCTGAGCCTGTTTCCCCGATAATCGCAATGGTTTCGCCTTGACCTAAACAAAACGAAATATCTTTTAAAACAGAGAAGCGCTTACGTGAAAATAAGCCAGCACGTAGGTTGAAACTCTTTGATAACGCTTGAACTTTGAGCAGTGGTTGCATTATTTCATCGCCTTAATCAATGGGAAATGACAGGCATAACTATGGCTATGATGCTTGGTTAACTTAGGTGTAACCACACATTCTTTTTGCGCTTGCGGGCATCGTGGGCCTAATCGGCAACCTATTGGTAAATGCTGTAAGGTTGGAATGGTGCCTTTTAATGCATAAAACGGTTCTTTGTGTGCTAGACCTTGCTCATAGTCAGGCAAACTTTTCAAAAGTGCTTGAGTATATGGATGGTATGGCTGACTAAAGATGCGATTAGTTGGACCTGCTTCAACCATTTGTCCGCAATAAAGTACATGCATGCCATGAGACCAGTCGATGATTTCTTCAAGCTCGTGAGAGATCATTAAAATTGACATATTCTTTAGCTGATTCAAGCTTTTTAATAGCCTAAATACTTGTGCGCGAGTGGTACTTTCAAGTGCAGTTGTTGGCTCATCGGCAATTAATAGCTTAGGAGTACGGGCAATTGCCATCGCAATCATCACTTTTTGACATATACCTTCAGAGAGTTCATGGGGGTAGCTGTCGAGCACTTTTTTATGATCTTTAATACCCACTTTATGAATTAACGCTTTTACTCTATCTTTACGCTGTTTATTACGCTTTAAGAAAAAGCCGCTGATGGCCTCAGCGGGTAGGGTTTCGGCAATTTGATCAAATATTTTTGCAGTAGGGTCTAGGCAGCGGCTTGGGTCTTGGTAGATCATAGCAATGTCTTGACCCACCAGTTTACGGCGCTGCTCGTTAGATAAGCGCATCAAATCAACACCACGCCAGTGCATGCGATCTGCGGTGATATGCCAGCGTTTGTTCAAAACCCCAACAATGGCTTTTGCAATTAAGCTTTTACCAGAGCCAGACTCGCCAACCAAAGCATGCACTTCACCTTCTTTTAAGGTCATGCTGACCCTATCAACCGCACGAATTACGGTTTCTGAGGTGCGCAACTCTATCGTGAGATTGCGAATATCGAGTAATTGCATATTAGTCGGCCTTACGTTCTTTAAGCACTTGGCGTAAACCGTCACCTACTAAATTGGTAGACAGTACTGCTAAAAATAATAATACGCCCGGTAAGCCAACAGTCCAAGGGGCAAGGTAAATTAAACCGAGATTTTCAGCCAAAATAGCGCCCCATTCTGTGGTTGGGGGCTGGGCGCCAAGTTTTAAAAAGCCAAGTGCCGAGATATCCAAAATAGCGGTAGAAAGCGCCATGGTAAAAATAACCACAATATGCTCGTAAATATTTGGAAAGATACCACGGGCGAGAATATGCCAGTTGGATGCGCCATCAAGTTTGAATGCTGTGATGTAATCCTTGTTAAGCTCTTCAACAATTAAGTTACGTACCGAGTGAATAAACTGTGGCAATAAAGCTAAAATAATCGCCCATACTGTATTCATTAAGCCCGGGCCAAGAATCGCGATAATAATAATTGCTAGTAACAGCGATGGAATAGATAACGTAATATCGAGTAAGTGATTTAAAAAACTTGAGCGAATACCGTGGCTAATACCAGCAAAAGTACCCACTAATACCCCAATCACGGTGGTTATTAAAGCTGCCACGACCGACAAACCAAAAGTATAAGTTGCACCATTCATTAAACGCGATAACACATCACGACCTAAATCGTCGGTGCCTAATAAAAAGCGCACATCACCAGCGTCATGCCAAGATGGCGGTAACAATAAAGCATCGCTGTGTTGTTGATTTACACCATAGGGTGCAAGTAGTGGTGCAGATACTGCCAGTAATACTAAAGCGATAAACAACCATAAGCCAACAAGGGCTGGGTGATTAGTCTTAAACTTTTTCCAAAATCGCGCTAGTGGCGATTTATTCGACTCTTCAGAGAATAAATTAAACTTTGCCATGAGCTTGGTTCCGCGATAGTGGGTCGAATAAGGTGTAAGTGAGCTCAGCAATAATTGTAGCTAAAATGACAAACATAGATACAGCGAGTAAGCCGCCTTGAATAGCTGGGTAGTCGCGTTGATAAATACTATCGATAAGCCAACGACCAATGCCTGGCCACGAGAAAATAACCTCGGTGATCATCGCAAGGGTGATCAAGGTACTAAACTGTAAACCGATTTGTTTAATAACCGGTAGCAGCGCATTACGTAGTGCGTGATGAATAATCAGCTGTGCACGGTTTAAGCCCTTTGCCCGCGCCGTTTTAATATAGCTTTGATCGAGTACTTTCAACATTGAGTCTCGGGTAAAGCGCACTAGAACAGTGGTTGGATACATAGCAAGCACTATAGTTGGCAGGGTTAAATGGTGTAAAGCATCTAAAAACGCCATACCATCATATGGAAAGTTACCTAGCATGATATCAATTAAAATAAAGCCAGTAACAGGCTCAATCTCGTAAAGTAGGCCCATACGACCCGACATAGGAAACCAGCCTAGTTGCAGTGAAAAAACCATAATTAACAAAAGAGCTAGCCAAAAAACCGGCATTGAGTAGCCGATAAGTGTGCCTGAGTTAATAAATTTGTCTGGCCAACGTTTGTAGTAAGCTGAAGCTAAGATACCCCCTGGTACGCCAACAGCAACTGAGACAAACAATGCATAAAGGCTTAATTCGAGCGTTGCAGGAAACAAGTCTTTAATATTCTGAAATACACTCTCGCCAGATGCAAAAGAGACCCCCCAATCACCCTGAATAATGCGCTCTAAAAAGGCAAAATATTGCACTATGTAGTTTTCGGTAAAATGAAATCTTTCTTCAAGTGCACTGGTTTGCGAGAAGGTACTATTGGTAATACCGCTTAAGTTAGTAAGCGCATCACCAGGAAACAAAAAGCTTAATGAGAATGTAAAGATGCTCAGAGTTAACATCATAAACATTAAGAGCGCCAGGCGGCGAAGAATATAATCTAGGATCATTATTCTTTCCTCGCGTTAGCTAATGAAATACCACCGAAAGGGCTCAAACTGATGCCTTTTACATCACTACTTGCTGCCTGAAAGCGCATGCCATGGGCAATAGGTAAGATAGGGAGCTCTTGTACTATAATCCGCTGTGCCTGATTATAATATTCTTTACGTTTTTCAAGATCGGTTGTGTCGAGAGCTTGTGTGAGTAACAAATCAAATTCAGGGTTACACCAATTAGACGGATTTTTACCACTAAAGGTAGCTGTACAGCTTAATAATGGACTCATAAAGTTATCAGGATCCGGCGTATCGGCAGCCCAACCTAACAATACGCTATCGTGGCGATGCTCGCCAACCCGTTGTAAAAAGGTATTCCACTCGTATTCGACGATATTAACGTTCACACCAATTTTGCGTAAATCGCTTTGCATCAGCTCAGCCATTTTTCGGGCATTAGGGTTATAAATACGACTTACGGGCATGGCCCAAATGTTCATATCAAAGCCATTTTTGTAGCCAGCTTCAGCGAGCAATGTTTTGGCAAGGGCAGGGTTAAATTCAGGCATAGCCTTTTGTGCTTCAAAAGCCCAAGAAGCTGGAGGAAGTAAAGACTGAGCCTTAATACCGTTACCGTAATATACCGCTTGCATGATTTTATCGATATCAATGGCGCTTGCGAGTGCTTGGCGTACACGTACATCATCAAAAGGCGGGCGCTCAGTGTTAAAGGCCCAATAACCAATGTTTAAGTTTTGTTCTTTTTGAACTTTAATGTCTTCACGTTGCGATAAAATACTAAGCTGCGCACTGCTTGGGTGCGCAGTAACATCACACTCTTTAGTGAGCATTTTGGCAACCCGGGTTGTCCCGTTTGGCGTAATGTCATACACCAGTTGCTCAAGTACTACAGGGTGTTTCCAGTAGTCAGGGTTACGGTAATAGCGAATTAAACGATCGCGACGATACTCTTTATATACATAAGGGCCAGTACCCACAGGGTATTGGTCAAATAAGTTTTCTTGATTTCGCGCTTTAAGTTGCATGGCGTATTCTTCAGATAACACCACAGCAAAGTCTGTTGCAAGGTTTGCTAAAAAGCTGCTTTCAGCATTATAAAGCTCAAACCGTACTTGGTAATCAGAAACACGAACAATGCGACGAATGAGCTGGTCAATACCAACACTTTGAAAATATGGGTAACTGGCTTCGCCAACAAAGTGATAGGGGTTGTAGACGTCGAATAAGCGGCTAAAGGTAAAAATTACATCATCTGCGTTAAAATCACGACTTGGGGTGAAGTATTTAGTGGTATGAAATTTAACTCCTTTACGTAGGGTAAAGGTGATTGCTTTGCCGTCTGGGCTAATTTTCCAATCGGTTGCTAATTCTGCCTGAAATTCAGCAGACACAGGATCAATACTCAGTAGTCGGTCATAAAGCTGGTTAGCGATAATATCGATAGTTGAACCAGTCGTCGTCACTTGAGGATTAAACGACACAGGGTTTGCTTCAGCGCAATAGACCAAGCCCTGGTTTTTTTGTTCTGTGGTTTTTTCTTCGCTATCTAGGCAGCCTACTAAGCACACCAAAGACAAAGCAAGTAACGGTTTAAACACCTGATTAGCCTCTAACTATTGCTACTGATCTAATAAATTGTATTTTTTCAAATAGCCACGTAATTGATGATACGTTAATTCTAAGTGTTCTGCAGTTTTCTTTTGGTTAAATTGACTATGTTCAAGCGCTTTTTTAATCACATCAATTTCAAAGTCATTAGACAGTTGCTTTAAATTGCAAGGAAATTGAATTTCAGGCTTACTCAGTGTCACCGCTTCTTGATTTTGTGTTGTTGTAATAGCCGCAGCTTCTACATTTGCAACTGGGACACTGCTCACTGCCGCTTTAACGCGCTGTTTAGGTCTATACTTACTCGCAAAAGGGTCTAAAACAATCTGGTGAACGGGAATATGTTCGTTACCATGGCGATATAAACTACGTTCAACCACATTTTTTAATTCACGGATATTACCAGGCCATTCATAAGACTGAAGAGTTTCGATGGCGCTCCGAGTAAAGCCACTAAATAACTCCCATTCAAGATCACGGGCCATATTGATAGCAAATTGTTCTGCAAGTAGCATGATATCCTCTTGGCGTTCGCGCAGTGGAGGCAGAGTAATAACATCAAAGGCGAGACGGTCGAGTAAGTCGCTTCTAAATTCGCCTTGCTCAGCAAGAGTCGGTAAATCTTCATTGGTTGCACAAACGAGGCGGGTATCGACTTTAACGGTTTGCTTACCACCGACACGTTCAAATTCGCCGTATTCAATAACGCGTAGTAGCTTTTCTTGCACCATGGCTGAGGTATTGGCTAATTCGTCAAGGAATAGAGTACCGCCGTTAGCACGCTCAAAGCGGCCTTCATGGCGTTTGCTAGCACCAGTGAACGCGCCACTTTCATGGCCAAATAATTCACTTTCAAGTAGATTTTCATTAAGCGCTGCGCAGTTAAGCTTTATATAGTTTTGTTCCCAACGCTTAGATAAAAAGTGCAAACGCGCAGCAATGAGCTCTTTACCCGTACCGCGCTCACCAATAATCAGTACAGGTTTTTCCAAACTTGCTAGTTGTGACACTTGATCAAGTACACTTAAGAAACTGTCAGATTGGCCGAGTAAATTATCCTGTTGGCGAAATTGGCTCATATTCCCTAACTCTTAGTCATTTTTACTAAGATCTAGTGTATTTCATTATCCTCGAGAACTAAAGAAATTTATAAATTTAGTTTAACTGTTTGAATATATTAGGTTATTCTAGCTTTATAAAAGTTGGCAAGCATATTGATACTAGATATACCAACTGATTAAGTTAAAACACCAAAGAGGTAAATGTTATGGGAATTTTTTCACGTTTTGCAGACATCGTTAATTCTAATATCAATGCCATCTTAGATAAAGCAGAAGATCCAGAAAAAATGGTTCGCCTGATCATCCAAGAGATGGAAGATACATTAGTAGAAGTTCGCTCTACATCAGCAAAAACACTTGCTGAGAAAAAAGAGCTAGTACGTCGCGTTGAAACTTTGAAAGTTCAAGTTGCAGACTGGCAAGAAAAAGCTGAATTAGCACTAAGTAAAGACCGTGATGATTTAGCACGCGCAGCACTGATTGAAAAGCAAAAGTCAGCAGACGCAGTAGCTGCAGTTGAAACTGAGCTTGAACATGTAGAATCTCATATCGAGAAGCTACAGCAAGAAGTAAGCACGCTACAAGAGAAGCTAGCTGATGCAAAAGCGCGTCAAAAAGCAATCATCTTACGTCAGCGTTCTGCTGAATCGCGTCTTGAAGTTAAAAAAGCACTCGACAGTTCTAAAGTTGAAGACGCTTTAAACCGCTTCGAACGTTACGAAACTAAGATCGATGGTCTAGAATCACAAATAGAGTCTTATGATCTTGGTAAAAAATCATTAGCTGACGAAATTGCTGGTCTTCAGCAAGACGAAAAGATTGATGATGAGCTAGCTGAGCTTAAGAAAAAACTAGCAGATAAAAAATAATAAATGGGGGCGTGTCCCCCAATGCTTAAACACATAACGGATTGACAGGAGAGTACCATGTTCGACGCAGAAGTTTTGATGGCACCCATTATTGTTTTTATGGTGGTTGTTGCCCCACTTTGGCTAATTTTACATTACCGTAGTAAAAAGCAAGTGAGCCAAGGTTTAAGTGAACACGAACATCGCCAGCTGTTAGAGCTTGCACAAAAAGCAGATAAAATGGCAGAACGTGTTGAAACATTAGAAGCCTTACTAGATCAAGAGGCTCCGCAGTGGAGACGTAAAGTATGAGTACCAAACGCGAATTATTTAGAGATGCAGAGCGCGGTAAAATAGCTGGCGTGTGCGCAGGTATCAGCGATTACTTTAACATGGAGCTTTGGCTGGTACGTATTTTAGTCGTGACAGCAGTACTATTATCAGGTGGTCCATTTATTGTTGTTGCTTACATTGCTGCTTGGTTTATTTTAGATAAAAAACCAGTAGAAAAAACAGAGAAAAGCACAGACAGCATCCATCAAGACCCGCTTGAAGTAAAGTTTAAAGTATGGCAAAAAGGGGAACCACCTCGCCGTGCATTGCAAGACTTAAAAGATCGTCTTGCTCGAGTTGATGGCCGTTTACAAGAGATGGAACGCTATGTCACATCAACAGAATTTACGGTTAGCCGTGAAATCAACAAACTTTAAAGGACATATACGCACCTTGTTTGCATCCTGATACCAAGCGCAAATAAGGTGCTAGACACTTTATGAGCCAATCATTTGCAAAAAACACCTTTAATTCGTTAAAAAATAAAGCGGAAAAAGCCCTTCATCGTAGTTTAGATCAACACGTGAAGTTAGCCGTCACAGGGTTAAGTGGCAGCGGTAAAACCGCGTTTATTACCGCCTTGGTTAAACACTTAACCAGCCAAGCTGACGATAAAAACTTACCTTTTTTTGATGTGATGCGTGAAAAACGCCATATCGCTACAAAAATAGTACCGCAGCAAGCACTGACAATTCCTACATTTGAATATACCAATGCATTGTCAGCGTTATTACCTGCTGAAGGTGAGCCTGCATGGCCTGCATCCACTGAGCGTATAAATACTTTACGTTTGGCAATTAAATACCAAAGTAACTCGGGGCTGCGTGGTCACTTTGCTCCGCAATCAACACTTTATTTAGATATTATTGATTATCCAGGTGAGTGGTTACTTGATTTGCCAATGCTAGAGCAATCCTTTGCTGATTGGTGTGAATTACAATATTCACTGTTGCAGCAAATAGCGCGTAACGAAAAGGCTAAGCCATTTTTAGCAGCCCTCGCTGAACTTGATTTATCAGCCAGTGTTGATGAGAGCAAGCTTGCTGATGTCGCTGCGCTTTACCAGCAGTTATTGGTCAGCCTTAAACAAGATACCAAACTTGCTATGCTACAACCTGGGCGCATGCTAATGCCCGGTGAGCTAAAAGGAGCACCGTTACTGCAGTTCTTCCCGGTTGCGAGTGTGCCTGACGATATAACCGAGGGGTCAAATTTAGCGCATCTTAAAAAGCGCTATAAAGCCTATGTAAAAGAGGTTGTAAAACCTTTTTACGAGCAGCATTTTCGTCATTTTGACCGACAAATTGTGCTGGTGGATGTGCTCAGTGCCTTGAATGAAGGTAGCGAAACGCTGCATGAGCAAAGCCGTGTTATTAACCAATTACTGGCGCACTTTAATTATGGTGAAGCAAGCTTCTTTAAACGTTTGTTTAAACCAAACATCGACAAGCTACTGTTTGCGGCCAATAAGTCAGATCATATTAGTGCTCAGTATCATAAAGATTTAGCGCTGTTGCTTGATTCAATCGTGCATGACCAAACGAATCACTTAAAGTTCGAAGGTGTGCAAATCGAAACCATGGCAATGTCATCTATCTGCGCAACAGAGCCGCGCCAAGTGGCTGAAAAAGGTCAGCAGTTAGCTTGTATTTATGGCAAGCCTTTAGGCGAGCAAGAATGGCTAACATATTTACCGCCGCAGCCACCGTCACGCCTTCTCAACAAACAAGAGTGGCCAAAACAGGGCTTTGAGTTCTTATCGTTTTCGCCACTGCCATGCCCTGATAAACGGTTAAAGCATATTCGTTTAGATCATGTCATGCAGTACCTGATAGGAGATAAACTAACATGAGTGAGCAACCTAAGGAGATGAATTTTCAGGCTGGTCGTCGTATTTCAAGCTCAGCAAGCAATGAGGCTCCTACAAAGGAGTTAACCGTTGCAAAAGTCATAGAAAACGCAGAATTTATCGACACAGAGGACGAACTGCAAGATAGCATCGAACTTGAGCCTGTGTATAAAAAGTCAAAGTGGCAAACCTTAAAAGGGGTGTTTGTTGTTAGCTTTTTAGTTTTAGTGTTACTTGAGTTTGCAATGTCATTATTTGTGACGTTCCAACAATCGATTATTTTAGGTTCCGTCTATTTAACAGCTGTTCTCAGTGGTGTGCTACTGATTGCCCGTGTTATTTGGCGCGAGTACCGCATGTTGAGAAGTTTAAAGCGCAACCAATTGCATCGAACCGAGGCTGACCGCTTACTTAACAGTGAGCAAGTAGGTGAAGCACTACCATGGCTTGAAAAGCTTAATAAACATCAGGAACTGACTGGGTTTGAAGAGTTTAAGCAGCAAATAGCAAGTCATCATACAGATAAAGAAATCATGACATTATACGCTGATAGTTTATTGGTGAGCCAAGATCAACAAGCGAAAAAACTGATTAACCGTTTTGCTACTGAGTCCGGTTTATTGGTTGCGCTAAGCCCGCTGGCTTTAGTCGATATGATGGCAGTTTTATGGCGAGGCACTAAGTTAATTGAACAAATTGGCCGGATCTACGGTATTGGTTTTGGTTACGCAAGCCGTATTAAGTTGTATCGTTTATTAGTGAAGCAAGTGCTGTTTGTTGGTAGTGCAGAGTTAGTCTCAGATTTAGCGGCAACGGCACTGAGCGCTGAATTATTGGGAAAATTGTCGGGGCGTGCAGCACAAGGGCTAAGTGCAGGTATTTTTACCGCGCGTATAGGTTATAAAGCAATGGAGCTTAGCCGCCCGTTACCTCGCTTAGAGCATAAGCGTAGCTTGCTAAAAGAAACGGCCAATAGTATTGCCCGTAAAATAGCCTCACGCACGAGCGACAAAGAGACCGAAAATACAAAATGACAACTTTTGTGTACAGTTAATAAAAACTGCTGAGTGATATTTAGCCATCTGAGCATCCGGCATGCTTGTGCATCTTGGGTATCTACGTTTTATTTATGAGTATGAAGTACTGATAATAAAAACGAGAACACACAATGACTAAGCATCACTTACATACACAATGTATTCATGGTCCAGAAAAACCAAATGACCCACATGGCGCACTGAGTGCGCCACTTTACCAAACCTCTACCTTCTCTTTTGCTAATGCCGCCCAAGGTGCAGCCCGATTTGCTGGTGAAGAGCAGGGCTTTATTTATACCCGTTTAGGTAATCCGACAACCCAAGAGCTAGAACAGAAAGTGGCTCAGTTAGAAAACTGTGAAGCGGCTGCTGCAACGGCTACAGGTATGGGAGCAGTGTCTGCGTCTGTACTTAGCTTTTTACAACAAGGTGACCACTTAGTGGCATCAAGCGCGTTATACGGCTGTACCTTTGCATTTTTTGCTCACATGCTGCCGCGCTTTGGTATTGAAGTCACTTTTGTTGATATGACCAACGAAGCTGAACTTCGCGGGGCGGTAAAAGCAAACTCAAAAATGATTTTTGCAGAAACACCAATTAATCCGACCATGGCGGTGCTTGATCTAAGTTTAATTGCCGATGTTGCCAAGCAGCATCAACTGATAAGCGTTATCGACAATACATTCCTAACTCCATTGCTACAGCAACCGACCTCGTTTGGCATTGATATTGTGGTACATAGCGCAACTAAATACCTAAATGGCCACGGTGATGTGGTGGCAGGGCTAGTTTGCGGTACAGAAGAGCATATCAATTTGATAAAAATGACGGTGCTAAAAGATATTGGTGCAACGATTAGCCCGCATGATGCATGGTTAATTAATCGTGGTTTAAAAACCCTAGCTGTGCGCATGGAGCGCCACTGCGCGAGTGCTCAAGTTGTGGCTGAATATTTAGAGCAACACCCGCTAGTAAGCCAAGTTTATTACCCGGGGCTTAAATCACACCCGGGTCACAAATTTATTGGCTCACAGATGAAAGCTGCTGGTGGTGTTATAGCCTTTGAAATTAAGGGCAGCCTCGAAGATGGCGAAACATTTATAAATAACACCCAGCTTTGCACGCTTGCGGTTAGTTTAGGGGATGCTGAAACCCTTATTCAACACCCGGCATCGATGACACATTCGCCTTATACACCTGAAGAAAGAGCGGCTGCTGGGATCAGTGATGGCCTAATTCGATTATCTGTTGGTCTAGAAGATGTTAACGATATTATTAACGATCTTAAAACTGCATTTACATTCATCGGATAGGTTGTAATTATAAGTTTACGACAATGCCTTATTTAATCCCTTTAAATATGGGGTGTGTAAACTTTTAGATGTTTTGCTGTAATTTAATCTTTACGTTAAGGCTGTTTCTGCAAACCTCGGAAACAGCCTTAACTATTAAAATTTCGCTTACTTTTACATAGTATCGACTTAACAAGTTAATGAGATTCTGATCAATGCTGATCAAGATTTAACGAAGAAGGTTATTATGGCTAAAGCAAGTAATTACACCTCCAAGCAACCTGATGAAAATGGGGTTATCCATTGGAGCGAAGAAGAAAATAAAATATGGTCTGAGCTAGTTGCTCGCCAACTCGCTTGCATAGAAGGTAAAGCCTGTGATGAATATTTAGCAGGTCTTAAGAAAATTAATTTACCAACAGATCGTATTCCACAACTTAGTGAACTCAACGAAGTGCTACTCGAAACAACGGGCTGGCAAGTTGCGCCTGTTCCGGCACTGATCGATTTTGATGAGTTCTTTCGATTATTAGCAAACAAGCAGTTCCCAGTAGCGACTTTTATTCGCAGCCGTGAAGAGTTTGACTACTTACAAGAGCCAGATATCTTCCACGAGATTTTTGGTCACTGTGCTATGCTTACCAACCCAGCATTTGCTGAGTTTACGCACAAATATGGTCAGTTAGGTTATGCCGCTGAAAAGAAAGATCGTGTTTATTTAGCACGCCTTTACTGGTTTACTGTTGAGTTTGGTTTAATGCAAACCGAACAAGGTCTGCGAATTTATGGTGGTGGTATTTTATCAAGCCCAGGCGAAACACAATACGTGTACTCAGATAAGCCAGAAATCAATGCGATGAACGTGCTTGATGTATTACGTACACCTTATCGTATTGATATTATGCAGCCTGTGTACTACACCATTAACTCAATCAATGACTTATTTGATATTTCACAAATGGATATCATGTCGCTGGTGAGTAAAGCAAAAGAATTAGGGCTACATGAGCCAAAGTTTCCTCCTAAAGAAAAATTAGCAAGTTAAGGATTTATAATGTCTTCATTAAGCACACAAAAGTGTGAAGCGTGTCGTGCGGATGCGCCTAAAGTATCTGATGCTGAATTAGCAGAATTGATCAAAATGATCCCAGACTGGGTTCCAGAAGTGCGCGACGGCATTATGCAATTAGAGCGTGTTTACAAGTTTAAAAACTTCAAGCAAGCACTTGAGTTCACTAATAAAGTGGGCGATATGGCTGAAGAAGAAGGTCACCACCCAGGTCTGTTAACCGAGTGGGGCAAAGTAACTGTTACTTGGTGGAGCCACTCTATCAAAGGATTACACAAAAATGATTTTATCTGTGCTGCTAAAACAGACGATGTATTCGCTGCACTGTAAATTTTAAGTTCTGCCCAGAACGATAAAAGGCGTAACCTCAGGTTGCGCCTTTTTGCTTTTTTAGAGCCCAAGAATTAACATTAGGCTCTTATTTATGCGAGAACACTAATGAAAAATAAAGAATGAAAAACAAAACGCTTATTCTGCCATTCCTACTCATTTTATTGCCCTTAATTGATAGTTTGTTCATCCCGCAAACATTTGGCATGCAATGGCATAGCCCTAAGCTGATGTATCAAGTAGGCGTAGCGCTGATGATTGTAAAGCTCACTATGGTTGCCATCGGGCTTTGGTTATTATTAAAAGCAAAGCGCCTTTATATGGAAGCCAGTAAATCGACCCGTATGCTTAAATTTTCAGTATTTTTACTCGGCGGCTTACAAGTTGTGATAATGACTGCAATATGCTTTTGGTATTTAGTAGCGGGCACGCAAGCGAAACACTTTATGCTGCAAGATAACATTGCTGTATTTACCGCTGATTATGGCGTATTTGCCCCGGTACATCATGAGTTTTCATTTATATGCTTTGATGCCAATGGTTTTTACCATATGCAACCAATTGCCCAGCTACCTTGGCTCGGAACCTTTACTTTTACTAGCCAAGATTCACGTTTGATCATTCAACATAAAAACCAAAGCGGCGCGAATACTCAAGAAATTTCATTAAAAGGGTATGGCTGTTTGCAATAAAGCGCGAAGGTGTTTGGCGTTATGAGCTGTATTTTTTTCAAAGAAAACAGTATTGGGATTTATATTGTCGAAACTGCCAGCTCTGAACATATCCTCTAAAGCTAGCAGTCTATTTCTTACATAGCTTACTTGCTATTGCTTTACCTGAACTTCTACTTCTTGCCCGGTTTGTAGTTGCTCGGCGCCGCGTACTGCAACTTTATCGCCCGCATTTAAAGCGATGTTAGAAGTCGGGGTGACTTCAACAAGTTTATCTTTACCATTACCTACTTTTACGGGAACTTGCAGGGCTTTGTTGTCGTTGTCGATTTTGACGATATGGGTGCCTTTTTTGCGTAAGATAAGCGCATCGCGATTCACCAGTAGTACATCCCCTTTGCTTTTTAGTGGCACGGCTACATCAACCAGTTGGCCAATCGCCCATGTTTGCTCGGCGTCTCTTGGTAGTAGGGCGCGTACTTCTACAGTTTGTGAACGCGGATCGGTTGATGGGATCACCGCTGTTACGGTGGCTGTTGTCATATCAGGGGCTGATAAGTCGCCGGCTTGAATTGGTAACTCTATGCCTTTGTGTAAAAACTTTAAGTATTTAACAGGCACGTACAAACGCACTTCTAAGTTATTAATATCGAGAAGGGTGACCAGTTCATCAGCACGATTTATTTCGCGGCCAGCGCGTTTAAAACGCTCGCTGATCACGCCATCAAATGGGGCGCGAACGGTTGCACGGGAAAGCTGATCGTCTATCACTTTTAATTCAACCTTAGCCAGTGCGATATCAGATAACGCAAGGTCATGCTTATTTTGCATATCATCAACTTGGCTTGCTGCTGCACTGCTGGCTTTGGCGAGTTTTTGTAAACGAGCTAGCTCTTGTTGATATAAGCGTAAGTTTATTTTGGCGCGATTGAGCATTTCTTGCTGACGTGCTTTTTCAAGTTCAAGCGGTAAGGTATCCATACGTACGAGGGTGTCGCCACTTTTAACCAGAGTACCTGGCTCAACAACATATAATAAACGGCCGCTAACGCCTGCTGTTAGGGTTACATCATCTTTGCCATACAAAGTGCCACTGACTTCAATTTCGCTTGTCAGTGGAGCTTGTGTGACGGTTTCTACCGTAACCGGCACGACTGCAAAGGCATTAAATGCGATAAGGCTTATTAGCGCACAAAAGCGAGCGGTTAATTTACGAAAAGGTGTGTTCATTGTTTTAATACTCATTGATTCGATACCAAGCTTAAAGGCGTTTTTTCTGGTTGCTGTTTGTTATTAACGGGCGGCAGTTGTCTGCCAAGTTGCAATAAACTTGGCATTAATATCAAGGTGAATAGGGCACTAATGGCCATGCCACCGACAATCACAGTGGCAAGGCCACGGTAAATTTCTGATCCTACCCCCGGCATTAGCATCAGTGGCAGCATTCCAAATAAGCTGGTTAAGGTACTTAAGTAAACGGGTCGTGCGCGCAGTAGCACAGCTTGGCGAACTGCGTCTTCTCGGCTGAGTCCTGCAGCCATCGCGACACGGGTTTGGTCAACCAACAAAATGGCATTATTTACCACCAGACCGAGCAAGATAATAAAGCCAATCATGGTCAGTAAGTCGAGCGATTGGAAGGTAAATAAGTTAAGCACAAATAGAGCCAGTACACCGCCTGCAATTGCCAATGGCATGACCAGTAAAACTAACGCGCTATCTTTGGCTGACTTAAACAATGCGGTCATTAGCAAGAATAAAATAAACAGAGCCAAGATAAAGTTGATTGTCATCTCTTGCATGGCTGAATTCATCTTTTGTGCATTACCTGCCAAAATCGCGCCGGAGCTGTCGGGCAAACTTGCACGTACTTTTGGCATAACTTGCTCAGAAAGAATGGTTTGTGCTTGCTGCAAACTCATATCTGCTGGTGGTGTGACAACAATACTCACGGTACGGCGGCCATTAACACGTCTAAGTTGGGTTGGTCCCACGGTGCGTTCAATATTGGCAAGCTCGCCTAAGGTTTGAATACCTGAACGCGGGGTCACAATAGGAAGTGCTTTAAGCTCCTCAGGTGTTTGCCATGGAATACCGCGCAAAATTACATTCATGCGTTCGTTGCCATCAAAGTATTCATTAACAAATAACCCACCTGTGTAGGCTTGCACTGCTTGAGATACATCACGACGAGTTAGCCCAGCTTGGGTTATACGACGGTCATTGGGTGTGAGTCTAAGTTCTGGCTCTGCCATATCGAGTCGTGGTTGTGGCCTGGCTGTGGCGTTCGGCATAGCTTCGGTGACAGCTTGTAGCGCCACATTAGCACCTGCAATGAGCTCATCCATATTGGGGCCTGTTAAATCGATATTGATATTACGACCATCACCGCCATTGGCCACTTGGATCATCGACCCTCTAAAGAAGAATACTTGGGTGTCGGGTAAATCAATGAAGATTTCTTCTCGGGCTACTTTCATTAATTCTTCAACGCGTTGTGGATCGGCAGAATAAATAAAGCCGCCAGCATTAGAACCAAACGCATAAAAGTTAAAGTCTTTAATACCCGGCTCTTTTTCGCCTGTGTAATAAGGCATTAAGCGCTTTTTGATACGCATCAGTAGCTCTTCTTCCATAAACTGCACATTGCCGCCAGGCGGGGTATTCAAGTTAAAGAAAAAGCCATCGGTTGGTGCACGCGGCATAAAATCAGTTTTCGGGAGCATGGTCATGGTCGCGACGAGTGAGCCACCTAATAACGAAACAATCCATACTATTTGTTTCACGCGGGTATTGGTAAGCGCCATGATGAAGTTAGTTAGCTTGTGCCAATATTCACGATAAGGATCTGCTTTGAGCTCTTTGTCTGGCCAAAAGTGGTTAGCCAACGGAATAAGTGTAATTGCGCAAATCATAGAGGCAATTACAGCAATGGATAAAGTGAGCGCTAAGTCAGAGAATAACTGCCCTTCAATACCTGCCATAAATAAAATAGGCAAGAAAATAGCAACGCTGGTGGTGGTTGAAGCAAATAAAGCGCCTGTTACTTGAGCTGCGCCTTTTAGCGCGGCTTTTTTACTATCAAAGCCTTCGCTTCTGAGCCTTGCGATGTTTTCTTGCACTATGATGGCGGCATCAAGTACTAAGCCAACGGCAAAGGCAAGGCCCGCCAGTGAAATAACATTTAAGCTGCGGTCAAAAATATTTAACGTTAAAAATGCGACTAATAAAGAGACAGGAATTGTCGCTGCAATCACAAACGTGGCCTTTAAGCCCCTAAAGAACAACCACAAGATTAAACACGACAGCAAAACGCCTAGGCCTAAGTTACTTTTAACCAGCGACAAGGCATTACGAATATGCACAGAGGCATCAAAACTTAATTCAATCGATAAGCCATTTTCAGCCAGCGGCCCTTCGTTGAGCTCTTTAATAGCAAGGTTAATGTCGTCGAGCAGGGCAACGGTATTGGCTTCGTTAGCACGCGAAATACGAATGTAATATGCGGGTTTACCATTTCGACCACTCATCCCTAAACGGTCAGAGAAAGTACGCTCTACACTTGCGATATCGCCAAGGTAAATGGGTCTGTCGCCTGAATAGCCAACGCGCATTTGTGCCATGCTCGATAAATCATATTGCCCCGTAAAGCGTACCGTATATTGACGACGGCCAACATTAGCTAGGCCACCGGAAGTATCGCGTGAGCTGGCTAATACATTACTGATTTGGTCAAGGCTGACGCCCAGTGCGGCGGCTTTGTGAGGGTCAAAGGTAATACGTAATTCTTTTGGTCGTTCACTGGCTAAATCAACACGGGCAACTCCAGGTATACGTGCCAAACGGGGCTCAACAAATTCATCGATTTGTTTTTGGAACTGCGCCATGTCTAAATCAAGGCTGTCGCTATTAAAGTCTTTCGGGGTGACCAGTAACGTTGCTGCGGCTTCACCATTATTACCGCCAGCAAATACCACAGGATCAAATGCATCTAATGGCAGGGGCGGCGCTTGGTTAAGGCTAGTTAACACATCAAGCATTGCCTGCTGCATGTTTTGCCCAACAGCAAAAGTCAACGTGATAGAGCCATTACCACGGTTAATGTAAGTATTAACCTCTAGCGCACCCGGGGTGTTTTTTACTGCGTTCTCGAGCGGCTCAATGATCACCGATTCAATCTCTTCAGGCGCAGCTTGGCGCCAGCCAGAAAAGATAGTGATCTGCGGTTGCTCAATATCTGGTGTGAGCTGAATTGGCAGCTTAAAAATGCTCAACATGCCAAACAACATAATCAACACCAAGATGACAATAACACTCGCAGGGTTTTTCAGCGAACTACGTGTCAGATTCATTGTGTGTGTTCCAAAATCAGTTTGTGTGCATTGTAGTGCGATGTAAAAAAAGTGCCAGTGAGGTAAAGGAAATGTATGTCAGAAGTAACGCTGAATGGCCTTAATTACGCGATAAAATGTGTATTTGAAATAAGATGTAACAATTTAACAAGGGGAGCTTTAAGTTTTAAGCCCTAAGCTTTAACTAAAAAGCCTGAAACTAGTCGGCAGTATCTTCTCGAAGCAGGTTGGTAACGTTTTGCTCAAACACACGTTTTACTTCTGCACTGTAGTTATTGTGGTCATTAATGGTGATAAAGGGATTAGTGAAACTAACATCGCAGAAAGTTGTATAACACTGGATTTTAACAGCAACTCGATCTGGGGTTGCAAGGCTATCTAGGGTTGTTTGTAATGCATCAAAAACATATTCTTTGTGAACGTATGATGTTAAAGCAACTTCAAGTTTTTTGACCTCAACGCGATGTGAATTTGTATCTGTTACAAACAACTCGTATAGGTAGCTACGTGATACAAACAGCAAGATTGCCACAAGATAGAATAATCCTGTGTAATAAAATAACTCTGTGTGGGTAAAACTGCGAAAAGACTTAAACATTTTCACTATTATTTTGTTTGTTTTTTATACTAAAACATATTTTTGAGCGTATCTCAATAAACTAGCTAAAAATCACTGCATTACAGATAATAAAAAAGCGCGAAACTAGTTAGTATCGCGCTTCTTATCTCTAAAACTTAAAGCTCAGTCTTGTTATTCATCAATCGAGCGAAGTAGGGCATTAATACCTACTTTTTCACGAGTTTGTTGATCAACTTTTTTCACTATGATGGCAGCGTATAGGCTGTGTGAACCATCTTTTGATGGCAAAGAACCTGGAACAACAACCGCACCGGCTGGTACTCGGCCGTAATGGATTTCGCCAGTTTCACGGTCATAGATACGTGTGCTTTGGCTGATGTAAACACCCATTGAGATAACCGCGCCTTCTTCAACTACAACGCCTTCAACAATCTCAGAACGCGCGCCAATAAAGCAGTTGTCTTCGATGATAGTTGGGTTTGCTTGAAGTGGCTCAAGTACGCCACCAATACCTACACCGCCCGATAAGTGAACATTTTTACCAATTTGAGCACATGAGCCAACCGTTGCCCATGTATCAACCATGGTGCCTTCATCAACGTAGGCACCAATATTGACATAAGACGGCATAAGCACCACGTTTTTACCTACAAAACTGCCTTTACGTGCAACAGCATTAGGCACAACACGCATACCGCCTTGTTGAAATTGTTCTGGTGTATAGTCGCTAAATTTAAGTGGTACTTTGTCGTAAAACTGATTAACACCATCGTTCATTGGTTGGTTGTCACGAATACGGAAAGACAGTAGCACTGCTTTTTTCAACCATTGGTGTACAACCCACTCACCGCTGATTTTTTCAGCAACACGAGCAGCGCCGCTATCAAGTAATTCAAGCGCATCGATAATAGCTTGTTTTACTTCACTTGATACCGTACTCGGGCTGATGCTATCGCGGTTGTCCCAGGCGTTTTCGATCATGGTTTTTAAATCTGACATAAGATCCTCTTATTCGGTTTCTGCGTTGAGTTTTTTACGCAATGCTTGATGAATTTTAGCTTGTTCTTCGTCTGTTAATGCTTGGTATTCGTTATTTGATACCACGAAGAAATCTTCTGCACGCTCACCAACAGTGGTGATCCGTGCGGCATGAATATGTAATAAGTGTGCTTGAAAAACTTCAGCTATTTTCGTCAACAGACCCGGAATATCCACCGCTTGAATTTCAATTAAACTGCGATCTTTACGAGCATGTGGTCTAAGCACAATTTTTGGTTTGATATTAAAGTCTTTGAAGCGCTGTGAGCGATTCTTCTTAAAGCGAATTTTCTTTTTCGGGTCGCTAATAGCAAGATCTAATGCACGTTTAATGCCTTGTGCTCGATTACTCGCAATAGGGTCACCATTGACCTCTAAAATAACAAAGCTAAATAGCACGTAGCCGTCTTTCGTAGTCAAAACTTGTGCATGTTGAATTTGCGCTTTTTTCGAACCAATTACACTGACTAAACGAGAGAATAAACCGCCTGAGTAAGGGCTGTAGGCAAAGACTTGCGTACCGCCATGCATTGCAGTGTTTGAAACTGCAACGCTTGGTTGGCTTAAATCATCACAGCTCAATAAGTGCTCTGTATGCCATGAAATTTGCTGTTCACTAAAGGCTGTAAAGTAGTTAGCTTTAAAGCGGCTCCAGATTAAGTCGATTTGATCTTCGTTACAGCCATGATTCAATAAGCGCTGTTTGGCTTGCTGCTTTTTATCACGTATCTGGTCACGTTGGTCCATCGGGTTTTCAAGCCCTAAACGAAGCGCGCGCTGGGTGTGTAAATAAAGCTCACGAAGTAGGGTGTTTTTCCAATCGTTCCACAAATTATCATTGGTTGCGCGAATATCAGCTAAAGTTAAGCAATATAAGTAATCAAGCTGGCGCTCATTTTTTACTTTACTCGCAAAGTCTTTGATCACATCTGGGTCATTTATGTCTTTACGTTGCGCTGTTACCGACATTAGTAAGTGATTAGCCACTAACCACGAAATTAGCTTGCCATCTGATGCTGGGAAGCGGTGTAGCTTAGCAAATGCGATTGCATCAACCGAGCCCAGTTCTGAGTGGTCGCCACCACGACCTTTCGCAATATCATGGAAAATACCAGCTAAATAAAGTAACTCAGGCTTATCCATACGAGTGACAATTTCACTGCATAACGGAAATTCGCTGACTTTTGATTTATCAAAATACTTATAAATATTGTTGATCAGTTTATGGGTGTGCTCATCCACTGTGTAGGCATGAAATAAATCAAATTGCATTTGCCCGAAGATATTACGCCACTGCGGTAAGTAGGCGGCAATAATGCCGTGTTTATGCATTAGGGTAAATGCACGACCCATACCGTTAGGATGCTTTATTAGGCGTAAAAATGCCTCACGACAAGCGGCGTAATCTTGTAAATCACCTAGTAAACGACGGCGAACTTGACGCATTGTGCGTATGGTACTTGGGTAAATATGGGTGATCTCTGGGTTATCAGCAATGTGTTCGAACAACACAAATAGCTGATCACGGCGGAAGAATACCGATGGATTTTTAACACGAATTTGATGGCCAATGCGCTCAAAGTTACGGTCAAGTTCAATCACAGGTAACTCACCTGCACCCGGTAAAATGCTTTGCTCAAAGTATGAAAGCAGCATTTGGTTAAGCTCACGTACGCGGCTCATGATCCTAAATAAGCGTTTCATCATGCGCTCGACCGAGGCTTTACCATCACTACCAAAGCCGAGAATTTCTGCGGCATGAGGTTGATGATCGAACAACAAACGGTTTTCAGAGCGACCCGCAGCGATGTGCAGCGCAAAACGAATGTTCCAAAGGTTTTCTAAACATTCAGACAGCTCTTGGTATTCTTCGTGAGTAAGATAGCCGTGATTTATAAGTTCTTGTAATGTTTCGGCTCTAAAGTGCTTTTTAGCAACCCAAATAATGGTCTGTAGGTCGCGCAGGCCACCTGGGTTTTCTTTGATATTGGGTTCAAGGTTATAAGCCGTACCATGGCATTTTTTATGGCGTAAACTTTGCTCTTGAACTTTTGCCAAAAAGAATTCGTCTGAGCGCCAAATAGGCGTATCAAGCAGGTGTTTTTTTAGTTTTTCGAATTCGATATGATTACCGAAGATTAATCGGCTTTCGAGTAAGCTGGTGGCAAATGTCACATCTTCGCGTTTTTGTTCTAATGCTTGTTCTATCGTACGAACACTATGACCAATCTCTAAATTAAGGTCCCATAGCATGGTAACGAACTGACCAATTTTTTCACACACAGCTTCACTTGGTTGCTCGCTAACTAGCAGCATAAAGTCGATATCGGAGTAGGGGTGCAGTTCGCCTCGACCATAACCTCCCACAGCAATGAGGGCTAGGTCACTTTCGTGAGCAAGGTTGTAATCGTGAAACAGTTTAATTAATAAGCGGTCGATAAACTCAGCACGGGCATTAATTAAGTTGCTAACGGGTTGTTTTGAGAATTCGTTCTGTAGCCATTTATAAAAATAACTAGAACAGTCGCGATAATCGCTAAGTTGCTCAGCTTGGCTGAGCAACTTTTTTACTTTATTGGGTAATGCCACAGGGGCTGGCTCCTAGTGTTCGATGATCCTGTCGATAGTATCATCTGATCGGAGCGTTAAAATTTCAACACCATTTTCAGTCACTAACAGTGTATGTTCCCACTGTGCAGACAATGAACGGTCTTTTGTTACTACAGTCCAGTTATCTTTTAGTAGCTTACATTGGCGTTTACCGGCATTAACCATAGGCTCGATTGTTAAACACATGCCTGCTTTTAATACTTCGCCAGTACCTGCTTTGCCATAGTGCATCACTTGCGGCTCTTCGTGGAATTCAGCGCCAATGCCGTGACCACAGTATTCGCGAACGATTGAGTAGTTAAAGCCTTCAGCGTATTTTTGAATTGCAGCACCGATATCACCTAAGCGTACGCCTGGTTTTACCATTTTAATTGCAAGGTATAGGCTTTCTTGGGTAATTTCAGCAAGGCGTTTACCTTGAATATTAGGTGTACCAACGTGGAACATCTTAGATGTATCACCGTGATAGCCATCTTTGATCACAGTCACGTCGATATTTACGCTATCGCCTTCTTTAAGCGGTTTGTCATTTGGAATACCGTGACAAATTACATGGTTCACTGAGGTGCAAATTGATTTTGGGAAACCGTGATAATTAAGCGGTGCTGGAATAGCATCTTGAACATTGACAATATAATCATGACAAATTGTATTTAGTTCATCTGTGGTTACACCTGGCACCACATGCGGTTCTATCATTTCTAGTACCTCGGCGGCTAAGCGCCCGGCAACACGCATTTTTTCGATTTCTTCAGGGGTCTTGATCACAGCACTCATTGAGGCTCCAAAGTTGTTTTTCAGGTCAGTTTTTAGTGCACAAATTTTGCACTAGACGTTGAGTTTTCAATTTTAATATGGTATAAAGCGCGCCGTCTTTTTACAAATAAATTCT
>CESF01105815.1_pt1 | contig 25738 bp, 23 predicted proteins | sample 356331 | NCBI WGS metagenome assembly CESF01 (sample SAMEA2621779, study PRJEB7988) | marine metagenome | biome: marine biome (ENVO:00000447); feature: surface water layer (ENVO:00002042); material: "saline water (ENVO:00002010), including plankton (ENVO:xxxxxxxx)" | depth 5 m
ATAATAAAACTAAAAAAGCCAAGCGTTTCGCAACGGTTGGCTTTTTTAGGTTAAGTTTTAAGGCTAGTCACTTGGACTGGCGAATTATAATTAGCTCAGATTCATTTCCTGAATGATTTCGTGGGCAATTTCCGGTGTAGTACTGACCGGCTTTTCGTGTAGTTTGGCTTTCATTTGCCCTTTACGATGCTTCAGAGATGCATCTAGTTTTTTTGCGGCACTTGCAATTGCTGGGTACATCACATCATCCTCAGCTTTTACTGATAAACTTGCACCTTCATAGGTTGTGCTGATCTCAGCTTGATGTTTGTGATGTTCTTTTGAAAGAATAATATCAAGAGATATTAGTGATGGAAAATGGCTTGCAATTTTCGAGAACTTCTCGTTGATGTGCTCTCTTACAGAGTCAGTAACGTCAACATGATGACCAGAAATATTAATCTTCATAGGGTATCCTTTTTTATTGTTACCTCACAGTTAGTATTGGGGGCGAATTGAATTAACACAAGCGAAAATTGCAGATAATTAGTAATTGATTGTAACCACTGATGATTTAGATCATGCGTTGCGGATAAAGTATGCAAAAGCCCGCACCACACGGGCTGTTCAGAGAGGTTAACATCTGCTCATTAAGTGTACGAGCAACAATAATCTGCGAAATCAGTTACCTTGACGCGGAAGGTAACGTTCGCGTCTACATTAAATGAATCTCCCGCCTTCATGGTTTGCCACTGTGTTTCGCCTGGCAGTAATACTTGCCACTCTCCCGCTAGCAGCTCCATGTGCTCTTTTTGATTTGTGCCAAACTCAAATTCTCCTGGTTGCATAAAGCCCAATGTTTTAGTGCTACCATCGGCAAATAGCACAACACGGCTCGAAACTTTTCCATCAAAATAGACATTCGCTTTTTTTACAACACTTACACTGTCAAACTGAGTCATACTTACTCCTGAGATGTTTTGTTATTAACGTATAGACATTGCCAGTTGTCGGTTTAGTATTCAAGGGGAGCTGGGTGAGAAATAATCAAGTCGGGATAGCTGTAAGCTGTCAGTTTTAAGCCGAAGGTGCAATTGTGGTAGGTCGTGCTTTAGCGCGTCAAGTTAAACACTACGAGAAAGAGTATCTATGCTGAGTCATGAATTCTGAGCTGTAACAAATTGCAATTCTCATTGCTTTAAGAAGTATAGATTTTGTTATCTTCGTATGAAGTAAATTAAGACCCCCAAGGTTGTTTTTTAGCTATTTCATAGAAACAAATTAGGCTATCTTCTTCACCCTTTGTTAATCGTTTAAATACTTTTGTACATGGAAAAAGCCAGTTATCACCACTTTGAACTCCTAACGTCAACAATTGCTCGTTATAACCCCAGACACCACCGTGCTCTTGGATGAAAACTTCACCTATGTACGCACCTAACACCTTACTGATAGTTTCTATTTCATCTTCACTTGGGCTTTCATAGAACAATTTAGATAAAAAACTCCTAGGTATACTGTCATATAGTTTTGACACTATGAGTTCAACTTTTTCAACACTCGACTCCGTAAAGTCTAGTGTTATATCAAAATGACTCTTAGCGTAATCAACAGCATCTAAAGAGTATGCTTCCATCATTTCTGAAATTGTAGGTTCTTCCATTGAGATCTTTAAAGAGATTTAAAAACTTGTTTTATAAAATAATTTACTATAAAGTAGATAACAATGCTTACAGTAATTACTAAAGCCAATGAGGGCAGGCCAAGGGGTATTGCTTCAGCTCTTGCATTACCAAAATCACACGCTCCCCAATTTGTTAAGCTGCCACTTAACTCTAAGCATCTATCACTTCTTAGAAAGTCCAATAGCTTGAACCCGACAAGCAAACCTATTAGCGAAGAGCTTGAAGAAATTATTCTTTTATGTGATTTCTTCATGATGAAACACACAAACCTAACTATTGGGGGTTAACCTTGATTCGTTGTTTGTACGCCTAAGCAATACCACGAATGATATCCAGTTTATTTTCTGGTGCATCAACAGACATAAAATTGGGAATAGTCGATTCGGTTCTTCTTGGCCGCTCAAGAAATTGTACTGGCCATTCTGTGATCCTTTCTTCTTTCACATGCTTATACTGGCCTGTTGATGGCTCATCTATATATTCACGCTGGAGAATTAATGCTAGTGGCTCTTCAGCTCCAGGTATGTCATTACTGCATTCCAGTGCTTCTTCGTAACTGTCGAAAGCATAGTAATAATCGCTCCCCTCTTCTAAATCAGGAGCACCGTTATGAGGGTGGCACCAAACTCGATATTCAAGTACCTCATCCCACACGTAACCACCACCAGATTTTGCCAAACCAGCATATTCGCCGACTTTATTTGGGTCCAACACTTTTGGATAACTTTTCATAACCATCCTTGAGCAGAAAATATAAGTAAAAAACAAATATGCGTTTTATCGCGGCTTTTTTGCTTCTTTTATAGCCTATTAATATCAAAGCTATTGGTTAATAGCTAGACACAATTTTCGTGCGAAATAAATTTCACGCCTACGGTGAGGGGCTTTTAAAACTGATGGCTGATGGCTAAAACCGTTGGGTTTCACTCCATTCTACCCAACCTACCAGTCAAACACAAAAAAGCCCACGCTGTGGTTATACAGGGCGGGCTTTTAAATTTTAGCGGCTAAAGCTTAGAACAAAGCGTTTGCTTTGTTTACGATGTTTTCAACAGTGAAACCAAAGTGCTTGAATAGTTCGCCTGCCGGTGCTGACTCACCGAAGGTCGTCATACCAACTACTGCGCCATTTAGGCCTACGTATTTGTACCAGTAGTCTGCGATGCCCGCTTCAATTGCTACGCGGCGTGTTACGCTTGCTGGTAGTACGCTTTCTTTATAAGCAGCGTCTTGCTCATCAAATAAATCAGTTGAAGGCATAGATACCACGCGTACTTTTTTACCTTGTGAACGAAGTTCTGCAGCGGCATCTTGTGCAAGCTGTACTTCAGAACCTGTTGCAATAAGGATAAGTTCTGGCTCACCGTCACAGCTAAGTACGTAACCACCTTTTTTCACATCAGCTAACTGCTGTGCAGTTCGCGTTTGTTGCTCAAGGCCTTGGCGAGTGAAAATCAGTGACGTTGGGCCATCTTTACGTTCAATAGCTTGTTGCCACGCAATTGCAGACTCAACTTGGTCACATGGGCGCCAGTTCACTAAGTTTGGCGTTAAACGCATGCTAGCAATTTGCTCTACTGGTTGGTGCGTTGGACCATCTTCACCTAAACCAATTGAATCATGCGTGTATACGAAGATGCTCGGCTGCTTCATTAATGCCGCCATACGTACTGCGTTACGAGCGTATTCCATGAACATTAAGAAAGTAGCGCCGTAAGGGATAAAGCCTTTGTGCAGTGCAATACCATTCATAATCGCTGACATACCAAATTCACGTACACCGTAGAAAATATAGTTACCGCTTGCATCGTTTGCTTCTAAGCCTTTTGAACCATCCCAAAGTGTTAAGTTTGAACCAGCAAGGTCAGCAGAGCCACCCATGAATTCTGGTAATAATGGACCAAACGCGTTTAATGCATTTTGTGATGCTTTACGAGTTGCTGGGTTTGCTGGGTTTGCTTGTAACTCTTCGATGTAAGCTTGTGACTTTTCAGCCCAATCAGCTGGTAACTCACCATTTGTACGGCGTTTAAACTCAGCAGCAAGTTCAGGGTATGCGCTTGCGTAAGCGGCAAATTTTTCGTCCCAGCTTGCTTCTAGTTGCTTACCTTTTTCTTTGCCATCCCACTCGCTGTAGATATCAGCAGGGATCTCAAATGCATCGCCAGTCCAACCTAGGAACTCACGAGATGCTTTAATTTCGTCTTCGCCTAGAGGTGCACCGTGACAGTCATGGCTACCTGATTTGTTAGGTGAACCGTAACCAATCACTGTTTTACAACAAATGAGTGATGGCTTATCAGTAATGCTGCGAGCTTCTTCGATTGCGGCGCGAATTGCATCTGGGTTATGACCATCTACATCGCTTACTACGTGCCAACCGTATGCTTTGAAGCGTGCTGGTGTGTCATCGCTGAACCAACCTTCTACTTCACCATCAATTGAGATGCCATTGTCATCCCAAAACGCAACTAGTTTACCTAGGCCTAATGTACCGGCCAATGAACAGGCTTCGTGAGAAATACCTTCCATTAAGCAGCCATCGCCCATGAATGCGTACGTGAAGTGATCAACAATATCGTGGCCTTCACGGTTAAACTGTGCAGCTAGCGCTTTTTCGGCGATTGCCATGCCCACTGCATTTGTGATCCCTTGACCTAATGGGCCCGTAGTAGTCTCAATACCAGGAGCGTAACCATACTCTGGGTGACCTGGTGTTTTTGAGTGCATTTGACGGAAGTTTTTAATTTCTTCTAGTGGTAAGTCATAGCCACTTAAGTGCAGTAGAGAATAGATCAGCATTGAACCGTGACCATTTGAAAGAATAAATCGATCGCGGTCTGCCCACTCTGGATTCGTAGGGTTGTGCTTTAGATAATCGCGCCATAGTACTTCCGCGATATCTGCCATGCCCATAGGGGCGCCAGGGTGGCCAGATTTGGCCTGTTGTACTGCGTCCATTGATAAGACGCGAATAGCATTTGCAAGTTCTTTGCGTGATGGCATGAATTCTCCTACCTTTATGTATTTGCGCTGGTTGTTTATGAAGCCCCATTCTTACTTATTGTAAGGGTACAGTGCAATTAAAAATCCGCATTAAATGCACCAATTATGGGCGTTTATTAAGAACAATACGTTATTAGTAATTTTAAATGGACGTCTAGGCGTAAAATTACTATGCAAACATATTTGTTTTAGATAAAATACGCCCCTTAATTTTTTAGCGCTATTACCGACGTTTGTGAAGCGCAATATTTGTGAGCAGAAATACAATGGCAAAACATTTATTTACTTCTGAATCTGTTTCTGAAGGTCATCCGGATAAAATCGCGGACCAAATCTCTGACGCGGTTCTAGATGCTATCTTAGAGCAAGATTCTCATGCCCGTGTTGCATGTGAGACTTACGTTAAAACTGGTATGGTGATGGTTGGTGGTGAAATCACAACTAGCGCTTGGGTTGATATCGAAGAAATCACACGTAAAACAGTACGTGAAATCGGTTACACGCACTCTGACATGGGTTTCGATGCTGACTCTTGTGCAATCCTAAACACTATCGGTAAGCAATCTCCAGACATCAACCAAGGTGTTGACCGTGCTCGTCCTGAAGAGCAAGGTGCTGGTGACCAAGGTCTAATGTTCGGTTATGCATGTAACGAAACTGACGTTTTAATGCCTGCACCAATCACTTATTCACACCGTCTAGTTCAGCGTCAAGCTGAAGTTCGTAAAAGCGGTGAGCTTAACTGGTTACGCCCAGATGCAAAATCTCAAGTAACGTTTGCATACGAAAATGGCAAGCCTGTTGGCATTGATGCAGTTGTTCTTTCAACTCAACACTGTGATTCAATCTCACAAAACGACTTAGTTGAAGCGGTAATGGAAACTATCATTAAACCGGTTCTTCCTGCTGAGCTTATCTCAAGCGCAACTAAGTTCTTCATCAACCCAACTGGCCGTTTCGTAATCGGTGGCCCAATGGGTGACTGTGGTCTTACAGGTCGTAAAATCATCGTTGATACATACGGTGGTATGGCTCGTCACGGTGGTGGTGCATTCTCTGGTAAAGATCCATCAAAAGTTGACCGCAGCGCTGCATACGCTGCACGTTACGTTGCTAAAAACGTGGTTGCTGCTGGCCTTGCTGATAAATGTGAGCTACAAGTTTCTTACGCTATCGGTGTTGCAGAGCCAACATCAATCAGTATCGAGACATTTGGTACAGGTAAATTAGAAGAAGCGCGTCTAATCGAATTAGTACGTGAGCACTTCGATCTTCGCCCTTACGGCTTAATCCATATGCTTGATCTTGAGCGTCCTATCTATCAACCGACTGCGGCTTACGGTCACTTCGGTCGTGAAGAGTTCCCTTGGGAGCGCACAGACAAAGCAGACGCACTTCGCGCAGCAGCTGGTCTGTAATAGGTTAGATAAAATAAAAAAGCGCTTCGGCGCTTTTTTTTATTTCTGGCTTATCTGATTTAAAGATAACTTATAATTTTTTCGTAAACTGCCACACCCCAGACTAAGGCTAGAATTAGCAACGCCAATGTCACTGCCGCTGAAGCCATATCTTTAGCACGCCCTGATAATACATGATACTCAATCCCTACTCGGTCAGTCAGTGCTTCTATTGACGAGTTAAGTAACTCGACGATTAATAGTAATAAGTAAGGAATAAACAGCACTAACCAATGATTCAACGACTGTGCAAGCACGACTGATAAAGGTAATAAACACACCCCTAGGTAGATTTCAGAGCGAAATGCGGACTCTTCTTTAAATGCCGCTTTAAATCCTTTAACTGAACATTTAGTTGCTTTAAAAATGCGTCCAATACCAATACCATTTGGCTTATTAACCAAGGGAATTTTTGGTTCTTTCATGCTTTTCCTACTGCTCGCCTTTTAGCAACAAGTGCCACGCTATGCCCATATATTGGTTATATGCGTTGAATGTTGCGTTATCTATTTTTGCAAAAGGTGTGCTTTGTTTGTTGTAACGCACATCATATCGCTGCTTTTCGTTGATCAAATGATATTCATAAATCCCCGAAAAGTCACCTCGCCATAATTGTTGTCCTTTGCGAGCTGTCTGAAAGCCAAAAATTGTCCGGTCTGTTGTTGGTGATAATAGTGATTTACCAACGCTATAGAATGCACTATTTGGCTTTGCCACCAAATTCAAAATAGTAGGAGCAATATCCATATGGCTGGCCAGCTGCGGTTCTGCCTTTAGTTGCTGTATAGCTTGACCATAAAAAACAATGGGTACATGAGTGAGTTCATATAAATTAGGCTGGTCATGAATGTAACGACGGCTGTAATGATCGCCAGTAATAACAAAAAGTGCATCAGGGTATTGCGACTCCATCTTATCAACAAACTCTCCAAGCATATGGTCCGCATACCAAAGGTGGCCAAGTGTATAGGGCGACAAAAGTTCTGAGTTTAACTCTCGTAATGCTGAAGGGTAATCATCAATAGACTCCAAGGGGTAGCCATACTGTTTTAAATTTAAATTAAAAGGCCCGTGATAACTGGTTGTCATTACAACATTAAAGGTATTTTCTTTCGCTTTATTAGCAACCAGTTCGAATAGTTGTTGATCATCTATACCCCACACACCTGCTGAACCTTTACCTCCCATGTCTGCTGCTGAATATAATCTATCAACACCTTGTGATTTTGCGTATGTCCCAATATTCTGCCAAGACAATAACCCCCCATAAAAAAACTGGCTGCGATAGCCTTGCTGTTCCAATTGCTCGAATAACGACATTGGACTAGCTGGTTTTTGTGGGCCAATCTTGCTCATATTAACGCCTGCATAAGGAATGCCGGATAAGATGCTTGAAAGCGAGTTCATTGTGCTACTCGCTGCAGGCAATGCATCTGGGAAATACAAACCTTTTTCAGCCAGTTTTTGTAACTGTGTTGTAAGACCTAGCCCAAAATACTTTTCTTGCAATGGCCACGAATCATAACTTTCCATTATGATAAGAAATATTCTCGATGGCTGCGTAGTAAGTACGCCAGTTGTAGTATGCTTTAAATTAATTAGCGGTTCGCTAATAGATTGATCATTAGCTAAATAAGGATTCTTGGAGTTAGCGCCATGACTCTGAAGTTCATTATAATCTCTGATTGCGTATATAAAGCTTCTCAACGGATTTATGACTAAGTTATTGGCGAAAGGATCTGGTGTCACTGCAGACCATTTGCGCATTGCAGGGCGAGATTCAAAAGACCCTCTTACAGCACAAATTGTTAAAACAACCATGATTATAACAAGCACTGTGCGCTTGACTTTACAATCCGTAAACAAATTACTCAGTACATGAAGCTGATGCCGATTAATCCAATTGCAAATGTTAAATGAAAAATACAATAAAACACATAATGTAATGACACTACCCCATGGTTTATATTGCATAGCGACTGTCTTGAGAATTGCGGCCTGATCGTCATGCAGCCCTTCAAACATGAAGTAATTAAACTGACTACCATACTCAGCTATGTAGGTCACACTAACAACACATAGTAACACGCTTAAACTAAGATATATCTGAGCACTGTAATGACGAACACTAGCAACCCAATGCGATTTTCGAATTGGTTGTAAGAAACAGTTAAAAATAAATGGAATTGCTAAGCAAACACCAGCAGCAGAATCAAAGGCAAAGCCTGCTTTTAATGTCGTTGCAAATGTATCGAGTGTTAAAGGACTACTAAGATGGTCATAAAAATAGAATAAGAAAAACACTCTAAATGCCATAAATAAAGTGACACCAGCTAGCCATAACATTGCCAACCGAGTATTTTCCTCAACAAAGGCATACCACCGACTTGTAGCAAACGGCTTAAGTTCCATAAATACAATTTCCCTGTAATAAAAACGAAACAGAGTGTACTTAAAAAAGGAACTAATTCAATCAATCTATTGTAATTATATGTAATATTTTTGTATTACTACTCAAAATGAGGGCATGAACCGATACGGCTGGGTGATTTGATACGAGAAAATTGATTATTAGCTAATTGTTCTCGGAGTGCTTCTAGAGTTTTATAGACGCTTTTTAACGACACTTTATTACTTAACCAGCGGGGAATTGAGCCACTTGGATCTGCATAGGCTTGATGGCGTACCAACAAATTGCTTTGTTGCTCTTCTAAACGCCAATAAGCGGTAAGGTCTTTAATACGCACAATGCCTGCAACTTCGGCTTTTGCATACGGTTGGCTTTTGATTTGTAACTCTGTTTTGTGTTCATCCAAAGCATGATAACAAGAGTAACTCACTAAATCTCGGTCTGACACCGGCCAAGGCGAATTAAAATGGGTGTATACAAGCGTTTCCGAGGGGCTTAAGCGCTCCATTAAGGTCACGCTTTTTACATTTTCAAGCCAATTTGGTGCATTGTCGGTATCACTTAACAACGCCATAAAGTCACTTGCTTTGGCATTTTTAACCAGCACATAGGCATTAATTTCTACAATGCCAGTGTCGTGTTTTTTGTAGCTAACTTTAATATCGTCTTGCTGTTTGTAAGTTTTCCATTCGATAGGATTAGCAAATGCCGATAAACTCAACCATGCTAACCCAATCCATAGGCCAAAGCGCATTAATTTACAGCCAGTAAGGGTCTGTATTAAATGAAGCGTGGCGACTTTGCTCCATTGCACTCACTAAAAATTCAGACTTTTGATCAAGCCATGATTGAATTTTTGTCAGCTCTAAGTCGTCTTGTCCTGCACATAATTGCTTTAAGTACTCAAGGGTACTTAACTCATAAATACCATGCGAGATATCGACCCACGGCATACGAAACTCATTTCGATCTTCTCTATCGAACAAAGCCCCTAAGCAGTTGCCGCTAAGTAATGAGTTTTCAAGACGCGTGCGCAGTGCCAAATAATCTTTATCTGTAAACACTTGCTGCTCAGGAATGAGCTCGTGCATGTCGTGCCAATCTTTAGCAAATAAACGCTTAGCAATATCGGCAACCGGTTTTTCCGCAGCCTGAAACTCAGCTTGCCCCCATGATTTGCGCCATTGCTTTTCAATTAACCACGTCGTTAGCTGTAATAGCAAGCGGTTGTATCGGGTGCTATGGAATAGTGTTTCAATATCGTCAATGCTTGGCTGTAGTTCTTTTAAGTCATTAATAACCTGTGTGAGCTCTGGCGCACTGTTGATCTTTTTGTAGTATGCATGGCGCTTTGAAGTGTACGTTTTTAGCTGAATTGCATTTTCAACCCAAGCTAATTCACTTAATAACCACTTTAACTCAGTGCGCAATGATTCAGTGTCGTCTTTGCTAACAATGTCGTCAAAAAGCCAAAATGTATGACGAATTAAACGAATACCGTCGGTCACACGCTTAAGCGTTTTTAAACTCGGTTTAATGAAGTAACACGCTTCATGTTTTTGTACAAAACGAATCGCGTAGTTGATACTTTCGATTAATGCTTGCTCTTGCGTAGCATCACGTTTTAACGGCACAAAGCCGATTGATTTACTTGCTTTTAATGGCTTGTCATCGGCAAGCCCATAACCACGTGCAGCTTTAGAATAAAGACCTAAGCGAACATGACTCTCACTAACTAATTTATCCGCTAATGCAAACAGTTCATTGCGGCTACCTTCGATAAGTTCGATTTCAAGTTCAGAAATTGGCTCAACCTGACCCGATGCAGCAACTTCACCTTTATCTAACACCACTTCAATTTTTGCACCATTTTCGGTTTCGAGTAACCATGTACGGCGAATGAAATTTGTACTAAAAATTGGGTATAGATTCTCAGCAATGGCAGACACTTGCATTCCATGCGGCCAAATAGCGGCATCAAAAGCAAGTAAATCAGGGCGATTACCTGTGAGTGGTAAGTTGTATTCAGGGCGCTGATGAAGACCACCAACCACTTCGCCGGCAAGTTTGATGGTTTGCTCACAATCACTATCGCAACAACGAGTACGTAGGCCAATATCTAAAGCACGTAATTCTCGGCTTGGCGTATCGTAATAAGCATTTTGTAAGCTTCGCGACGGTTTATTAGTAACGGTTTTTGCAAATTGGGTAATTAATGCGGGGATCAGTGGAACAACGGCATCTGACACCAAAAACTTCAGTTCTATCTCAGTATCCATTCGTTTTGCGGAGTACATTTAAAATAAATAAGTGCTCAAAATAAACAAAGCAGCTACTTAATGCAAATTTTTTCCTGATTTTTGCGACCAAGTCTAATCACGGATTACAATATCAGCCTTGCTATTGATAGTTGAAATCCCTACTATCTCTATACTTAAAGAAATTATAAATTTAGCCACTTCTAGGCAAGATCACATTAACAAGGTAGATTGATGTTAAAACAGTGTATTTTTGGGTTGCTCCTTGCGGCCACCTCTTTTATTAGTTACGCAGAAGAAGCGCCAAGCAGCGACAGCCAAAACACCGCCTATATAGTCGATAACCTGTACACCTTTATGCACTCTGGTCCAAGCAAAAACTACCGTATACTGGGCTCAGTCGATGCAGGCACACAAGTTATGTTGTTATCGGATGAAGATAATGGTTACTTTAAAATTCGTGATGATAAAGATCGTGAAGGCTGGGTAGAAGCAAAATTCGTAACCGAAAATGCAGGTATCCAACAACAATTTCAAGCCCTAAATAATGATATGACGTTAATGCAAGAGCAACTTCGTCAAGCAGAGATTGAGCTGCCGCAATTACAAGAACAAAATAGAGCACTGACAGATCAAAACCTAGCACTTAGCAAGCAAATCGAAACCCTTAAGAACACCATCGAGTCTGAGCGTAATGCAAAACAAACCGCAAGTGCTAAAGAGAAACGCCAGCTATTAACTTATGGCGGTGCCATTGCATTTATTGGTTTACTGTTAGGCATTATCCTAACTGTAGTGTTATCTCGCCGTAAACGCTATGACGGCTGGGCATAACCGGTAAAACTGCAAAAAAGCACCTATTGGTGCTTTTTTTGTATCTATATATCGAATCTAAGTCCGGTATCTTGTTTAATTTTTTCGATAACCATATAAGTATGATGTGTACCAACCCCTGGAATATCAACTAAATCTCCAAGCACTTGGCGGTATTCATCCATATCTGAGACTCGCACTTTTAATAAATAGTCATAGCCACCAGCAACCATGTCACATTCAACGACTTGAGGAATATTTAAAATATACTCGCGAAACACTTTAAAAACAGATGTATTAGATGTCACCAAGGATACTTGCACGTGCGCTAACAAGCTCTGGTTAAGTTTACCTTCGCTAAGCTTTGCGTAGTAGCCTTCGATGTAGCCTTCTTGCTCTAAACGTTTTACACGGTCTAGACACGGGCTTGGGCTCAGGTTTACCTGTTTTGCGAGGTTTACGTTCGATATTCTGCCATTTTTTTGCAGAGCGTCTAAAATTGCTAAATCGATGCGATCTAACATGCGTAATCTATTCGGACTGGTCATAACAGAATTTTATGCGGCTAAGTTAACGGTATGCCCTGTAAATTATCGTAAATCGAAAAATTTAACCAGCATATTCTGCTGGATTTTAATTAGAATGCACGAATTATATCAATGGTAAGAAATGCAATTAGTTCATTTTTTAGACTCCACACACCAGAGGGTTACATATGCTATTTAATGGCGATTTGACAACTGAATGTCCAATTAGACAAAAGATCCGTGATTTCTACCGTATTGACGAAAATGCGGTTATTGATCACATTTTGCCTTTGGCTGAAGTAGGCGTGAAAGCGCGTAGCCGAGCGTGGGAACGTGCTCGTCAAATGGTTTTAAATATCCGTCGCGATCAGGATGGTCAAAGCGGTGTAGATGCACTATTAAATGAGTTTTCACTTTCAAGTGAAGAAGGCGTTGTTTTAATGTGTCTTGCAGAAGCACTATTACGCGTTCCAGATAAAGCGACGCAAGAGTCACTAATTCGTGACAAACTTGCTAAAGGTGACTGGAGCTCGCATTTAGGTAGCAGCGATTCTTTATTTGTAAACGCCTCATCTTGGGGTCTGTTAGTAACCGGTAAAATGGTTAATTACAGCGACAAATCGAAAGAGCAACAGTTCGGTGTACTTAAGAAAACAATAGGTCGTCTAGGTGAGCCTGTTATTCGTAAATCTGTGAACTTCGCGATGAAGATCATGGGTAAGCAATTCGTTATGGGTCGTACTATTGACGAAGCAATTGAACGTGCAGCGGATAAAGAGCAAAAAGGCTACGTATATTCATACGATATGCTAGGTGAAGGCGCGCGCACCATGAAAGATGCTGAGCGTTACTTCCAAAGCTATATGACTGCTATCCACGCAATTGGTAAAGCGGCAAATGGCCGTGGTCCAATCAAAAGCCCGGGTATCTCAGTTAAGATATCTGCAATTCACCCGCGCTATGAATTCACTCATCGCGAGCGTGTTATCGCTGAAATCGTACCTAAGTTAAAAGAGCTTGCGCTTGCAGCGAAAAGCTACGATATCGGCTTTACTGTTGATGCTGAAGAAGCTGACCGTTTAGATATCTCACTAGATGTGATTGAAGCAGTATTTAGCGATGACGATTTAGGTAACTGGAACGGCTTTGGTTTAGCAGTTCAAGCATATCAAAAACGCGCTATTTTTGTGGTTGAGTGGGTTGCAGAACTTGCTCGTCGCGTTGGTCGTAAATTAATGGTTCGCCTTGTAAAAGGCGCATACTGGGATACCGAAATCAAAACGACTCAGCAAGATGGTTTAGATCACTACCCTGTATTCACACGTAAAGCGACCACTGACGTTTCTTACAAAGCGTGTGCTATCAAACTACTTGAAGCTCGTGATGTTCTGTATCCGCAATTTGCTACACACAACGCATATACTGCAGCAACAATTTTAGAAGTCGCGAAAGGCGACAACGAAGGTTTTGAGTTCCAACGCTTGCACGGTATGGGCGAGTCATTATTTGATCAAATCGTTGAGAAAGAAAAAATTCAATGTCGTGTTTACGCACCAGTTGGTCAGCACGAAGACTTACTTGCGTACTTAGTACGTCGTTTATTAGAAAACGGTGCTAATTCATCATTCGTAAATGCGATAGTTGATACCACTAAGCCTGTTGAATCACTATTACCTGATCCTGTCGAAACGCTGCAAGGTTTACGTAATAAATACAATACGCAAATTAAAATGCCAATTGATTTATATGGTGAAGAACGTGCTAACTCAAAAGGCATGGACTTGACTGACATCAATGTAATCACACCATTTAAAGAAAACCTTGATACGTGGTTTGAAGAGCATCGTATTGAATTAAGCGATGTGCCTGAAGGCTCTATCCCTGTGAAGAACCCTGCAAACCATAAAGAAATCATTGGTCATGTGAAATTACAATCATCAGAAGAGATGACTGCACTTTTAGAAAATGCAGAGAAAGCATTTGAATCATGGTCACAGACACCTGTTAAAGAGCGCGCAAACTTACTACGCCGCGTTGCTGATATCCTAGAGCGTCACCACGATGAACTTGTCGCTATTTGTATTAAAGAAGCAGGTAAAATTACCCAAGATGGTATCGATGAAGTTCGTGAAGCAGTGGATTTCTGCCGCTACTACGCAGCACGCGCTGAGGAACTATCAGAAGATGAACGCTTTGAAGCGCGTGGTGTGATCTTATGTATCAGCCCATGGAACTTCCCGCTTGCTATCTTCTTAGGTCAAGTTGCCGCAGCAATCGTAACTGGTAACACAGTGATTGCTAAACCTGCTGAGCAAACCAGCCTAATTGCTCTTCGTACCATTGAACTTATGCTATCTGTAGGTTTACCAGAGCATGTTGTACAACCTGTTATTGCTCGTGGTAGCGAAGTAGGTAAAACTATCGTTCCTGATGAGCGAATTCAAGCTGTTATGTTCACAGGTTCTACAGAAACAGGGACTCTCATTTCGCAAACACTTGCTGCGCGTAACGATATTCAAGTACCGCTTATCGCTGAAACCGGTGGTCAAAACTGTATGATCGTTGACTCAACAGCTCTACCAGAACAAGTTGTTGATGATGTGATCAGTTCAGGTTTCCAAAGTGCTGGTCAACGCTGTTCTGCACTACGTGTATTATTCTTACAAGAAGATGTTGCTGATGGCATCATTGAGATGCTTAAAGGCGCTTTAAAAGAGCTTCACGTTGGCGACCCTTCATTACTTTCAACGGATATCGGTCCTGTTATCGACGAAAAAGCACTTAAAAACTTAACTGACCACGTTGAGTACTTAAAAGGTAATGCAACACTTCACTATGAATGTGCAATTCCTGATAACAGCGAAAACGGTGCTTATTTCTTTGCACCTCGTTTATACGAGATCAAAGATTTATCGGTGCTTAAACGCGAAGTTTTTGGCCCGTGTGTACATATCATCCGCTTCAAAGGCACAGAGCTTGATAATGTGATTGATCAAATCAATGGCACTGGCTTTGGCTTAACCATGGGTGTGCACTCACGTATCGAAGAGCGCTGCGAGTACTTAGCGAAAATGTCACGTGCAGGTAACGTTTACATCAACCGTAATATGATCGGTGCGATTGTTGGCGTACAACCTTTCGGTGGCCGTGGTTTATCTGGTACAGGCCCTAAAGCCGGTGGCCCTAACTACTTACAACGTCTTGTGAAAGAAAAAGCATCACCAGATAACGTACAAATGACAAATCTAACACCTGATGAGTTAGATACTCACCACTACTCAGGTGCTGCTGAGCAAGTTGCTAAGCTGATGGATAACTCATTACGTGATGAAAAAATCTGGCGTGCAACACCACTTAACGACCGAGTTTCTGCTGTTCGTCAATTACTTGCAAAAGTAGCGACTGTTGAAATCATTGATGAACTTGCTGATGACTTAGCGTTAACCTTAGCTGATGCACGTGCACAGCTTAACCGTCTTGAAAAACACATGCGTAAACACACTGTGTTGCCTGGGCCAACGGGTGAGTCTAATACGCTGCACTTAGAGCCTCGTGGTTGTGTAGTTTGTTATGCCGACAAGAGCACATCGTTTAACTTCTGGGCAATTTCAATTATCACAGCATTAGCTGCTGGTAACACAGTAATCACGGTTGCTTCTGAGTTATTCTTTGATGAAGCAGTTGCATTTAGAGATAAGTTTATTTCAACAGGTATTGCTGAGGGTGTATTCCAAGTTGCTAAACCTAATCAGTTACAAGCAATTTTAGCACATCCTCACCTTGCTGGTGCTGTTGTAGCTGCACGCTCATCACGTTTAGGCTACTTCAGCCAGCAGCTAGCACAGCGTAAAGGTGCGATTCTGCCAGTGATCAGCTCAGAGTACTACGACACGCTAATCAAGCGTTTATTAACTGAGAAAACAATTAGTGTTGATACAACCGCATCTGGTGGTAACACATCACTAATGACATTGGTTGAAGACGACGAGTAATCGTATTGATTAAAGGAAATTACCCCCTCCTGAGCTAAATAAAAGCCCTCGCAATTGCGAGGGCTTTTTGACTTTTAAAGATACCTTTTCATTATTCTTGTTTACCGAGATACAAATTTTCTGCTAGTTTTATAGTATTGAACTCGATTAGAAGTAAAGGCCTTGAAAACACTCCCTATCAATCAACTTAAGCCGGGCATGTTTGTCCAAAGTGTAACGAAACAGACTGGCAAGATCCGTATTAAAAACCAAGGTTGGGTAAAAACACAGGGAAGCATAGACAAGCTGATCAAGGCTGGCATATTAGAAATAGCTATCGACCCAAACAAAACACTGACTTTAGACAGTGAGAATAAAGTGGTTGAGCAGCAAAATAACCCACAACCTGCTGACGACACCACTGCTTTTGATCCCTGGCACACCACTCATAGTGTGTCGGCAGAAATGAGTAAGGCAAATAGCTTATATAACGAAGCAAAGTCATTACAAAACAAAGCCTTTGACGATATACGTGATGGTAATAAAATTGATATAGCTCCTTTTAAAGACCTAGCAAACGGTTTTATTGATTCGGTTTTTCGTAATCAAGACGCCCTCGCCTGTATCACTCGTATGCGTGAGAAAGATGCTTATCTACTTGAGCATTCAATCAACGTATCAATTTTAATGAGTATTTTTGCCAAACATTTAGGGATAGAAAGATCGATAATCCAAGAAATTGCCACAGGTGCATTACTGCACGACATCGGCAAAATTAATATTCCGGATGAAATTCTCAATAAGCCAGGCAAGTTAACAGATGACGAATATAAAACCATTCAAGATCATGCTCGCTTTAGTAAAGAGATTTTAGAGCAAGCAGGCTTGAGCGGGATTGCTGTTGATATAGCTGGCTTCCACCATGAGCGCCTAGATGGCAGTGGCTACCCATTTGGTAAAAGCGCTGATGAAATAAGCTTGTACGTACGTATGGCTTCAATTGTTGATGTGTATGATGCATTAACCGCTGAGCGGGTCTATAAAGCTGGTATGGAGCCAATAAAGGCGTTTAAGATACTTAAAGATGGCTGCCCAGATAGCTTTGATGGAGACCTAGTAACCAAATTTATACAGTGTATCGGTATTCACCCTGTTGGCACCTTGGTAAAACTTGAAAGCCAAAAATTAGGAGTGGTAACACGTAGTAACCCTACCAGCCCATTAAAGCCCTCTGTAAAGGTTTTTTATAATGCCAAACATGCACACTATACCGAAGTACAAGATATCGATTTAGCAAACAGCCGCTGTCACGATAGCTTAGAAGCAGCTGTCAGACCGACTGACTTTAATATCGATCTGATCCGCTTCTTTAAGAACTCTATTTTACCTTAGCCCTTGGTAAGACTGGCTATTCAGGCCAGTCTTGTAATGCTTTTAATGTAAACTCATAACCATCGTAGCTTAATAAAGTTTGCTCTGGGGTGATTTCGACCACAGATAACACGCCGATGTTATCTCCTTCATATAACTCTCGGCCATTAAGCTTTATCCAACGCTTAGACGTTTCTGAAGCATAGATGTGTGCTTGGTATTTAATTGTTGGAATAAGGCTTTGTAATGCATCTGGCAAGAGTTCAATAGGCTCTGCATAGGACGTGTTTTTAGTACTTCGAGTAATATCGACACTACCTTTGCTGTCAACATCTTCAACAGCCTTAGCAAAAGCGTCTTTCAATGTATCTGGCACATCTCTTAACTCATCATTGGCTGATGATGTAGAAACAGGTTGAACTGGCTGACTACCTAGTGGTTTACCAAGCACCTTATATTTACTTAAATCGACACCGTTACTACTCATTTGTTGAGGATTAATTTGCTGCATTGGTTGCGAGAACTGTGGCTGTGATTGATACGCAGGCTGATTTTGGTATATCGGTTGCTGGTACTGAGGTTGTACTTGATAGCCTTGATTGGCGTACACAGGAGCTGAATTAACTGGCACTTGCACCCATTGATATTGCTGACCTTGCACCGGAACTTGCTGCATCATTTGTTGCTGTACCGCTGCTTGTTGCATTACTTGACCTTGCTGAATCGCAGCTGCTTGTCCTACATTATTTGTAGCTTGCTGAGGTTGAATTTGTGCTACTTGCTCTTGTTTAGCAGGCTGTTCGTTTTCAGGGCTTGTCTTAATCTCAGTCGAGGTGCTTTCGGCCACTTCATTGTTGTTATTAACGACCTTTGGCTGCTCTGCAAATGGTTTAGTTTTCTGTAACCATTTACCAATCGAAAATCCAGCCATAAGCGTTAATATTGCCGCTAGTAATAGGCCAAATAAAAAAGCTAATCGACGATAACGTTTAAGTTCTTGCTGTTGTTTGAGCGCTAGTGCAGCTTGATCGTGATCAACCGCGGTTTGTTCGTGCTGACCAGACTGTTTAATTGCATCTAATAATAATGACATAAATGTAAACTCGTTATATTAGGTAGGATAAACCAATACCCATCCCTAATACGGCTAAAAATGAAACTGGATAAAGCCAAACATAACTCGGCTCTTTATTTTCTACTGCAGCAACAGGAGTGCTGGTTGGCGGTAGTGCTTCGGCGGCAGAGCGCATCACAAGCTCACTGTCAATACTCAGTTTTTGTTGAGAAAACGCGCCGACTAGGCAACGCTCACACAGTAAATTGATTAACCTTGGAACGCCTTGAGTAACTTGATAAATCGCTTTTAATGCATCACCCGAGAATAAAGCTTGTTCTGTCCCCGCTTTAAACAAACGATGCTTAACATAGGCAAACACTTGCCCTTCAGTTAGTGGCAATAAGTGATAACGCGCAGTGATTCGCTGAGCAAGTTGTCTTAATTCAGTGCGTTTTAGTAGCTCTTGAAGCTCCGGTTGCCCTACTAACACAATTTGCAGCAGCTTCTTATGATCTGTTTCGATATTGGTTAACAGCCGCAACTGTTCTAACACATCTGGCGCGAGTAGTTGTGCTTCATCAATAATTAAGATGGTATGGCCGCCTGCTTGATTATTTGCCTCAAGGTGTTTTTTGATTACATCAGTGAGGGTCTTTAAGGTCGCATTAGTGCTGTCATAGTCGATATTCAATTCATCACAAATACTGGCAAGCAGTTCAAGCTGTGACAAAGCAGGGTTATGAATTTGTGCTACTTGAGTATTTTCAGGTAGCTGCTCTTGCAGGCTTCTCGTTAGTGTTGTTTTACCTGTACCGACTTCACCTGTTAATAAAACGAAGCCACCCGCTTCACCTAATCCGTAGGTAAGGTGTGCTAATGCCTCTTTATGACGCTCACTAAGAAATAAATACTCAGGATTTGGGGCAATTGAAAAGGGTTTTTCTGACAAGCCAAAATAGCTTAAATACACCGTGTTATTCCTTGCGTTTAAAATCACGGTCTATAATGGCAAAAAACCTCGCTACTTAAAACCTTGTTTACATTTTATTGGTTAAATAACGTAAAATAGCCAAAAGGCAAAATTAGAGGTGTTTTATGCAGGTTTATTTAGTCGGTGGCGCAGTCAGAGATGCCCTACTTGGTCGTGACATTAAAGAGCGTGACTATGTGGTGGTTGGCGCAACGCCTGAGCAACTTATTAGTCAAGGCTATCAACAAGTTGGTAAAGACTTCCCGGTATTTTTACATCCTCAAAGTAAAGAAGAATACGCGCTAGCTCGCACCGAGCGAAAACAAGGCCAAGGCTATAACGGCTTTATTTGTGATTTCGCGCCGGATGTGACACTAGAGCAAGACTTAATTCGCCGAGATCTTACTGTAAATGCCATTGCACAAGCTGAAGATGGCAGCTTAATTGACCCTTTTTCTGGCCAACAAGACTTAGAAAATCGCTTACTTCGTCATGTTTCTGATGCCTTTAGTGAAGATCCATTGAGAATATTACGGGTAGCCCGTTTTGCCGCTCGTTATCATTACCTAGGTTTCACTATTGCTCCAGAAACCAAAGCTCTTTTAATTGATATGGTGCAGGCGGGTGAACTTAACACTCTCACCGCTGAACGAGTGTGGTTAGAGTGCGAAAAGTCTCTCAGTGACGGTGCATTTAGCGAGTTTCTAAATGTGCTTGCTAGTATTGGCGGTCTGCATGTCGTAAGCGCGGAGCTTGAAGAAAAGTGGTGCGATGAGCTTTACAACACGCTACAAGCACGCTTTGCCTATGCTAATAAACTGCAAATTAATGACATTGCAGTGTTATTCAGTCAAGTCACCTTATCGCTTTCAATTGACGAGATAAATACCATTGCAACTAGCATACGCTTACCTAATGAAGTGCGTGATTTAGCGCTATTTAGTCAAATACATCAAACAACGTTAAGCGCAGAAAAACCGACTAGCGAGGCTATTTTTAGCAGCTTTAATCAACTTGATTTATGGCGTCGCCCAGAACGCTTTGAACAGGTATTAAAGGTTTTAGAGGTTAGTCATCAACAGTCAGTTACCTGCTATGAGTCACTAATAAAAGCAGCAGCACAAGCGCGTGCAGTTAATCCGCAGCAGTTTATTGCGCAAGGTATTAAAGGGGCAGAAATAAAAACCGCGCTTGAGCAAGCGCGGTTAGATGTTATTAAAAATTACTTTTCGTAGCGCACCAAACGCAAATAAACATCAGATGTTTTTGCATGAAGGCTATTTATGCCTTTATCAAATTGATACACCCAAGCAAGATCAGTGCGACTGATCCCTGAAGTGCTACTCCAATAGTTTTGCAGCTTAGTTGATAAAAACGCCGTTTCGTTAATACTAGGCTGCACACAACTGTGCTCTAAAATGCTTGCTAACTCCTTAACATTTGGCACATGCCAATCGCTGTAATCAGCAAAGGTTGCATTTTCAGCCCCGCGCAGTGCCTCACCCCAGGTAAGTTGCTGGCTGGTCCCTTCACAGGTATCCGTTTCACTATTATAGCTTTGACCAAATGTACAACGTTGCCACATAAGGCCCGTTGCGCTGTCGCTGACTGTACCATCTTCGTTAATCACAAAACGGCTATCAGGGGTGGTCTCTGTGACGGCGTTATAACATACTTGCGCTGCGACATAACCCGATTGCAAAGCAATAACGGTAAGTGCGGTAATTAAAGGTAACTTTCGCATATTACTCTCCCGGCGTTCTGACTAAGCGCACAAAGGCGGTGTTATTTTTGGGGTACGCTAAATCATTAGCACTACTCATATCAATAATATAGGCCTGCGATAGACTTGTACCATCTGCCGCTGTTTGTGAGGTCCAATATGGCATAAACGAACTGCTACTAGTACTTAGCTGAGTATCACTAGGCTGATTAGGGAAAAAGTCTGTATTAAGTAACGTAGACTCACCTTGTTTGGCATAATCTAATAGCCCTAATAATTCAGTGTAAGTGGGCACACGCCAGTTTGTACCACCGCAAAAGTCGCGGCTATTTACATCATCAATATAAGTTTGCAAGCCACAGTTACTAGTACTTGGGCATGAAGAGCCCGCAGCCCCTTGCACACTGCCAGTTTGCACTCCAGTTGAACCATTTAGATACCAAGTATAATGATTTGATCCAGCACGCTCGGTGGTTGACGGTGGCAATGTTGAACTTGCTTCTTTCACTTCCCATATTAGCCCTGTCACGTTATCGCGTACGCAGCTAAAGCGAGTAGCATCATCAGGTAGTTCATCGGCAAATTCATTCATTTTCGTAAAATCAAACGCCAAGTCACCCTGACCAACTTTATCGAGTTGATTTGCGACGCTGTCACGACCTATATCAGCATCTTGGCTTGGAAAGTCTTCGCTGTCACAATTAATTTTTTGTGAGTTGTTGTAGCAATCACTCATGCCGGTATCATTAATTAAACCCAGAGGTTTTGGACTTATATCTATAATCACAATATCCGTGTCGCTACGTGATTTACTGTCTGTCACGGTAACTTCAAAGCTCAGCTCTGAATCGGTATCAACATCAGGAGCGACGAAAGTTGTGATACATTGGTTCTGGTTTGCCAAAGTCACTGTTTCGCCTGTTAATTGCTGCCAAAAACATGATTTTGTTGCCGTCACGATTTCACTATTGCTAGCATCAAGCGTCACGGTATCAAACTCAATAACTTGTTGATCAACGCCCGCATCAGCAATAATTACTTCAACCGTTTTATTTAATGTAAACGACGCTTCAGTACTTGCTGAACCACCTTCATCGTCAGTTACAGTCAAGCGCCAAGTCATCGCTGTATTTGATTCAAGTAGTGGATGAGTGAAACTAATGGTTTGCTTGTCGTAACTATCAGCCGTTAATTCAGGACCATCAAGTTGAGTCCATAAGTAGCTATCAACCGAACCATTTTCATCGATATCAGCAGACTCTTCGCCACTTAATGTAATCACATCATTGTATTGTGATGGTAACTCTTCTGGCGCGGTTTGAGTAATCACTGCAACAGGCAGTTGATTATTAGAGGTAATAAAAATACTAACTTGATCGGAAACAAGTTGCCCATCAGTTTGATAATTTACTTTTAAAACAAGTTCAGAGTCGAGTTTAATATCAGGAGCGGTAATGGTTTGTTCTGCGCCTTCAGCTGGAAAACCTTCTACTGCTGGGCCACTGACTCGCTCCCAGGTAAAAGTGCCATCTGCTGGAGAGCCTTTGGCAGAGACAGTAAATTCACTTTTTTCAATAATTTGCTGATCTGAGCCTGCATTAACTGTTGCTGCGACTGGATTCGAATCACTCGAACCACCACCGCCGCCACAGGCTGTTAATGTCGTTAATGCAACTAGGGTAAGAGGCACTAATCTCATGTTTACCACCTTAAAATGCAAAGTCGGTCATGGCCGACTGCCAAATAAGCTAATAACAAGCAATTAAAGTGCCAGACTCGGGTTTATAAATAACTTTCTTGATGGATACGAACGAAAAGCTTTGTACCTACTTTACTGTAATCGACTTTGTATTCTCTGCCATCGAGGGCTTGGATAAACAACAAACGTTTTTCTTCTGCAAATACATCAGGGCTTGCTACATACACCATCTCTAAGTAGCGCTCTTTGGCTTCACGACGGTTTTTTGGCAGGTCGTCTTTAAACGGCTCTAAACCATTTTGAGTAACTTTAATGCGTGGGTGATTCTCACCATTCACAACCACTAAGTCGAGTTTTTTATCTTTGTGTATTATTGTGTTTCGACCGCTTTTAATAAAAGAACGTTCTTGACTCATAGTCTTATCCTGCTACTTACTGCACCTAACTGCTTACTTTTTCTGTAAACGCGCCTCAATAAACTCATTAGGATTCAGTTTCCAACGATTTAAATCAGCACTAAATTGCCAAATATCAACATCAAGAACATTGGCTGGCAACAATAAATCGTATCCTGTTAATTGCCTTAAATGCTGCGTACGATTAGCAAACATGGCAATCAATCCTTTGTAAAGCTGACCACTAGGGGCAGTGTAGTCCGTCTCTTCTATTAACCATTCTGATGGGCAATCACCATTTTTGCAATATTTTTGAATGACTTGCATAAATAAATGACGTTGCTCTATCAGTAATCGTCCAGCAATTCTCGGGGAAATCTGAGTTAAAAATTCATCTATGTTATTGAGTTTAATACCAACTGCGTTTAACTCAAGGTATTCTAAGCCTTGTTCCACTTTTGGTATACCACTATGATGAAAATTAGCACGATTTAGCTGCCAATTCCCAATTTTGTGATGATAAATAAGTAAATTCTGAGTAAATGTTAGGCTAAAGTATGGTTCTTGAGTTTTTAAAAAGCCAATAAAAATTGCGGCAATACAGGTTGTTGCTAAAAAAATCTCAACAATGCTAATTTCACCGGGCCTCAATAAGTTAACCAACATAATAATGATTAACCCAATACCGCCAACAATTAAAAACTCGCTGCCATGGCGAGATGCTTGAGCACGCACTTTGAGTGCAGGAAGTTTCTTATCCATATACTGAAAAGTAAAAAATAAACATCACAATTGTGACCAAAACTATCTTTCTAAGCGTTAAACAATAATTACACTTTGGTTCTTTACCCATACTAAAACCTCTCTTTTAGTCACAATAAAGGAACAAATTAGCCGAACTTTTAACTTTTACGCCAAATGCACAAATTTATGAGATACCTGACATACGGGGCACGTACTAATTTTGTACACTACACTCAACTAATTTTCTGGTAACACGATGATGTATTCTACACAATCTGGTAAAGCACTTTTTCCTTTTATTATTACCCTTTTACTTGGGTTATGTATTTATTTGTATTTACCTTCAAGCCAAGGGGAGCAAAGCAACTTTGGCAACCGTGCAACACAAGTAACAGCGCACACTGTTACAGCCGAGGAAAATGCAGTACTCATTGAAGCAATTGGTAGCGCTCGTGCTAACCAAGCGATTTATATTCGCAGCGCGCAAAACGATTATGTTACCGATATCTTTTTCAATGATGGCGACTTAGTGAGTAAAGGTCAAAAACTAGTTCAATTGCAATCTCAAGAAGAAGAATTAGCAGTAAAAGAGCTAAGTATTAATTTACGCGAAGAACGCCGCCAACTTGAGCGCCTCACTGAGTTATCTCGCTCACAAGCGACTGCTAAATCATTACTTGAAGAGCAATTATCGCGGGTTGACGCAACCGAAGCACAACTTGAAAGTGCTAAAACAAAGCTGGCAGAAATGACCATCAAAGCGCCATTTTCTGGCTTGCTAGGCAAGCGCGAAATTTCAATTGGTACTTATGTTAGCAATACAACAAACATTACCACACTTGATGATATCAGCATTATTAAGGTCGACTTTAAAGTGCCAGAAAAATACCTAGCTCAGTTGCAGCTTGGTATGAAAGTGATGACGCAAAATGATGCCTACCCAGAAAAAACCTTTAACGGTAAAGTGACCCACATTAGTTCTCGTATTGATTCTATAACACGTAGCGTTGAAGTAACTGCAAGCTTTATTAATAAAAGTGGTTTATTGCGACCAGGCATGTTGCTGAACACGGCGTTAGAGTTAAGTTCAAACCAAGCGCTAATGGTGCCAGAGAAAGCCGTAATCCCTCAGCAAGACAAACACTATGTGTTCCAAATTGAAGATGGCGTTGCTAACAAAGTAGAAGTACATGTGGCAGGTCGTCACAATGGCTGGGTAGCCATTGATAAAGGCCTTGAAAGTGGTCAGCAAGTTGTGACTGAAGGCATTATTAAGATCCGTACTGGCAGCAAAGTAAGTATCAAGGGCTAAACCATGAAAATTACTGATACTAGCGTTAAACGCCCGGTCTTTGCGATCGTAATCAACCTGTTATTACTTACCTTTGGTTTGGTGGCATTTTCTATGCTCCCACTGCGAGAATACCCGGATATTGAAACACCGATTGTCAGCGTTAGCACTGATTACACTGGTGCCAGCGCAGAGATTATTGAAACCAAAATCACCCAAGTACTCGAAAACCGCATTTCGGGTATCGAAGGCATCAAAAGTATTAATTCATCGAGCCGTAATGGTCGCTCAAATATCACCATTGAGTTTAATATCAGCCGTGATATCGATGCTGCATCAAACGATGTACGCGAACGTGTAGCCCGTGCCCTAGATAGCTTAC
>CESF01138130.1_pt1 | contig 25367 bp, 26 predicted proteins | sample 356331 | NCBI WGS metagenome assembly CESF01 (sample SAMEA2621779, study PRJEB7988) | marine metagenome | biome: marine biome (ENVO:00000447); feature: surface water layer (ENVO:00002042); material: "saline water (ENVO:00002010), including plankton (ENVO:xxxxxxxx)" | depth 5 m
TAGCGAAATCTTTTTTAATAAGTATTTTTATATACCTAATTATTTTTCGTAGAACATTATTTAAAAAAGATAATCGTATGATTAGTGCTTTATTTGATAATAAGTTTTTATTTTTATCTGTATTTTCAATAATCTCTATTTCATTAGTATTATATGATCTTAGTTTTCAGTACTATGTCTTAGGAACTGACAAAGTTGGAGTTGACGTTTTATATAAAAGTATTAAAAGTATTAGAACTGGTATTCTTATTGGAACCTTAACAACAATCGTGATGCTTCCGTTTGCAGTATTTCTTGGTATTTTTGCTGGATATATAGGAGGCATTGTTGACGACATAATTCAGTACATTTATACAACTCTTAATTCTATTCCAAGTGTTTTATTAATTGCTTCGGCAATATTAATGCTCCAAGTGTTCATGGCTAACAATCCTTTAGAGTTTGAGAATATTTATGAAAGGGCTGACATGAGACTTTTCTTTCTTTGTATGATTCTTGGCTTAACAAGCTGGACGGGCTTATGCAGGCTCCTAAGGGGGGAGTCAATGAAGCTCAGAGAGGTTGAGTATGTTCAGGCATCTAAGACTTTTGGTTTAAGTAAATTCTCAATAATCGTAAGACATGTTATGCCTAATATCATGCACATTGTAATTATAACAGTTGTCTTAGATTTCAGCGCCTTGGTACTTGCAGAAGCAGTTTTATCATATGTTAATATTGGTGTAGATCCAACAACTTATAGCTGGGGCAACATGATAAATGCCGCAAGACTTGAGATGTCAAGAGAGCCAGTAGTGTGGTGGTCTCTATTTGCTGCATTTTTATTTATGTTCATACTTGTACTATTTGCAAATTTATTTTCAGATGTTGTAAGAGATGCATTTGATCCAAGAGCGAGTAAGCATTATGAGTAAGTTATTAAATGTTAAAAATTTAAGTCTAGAAATAAAATCAAGTAATAAAAATATACTAAAAAATATAAATTTCGATATTTATAAATCTGAAATTGTATCTTTAATAGGTGAATCAGGGAGTGGTAAGTCTCTTACTGCACTGTCAATAATAAGGTTACTTGAAAAATCATGTAGGATTACAGATGGAGAAATAAATTATTTAAATAAAAATATACTTTTATTAGAAGAAAAAAAAATGCGCGCAATTAGAAAAAATGAAATTTCGATGATTTTTCAAGAGCCGATGCGATCATTAAACCCCGTAATGAATATTTATGATCAATTGAAAGAATCATATACGGTAAAAAATACAAAAAATATTAAGAAAGAAATAATTAATAATTTAGTTTCAGTAGGAATAAGTGATGCAGAAAGAGTAATTAGTCTGTATCCACATCAGCTTTCAGGAGGAATGAAGCAAAGAGTAATGATTGCAATGGCAATCGCATGTAAGCCAAAATTATTAATTGCGGATGAACCTACAACATCGTTAGATGTAACAATACAAAAACAAGTATTAGATTTACTTTTAGAATTAAAAAATAAAATGAATATGTCTATATTATTTATAACACATGATCTGGCAGTTGCCTCACAAATCTCGGATAAAATAATAGTTATGAGAGACGGTGAAATCATTGAAAAAGCAAACACAACAAATTTTTTCAAAAATCCAAAAAATACTTATAGTAAATCTTTATTAGATTCTACTCATTATCTTAAAAAAGAGAATAAAAAAGAGACTAATCATAATGACAATACTTTAGATATAAAAAACCTTAGAGTGTATTTTGAAGAAAGTAAGAGTTTTTTTTCGAAACAAAAAAAATTTATAAAAGCAGTCGATGACGTAAGCATTAAAATTAAAACTGGTTCAACACACGCTATAGTTGGTGAATCTGGTTCAGGAAAAACTACTGTTGCAAAAGCAGTTATGGGGTTAGCAAAAATAACATCTGGTTCTATTAAAATTCAAAATAAAGATATATCTAATTTAAGTAGCAGAGAAACAATAAATCATAGGAAAAATTATCAAATGATTTTTCAAGACCCTTTTTCATCTCTAAATCCCAGAATGAGAATTGGTGCAATTATAAAAGAGGGCTTATGTTTTTTAAATCCTGAAATAAATAAAAAAGAAATGGATTTCTTGCTTGAAGATGTATTGTATAAAGTTGGAATGACTAATGATGCATTGAAGAAATATCCACATGAATTTTCTGGAGGCCAAAGACAACGAATTGCTATTGCAAGAGTACTAGTTCTTAACCCTAAACTCTTAATTTGTGATGAACCTACGAGCTCACTAGATGTAACAGTTCAAAAGCAAGTTATAAATTTATTGACTGAAATTCAAAGAAGATCTAATGTCTCATATTTATTTATTTCTCATGATATCAAGCTAGTTTCAAGTATTTCAGATACAATATCTGTTATGAAAAATGGCAAGGTGGTTGAGAGTGGTAAAACATTTGATATAATTAACCATACAAAAAATGAATATACAAAAAAATTATTAAGCTCTGTTCCACAGATAATAAACTAATATGAACTTTAAGTTATCAGAATTAAATGAATGGTATGATACAAGATCTGGAACAATTAATTCCAAGATAATAATAAAGTCAATTAAAAAAATATCATATATAAATCAAAATAAAACTATTTTATATTTTGGGCCAGAAAAAATCGTAAAAAAAATTATAGATGATTCTTACAATTTTAACAGCTTCTATATCTCGCACTCGGGAAATACTGATGTTAAGTCAGAATTACAAAGACTACCTTTTAAGGATTCAATAATTGATTGTGTTGTATTAATTCATTCTTTAGATGTAGCAGAAGATCCACATTCTGTGTTTAGAGAAATTGATAGAGTTTTAGCAGATGATGGGCAAATAATTGTTGCAGGTTTTAATAAAAATAGTTTACTTGGTATATATAAGTTACTACCTTTTAAGACAATTTTTAAAAATAAAAATTATTTGTGTGTTAAAAGACTTTGCGATTGGATCTCATTATTTTCATATGAATTAAATCAAATTTTTAATATAAATAAAATACCTCCAGTAACAAACAACAATCTATTAAAGTATTTAAAATTTTTAAATAACAATATATTTTCAAAAATAAATTTCTTTGGGATAAGTTATGTTGTTCATGCAAATAAAAAAACTTACAGATATATATCTGTGAAAAACTGGCATAAAAAAAATAATATTGTCATTGGAAAATTCTCTAAACCTGTCATACATAGTAATTATGAAGAATAATATTATTATCTATACCGATGGAGCTTGTAAAGGAAACCCAGGCGAAGGAGGTTGGGGTGTTTATATAGAATTAAACTCTGTAAGTAAAAAAATTTACGGTTATGAAGAAAATACAACTAATAATAGAATGGAAATCACTGCAGCAATAGAAGCTTTAAATGAGTTAGATGTAAAATCAGATGTTCTTTTATATACAGACTCAAAATATCTAATGGAAGGAATTAACTCTTGGATTAAAAACTGGAAGCTTAATAATTGGAAAACCTCAGCAAAAAAAGATGTAAAAAATGTTGATCTGTGGAAAAAAATTGATGAACTAAATTCACTGCATAATGTTGAGTGGAAATGGGTTAAAGGTCATAGTGGCGATTTTGGCAATGAGATGGCAGATAATTTAGCAAATTTAGCAATAGTTAAGAAGGGGAAGAAAAATTATGAATAGGCAAGTTATACTAGATACTGAGACAACAGGCCTTGATGTTTCTAGAAATCATAAAATTATTGAAATTGGATGCATAGAGATTATAGATAGAAAATATACAGGAAAAAAATTTCATGAGTATCTAAATCCAAAAAGACAGATTGATCAAGGCGCATTAAGTGTTCATGGAATTACAAATGAATTTCTTGAGGATAAGCCTTTGTTTGAGGATATAAAAGACAGTTTATTAAATTTCATTAACGGATCTGAACTAATAATACACAACGCGCCTTTTGATATTGGTTTTTTAGAGCACGAATATAAAAAATCACGTCATAAAATTGAAATAGAAAAAATTTGTAAGATATTTGACTCATTAATTTATGCAAGAAAGCTACATCCTGGGCAAAAAAATAGTTTAGACGCTCTTTGCAAAAGGTATAATGTTGATAATTCGTCAAGGGATTTTCATGGAGCTTTATTAGATGCTAGAATTTTGGGAGATGTTTATTTGGCAATGACTGGTGGGCAAACTTCCTTTAATTTGGGTAATAGTAAGGTTGCTGAGAAAAAGAAAAATAATACCGAAAAATTGAGTCGTGAGTATATTGTACAATTTGCTAGCGATGATGAACTAAGGGAGCACAATGAGTTAATTTCGGAAATTGATAGTGTTTCTTCTGGTAAGTGTATTTGGAATATTTCAAAGTTTTGATATAATACATGAACAATAAAAATTTAAAGGCGGTTTAAAAATGGACAAAGTATTTATGTTGATAATTTTATTAATTGTTGGTTTTTGGGGATACTTAAAATATAGCGAAGACTCTGGAAACTGGGTTGCAACAGGCAGTAATGGTGTTATTGGCGAATATTCAAGTTATTCTGATTGTGTTGAAGGCGTAAAAGCAACTGGTTTGAATTTAGAAAAAGAAGTTTTCTCTTGCAATAGAGATTAATTATTCCTTATTTTATTTTTTAAGATACGACTTTTCTCAATAGACCAGTCTTTGTTTTTTTCTGATTGTCTCTTGTCAAATTTCTTTTTACCTTTGGCAATTCCGATCTGAAGCTTAACTTTATTTAATTTCCAGTAAAGCGAGATTGGCACTATTGTAAGACCTTCTTTTTGTACTTTGCCAATTAAAGTATTGATTTCCTTCTGATTTAGTAACAACTTTCTAGTTCTAGTTGAATTGACCGCAGTATTATTATTTATGTACGAGGGCGGGGTAATATTTGAACCAATAAGTAAGACATCGCCTCGATTTATCTTTACATATGCTTCTTTTAATTGAACTTTTAACTCTCTAATACCCTTAACCTCCCATCCCTCAAGCACTAAACCAGCTTCTATTTTTTCTAGAATAAAATAGTCGTGAGAAGCTTTTTTGTTGACAGCAATAATATTTTCTGTATTTTTAGTTCTTTGTCCCATAATATTTACAATATTAACATAATAAACAATACTAACTAATGGCAATAAATAGAACTTCCTCACATGGAGAATGGTCATCTAGAACCGCTTTTATTTTAGCGGCAACTGGTTCGGCAGTTGGCTTAGGTAATATATGGAAATTTCCTTACATAACTGGTGAAAATGGTGGTGGTGCTTTTGTTTTGATTTACATTTTGTGTGTTCTATTTATAGGTATTCCAATTATGCTTTCTGAGGTCTACCTTGGTAAGAGAGGTAGGCTAAATCCTATTGCTTCAATTAGATATATATCTGAAAGAGAAAACAGGTCTAAGAACTGGCAAATTATCGGTTTAATAGGAATTTTAGCTGGAATATTAATATTATCTTATTATAGTGTCATAGCTGGGTGGACTATGGCGTATGCCACAAGAACAGCTTTCGGAGTTATTAATAATATTGATGCTCTGGGAGCAACTAAAATGTTTAACGATTTCGTTTCCGATCCTGAAAGGTTGCTCGCATGGCATACAATTTTCTCAATAATTACTGCAATAGTGGTTTCAAAAGGCGTTAAGTCAGGATTAGAAAGTGCAGTTATAAGACTAATGCCTGCACTACTTGTATTACTTTTAGCTTTGGTTATTTTTTCGGCAATTGAAGGTGATTTCATGAATGGAATGAAATTTATGTTATACCCAGATTTCAGTCAAGTCACATGGAAAACTATCTTAATTGCAATGGGGCAAGCATTTTTTAGTCTAAGTTTAGGCATGGGAGCCTTGATGGTATACGGATCTTATTTATCAAGTGATATATCTATTCCGCAAACATGTGTAATTGTAGCTTCTCTTGATACTTTGGTCGCATTACTAGCAGGATTAGCAATTTTTCCAATAGTAATTTCGGCTGGTTTAGAAATGACACAAGGTCCGGGTTTATTATTTCAAACATTAACAGTTGCATTTGGCGCAATGCCAGGCGGACAATTATTTGGTACTTTATTTTTCATTTTATTAATTTTTGCAGCGTGGACATCTTCAATATCATTAATAGAGCCTATGGTAATATGGTTAATTGAAAAATTTAATATTTCAAGAATTCAGGCTGCAATTATTAGCTCAGGAACAGCATGGCTCTTAGGTATTGGAACAATAGTTTCTTTTAATATTGGAAAAGAAATAAAAATATTTAATATGAATATTTTTGAGATGCTTGATTACCTAACTTCAAATATTTTACTGCCAATGGGTGGCATAATGATAACAATTTATGTGAGTTGGTTAATATCTAAAGAGAGCATAGATTCTGAATTAAATATTAGGTCAACAATATTAAGAAGAATTTGGTATTTGTCAGCAAGAATAATTGCGCCTCTTGCCGTAATCTTTGTTATGTTAAATGCCTTAGGATTCAATTTAACTATTCTTTAATAAAAGCTAATGCAAATTAAAAAAGAAGCAATAATATTAAAAGATATTGAAACGGTATTTAAAATTGTTAACAAGGTTGATTTGTATAAAAATTTTGTACCATTTTGTGTAGATTCTGTGATCTTGTCAGAAGATACCAATAAAATGAAAGCAAGGTTAGACTTTAATCTAAAAGGCCTATCCACATCTTTTACAACAGAAAATACAATAAAAGAAAATGAATATATAGAAATGAAATTAGTAGATGGGCCATTTAAATATCTTGACGGTAAATGGGAGTTTAAAAAAATATCTGATAAAACCATCATATTTCTAACTATAAACTATGAAGCTGAAAGCAAAATTGTAGAATATACTATTGGTAAATCCTTAGAAAAAATCACAAACTATCTTGTGCAAGCTTTTGTAGAGGAGTCAAAAAAATAGTTATGGAAAATAGTGATATTGAAATTATTTATATTAGTAAAAATAATAAAGTAATCAAAAATTACATACCATATAAAAAAAAATACTATTTACAGGATCTAATAAATGATTTAATTAGCCACTCAGTATTTTCTAAAAAGTTTTTTTTAAATAAATCATTTGGATGTTTTGGCAAATTAATTAATCTTGATTATGAAATTAGTAAAAACGATAGGATTGAAATACTAGATGAATTAATTATGAGTCCAAACGAAAGAAGAAAGCACAATTTTAAAAAAAATTAATATCTACCTTTTACTAGTTCTTCAGAAATTATTTGCCATTTATTTTTATTTTTTAAAAAAATTAATTTCTTAGTAACAGTATCAGCGTAACCTTCAGAGTCATAATTTTGCTCAAAAATTGCAATGGCTTTTTCTAAGGTATCTATTTCAAAATTTATTGAAATTTTTGTTATATTAATATTTATATTTTCTTTATTTTTTATTCTTTTCTCTCTATCTGCTTTCCATAGATCGAAATCATCAAAGTAGCTTGATTTAAAATCTTCTGAATAATATGAGAAGTATCCATCTAGATCTTTTTTCGCCCAGGAATTTGCCCAGTTGATAATTATTTCTTGTACAATTTCATTATCATTTTTTCTTTTATTATCTTCAACTGGAGCTTTTATTTTCTGTTCGTTCTCAGATAACTTTTCTTTGTCTGTTGTTAGATCTAATTCTTTTTTTAACTTTTTATCATTATATAAATTTTCAGTTTTTTCTGAATTTGTATCTTCTTTAGATTCTGAAATTTTTGGTAAATTTTCTTTTTCCTCTTCATTTATTTTAGTTCCCTTAAGTTCTATATCTTCAAATATTTCTTTTTTAACAATAGTAGTTTGTTCGTCATTTAGAAATTCTGGATCTGAAAGATTTATCTTTTCCGTTACATCAAATAATCCATCATCATTTTTTGCAATTCTTTTCATGCTTATAACATTATCTTCTTTAAAAAATATGCTTATCATGTTTAGCTGCGTCTCTTCAGGATCTCTTTTTCTGTAGTAAACATAATCCCATCTATTTTTATTAAATATATTGTTAACTACTGGCTCTCCTAGAAGAAATATAACTTGCTCTTTAGACATATTTATTTTTAACAAGTTTACTTTGCTTTCGTCTATCACGTTTCCTTGTTGAATTAATACTCTAAAACTCTTTAATTGCTTGTCTTCTGGCAATAATTGGCAACCTGAAAGATTTAAAAAAAATATTGTAGTTACTATTAATATTTTAAATTTCATTATTTTTATGTATATTGTTAAGTTAAATAAAGATAATATAGTAAATATGAGTAATATAGAATTAAAAAATGCTGGTTTAAAAATAACGTTACCTAGAGTAAAAATATTAAGTAAGCTAGAAAACGCTAAAAATCACCATATGTCAGCAGAAGACATATATAAAGATCTTATTAAAGACGGAGAAGTCATAAGCTTGGCAACAGTATATAGGGTGCTGACGCAATTTGAGGCTGCTAAAATTGTTATTAGACATCATTTTGATGCAGATAATAATAGCCAGGCTGTTTTCGAGTTAAATCACGGTGATCATCATGATCATATGGTTTCCCTGAAAACTGGCAAAGTTGTAGAATTTTATGACGAAATAATCGAAAATAGACAAAAAGAGTTAGCAAAAAAACATAATTTTAAAATACTGGATCACAGTATGATTCTGTATGGTGAGTTCTTAGATGAAGAATAGAAATTATTTTTTTAAAATGCAAATTATAAAATAATAATTTTATGAAAAGAAAAATTGGAAAATCAGCTCTTATTTTAGGTTTTTTGGCGTTAATATGGCTTATTCTTGGTATGGTTAATGTTGTCCCATTTTTGATAGAATTGCCACAAGAAACAAGTATAAGGGCACACGCATCTTTAGCAGTAATTTTCTTGCTTATAGGTTCTTGGGCTTTTTGGAATGAAGATTAATTTTTTTGAATAGGATTTTATTATGTTAAAAATTTCGGATATATGTATTTTACTTTCAGTCGCAGTCGCTTTTGTAACAACAGCATTTCTTTGGTTTCAAGGTGTCGATACAAAACAAGAGGCGTTATTTACTGCAACATGGATCCCATCAATTTTAGCTTTTGCTATTTATTTTAAAATAATAGCTAAGAAGGATTAATTATGGATGACTCACTAATTTTTTTCACTGGCTGCTTTTGTTTTGCTCTTGCTATAGCTGGAGCAATAATGACTGTTATAGAATTTAAGCGCTTAGAAAAAAAAGATAAAAAATAGTAAGGTTTTAAAGAAAATCATATTTAATCAATAAGCTCTTTTGCAAACTGTAGTGTTTTATCTGTTAATTTAATTCCACCGATCATTCTAGCAAGTTCATTAACCCTCATATCATTATCTAAGTAAGTAAGCATTGTAGATGAAGCATTCTTATCTTTAGACACAAGGTAGTGATGTTTTGATTTTGCAGCAACTTGTGCTAGATGTGTTACGCATAAAACTTGAGTATTTTCTGCTAATTTTGAAAGGTGAGTTCCAAGCACTTCAGAAGTTGCTCCTCCAATACCAGTATCAATTTCATCAAAAATCATAGTCTCGCAATCATTATTCGTTCTTGTTTCCAACTGGATAACTAGGCTTAGTCTAGACAACTCACCACCTGAAGCTATATCAGATAACGGAAGTAATTTTGATTTCTTATTTGTTTTTATCAAAAAGACAACTTTGTCATATCCGTTCTTACTAATCAAAGTCTTATCTGTGGTAATATCAATTTTGAATTGGCAATCAGACATACCAAGTTTTTTTAACTCGTCGCTAATCTTTTTTTCTAATATAATAGATTTGTTCAATCTTATTTCTGATATTTCTTTAGCAATACTATGGTAATTTAAAATATTTTCTTTAATTTTTTTATTTTTACTATCAATATTATCTTTATTTTTTATTAAATTATTTAATATATCTTGTTTATCATAAAGAATCTTAATTAAATCTTTTTCATTTACATTATATTTTCTTGAGAGATTATTAAGGGAAATTATTCTTTCGTTAAGAAGAGAAAGTTTTTCCTTATCAATATTTATTGAATGTTCATACTTTTCGAGCATCCTAGATAAATCTCTAACTTCTTCTTGAATACTAATATTTGTGCTATGAATATCATTTATATTGCTATCTATATTTTTTATATCCTCAAGATTTTTATTAACATCTGAAAGCATCGAACTAATGTTTAAATTATTTTCATTTTCAATTAAATTTTTACATTCGTTAATTTTTTTAATTAAGAGTTCAGAATTACTAAGTTTTGTGTAATCCTGGTATATTTTTTCATAGTCTTCAGGTTCTAATGCTTCATTTTCAAGTTCTTTTATCTCGTATTCTAATAACGATACTTTTTCTTTAAACTCTTCAGAAGTTAATGCTGTTTCAGAAAGTGATTTTTTTATATTATTTGTATCTTGAAGTAAATTTTTAATGCTTATCTTTTTTTTACTTATATTTATATAGTTATCAAGTCTGTTTCTTTGTTCATCAGATGATAATATTAGCTGATTTTCATGCTGACCATGTATGTCAATTAATAAGTTCCCTATTAACTTTGCAGTACCCGAGGTCACTGGCTTGTCATTTATATAAATTTTTGAAATATTCTTGTTATTGATTTTTCTCCTAAAAATACAATTACTATCATCTATCAAATCTTTTTCTTCAAGAATTCTCAAAACATCTTTATTTAATATATTGAAGCTACATATTATTTCGGTATCAAAATTTGTGTTTCTTGATACCTTGCTAACTTTTTTGTTACCAAGCACCAAATTTATTGCATCGATTAGTATTGATTTTCCAGCGCCTGTCTCACCAGTTAACACGGACATATTTTCATGAAAGTCTATTTCTATTTCATCAATAATTGCAAAATTTTTGATATAAATATTTGATAACATATATTACAACTATGGTTTTAGTCCCCATCCTAGTTTTTCTCTTAATATTGATAAGAAATTTATGCCCGGCGGCTGTATTAACTTTAGGACAGTTTCTCCTTTTGTAATTTTTATTACATCATTTGCTTGTATTGGAACATTTATTTGACCATCGAACGTAACACTTGCATTCGTATGTGATTTTTCTGAGATTTTAACTTCAATTTTGCTGTCCATTCCTATAACTATTGGTCTATTGCTTAAAAGATGTGGGCATATTGGAACAATTAGTAAGGCTTCCATGTTTGGTTGTATTATTGGTCCGCCACTTGATAAAGAATATGCAGTAGAGCCAGTTGGTGTTGATATTACCAGGCCATCCGCATTGACTGTGTAAAGATTTTCACCGTTAAGCAATGTGTCCATTTCTATCATTCTTACTGCATCCTTACTATGTATGACAACATCATTGAATGAAATATTTTTTGATATTTCTTTCCCATCCCTTATAACCGTTCCAACTAGAGAAATACGCTCGTCTACAGAGTAGTTATCAGAAAGAATACTTTCAAGATTTTTTTCTATATGGTCTGGAGAGATATCTACTAAAAAACCTAATCTTCCTCTATTAATCCCACATATTGGAATATTTGATTTTGATAAATATTGAGCTGACCTTAACAATGTGCCATCTCCACCAATTATAAAGGCTATATCGCACTTTTTTTTAATGTCTTCTAATGAAGTTGCTGCTTTATTATTGAGCAAAAAGCATGAGTTTTCATCTAAAAAATAGTTTACCTTTTTAGAATCTAAATAATTAATAACTGTACTAAGACTATCTTTTACACTGTTATCATCAATTTTTGAGATAATCGCTATATTTTTAAACATTGAAATAAGTCCCCCTTTGTACTTATATCATCATAATATAAGTATTATAATATATTTCATAATATTATATTATTACAAATAAAAGTTATAAATTTAAATATTTATGGAAAGTTTAAGCAAAAGACAAGAGTTACTTTTAAAAGCTTTAGTTGAGAGCTTTATTTCTGATGGCCAGCCTGTAGGATCAACTAAGCTTTCAAAAGCATCAGATATAGGTGTGAGCTCTGCCACAATCAGAAATGTTTTTGTTGATTTGGAAGACTTGGGCTATATTTATTCTCCGCACAAATCTGCAGGAAGAGTGCCAACAGAATTAGCATATCGAATGTTTGTAGATAAAATGATTAAAGTCCAGCCAGTAAATAATCATTTGATAAAAAAACTGAAGTTAAATCTCAATCAAGATGTAGAAAGAAAAAACATGGTAAAAAATACGAACGAGATCTTGTCAAATATTACTGGTTTAACTGGTTTAATTTCACTTCCAACCCAAAAGAATATGGAATTAAAGCAAATAGACTTTTTAACTTTAAGTGATAATAAAATTTTAGCCATATTAATAAATAAAAATAATGATGTTGAAAACAAAATTATTAATTTAGATAAAAATTATTCATCATCCGAATTACAGGAGGCTGCAAATTATTTAAATACTATTATATCTGGTCAATCTATTCATCATATTAGAAAAATATTATTAAATGAGCTTGATGACATGAGGAAAGATATGAATAATATTATGTCTTCTGCAATAACATTTGGTAAAAAACTTTTTTTAGATTCTAATGAAACACAGAAAAATGATGATTTGCTTGTTAGTGGTCAAACTAGATTGATGAATTGTAAAGAATTATCTGACATTGAAAAATTAAAAACTTTATTTGAAGCTTTTAGTGAAAAAAATAATATTTTACATTTGTTAGATAAAAGCATCTCTTCAAACGGTGTAAAAATATTTATTGGCGCAGAATCAGGCTATAATGTTTTAGACGACTGTAGCGTCGTTAGTGCTCCATATAAATTTGATAATGATGTTGTTGGAGTATTAGGTGTTATTGGCCCCAAAAGAATGGCTTACGACAGGGTTATACCAATTGTTGATATAACAGCAAAATTATTAACTGAAGCCTTGAAATATCCAGATTAAACCATATATACAAACTGTCTATAAATTTACTTAGGATTCAAATGAAAAAAGAAAAAAATGATGTATCTGAAAAAGATAATAATTCTCAGGAAAATAATGAAGTTAATTCCAGTGAAGAAGATTTAGAAATCAAAGAAAATAATAATGAAGATAGTACAAAAAATGAAAAAATTTCTCCTGAAGAAGAAATAACAAAACTTAACGATATGCTTTTAAGGTCAGTAGCCGAGCTTGATAATTATAAAAAAAGAACCGCAAAAGAGATTCAGCAAGCCCAATTATATTCAACTGAAAAACTATCATCTGAATTGCTGGTTATTATGGATAGCCTAGAAGCAGCCGAAAAGATATCTGGTGAACCCAATTTAAAAGTAGAAAGCCTTGTGGAAGGTAACAATTTATTGTTAAAAACTACTCAAGAAATATTTGATAAGCTCAATATTGAAGAAATAAATCCAATTAATGAATCTTTTAACCCTGATTTTCACCAGGCTTTAGCTACAAAGGAATCAGAATCACTAGAAAATACTGTTATTGAGGTAATGCAAAAAGGTTATAAGCTAAAATCAAAACTTTTACGTCCAGCTTTAGTAATTGTTTCAAAAAAAAGTCAATAATTCCTTGAATTATTAGATTTTGTCCATATATATAATTTAATGATGATTTAAACATATTACAGAGGTTAAAAATGGGAAAAATTATAGGTATAGACTTAGGCACAACAAATTCATGCGTTTCAGTAATGGAAGGCGATCGACCTAAAATTATTGAAAACAGTGAAGGTGATAGAACTACACCTTCTGTTGTCGCTTTTACAGATGCAGAAACTCTTGTGGGTCAGTCTGCAAAAAGACAATCAGTAACAAATCCTGAGAAAACTGTTTACGCCGTTAAAAGATTTATTGGTAGAAAGTTTGCTGACAAAGAGGTGCAAAAAGATAAATCTATTCTTCCTTATAATATTGTTGAGGCAGATAATGGGGATGTATGGATAAAAATCGATGATAAGAAAATGGCTTTGCCAGAAATATCTGCAAAAGTTTTAATGAAAATGAAAAAAACTGCTGAAGAGTATTTAGGTACTGAGGTAACAGATGCTGTAATTACAGTTCCTGCTTATTTCAATGATTCTCAAAGACAAGCTACTAAGGATGCTGGGAAAATTGCCGGACTAAATGTTCAAAGAATAATCAATGAGCCAACAGCAGCAGCAGTTGCTTACGGACTTGATCAAAAGAAGGGCGATAAAAAAATAGCTGTTTATGATCTTGGTGGCGGAACATTTGACGTCTCTATTATTGATATATCAGATATTGATGGTGAAAATCAAATTGAAGTATTGTCAACTAATGGTGACACTCAGCTTGGTGGTGAGGACTTTGATTCAAAATTAATAGATCATATTGTTGAAGAATTCAAAAAAGAACAAAGTTTTGATTTAAGATCAGATCCGTTAGCATTGCAAAGATTAAAAGATGCCGCCGAGAAGGCAAAAATAGAATTATCAAATGGACAGCAAGCTGATATAAATATTCCATATATAACAGCTGATGCAAGTGGCCCGAAACATTTAAATATTAAAATTACTAGAGCTTTATTTGAATCTATGGTCGAAGATTTGGTTAAAAGAACTCTAAAGCCTTGTGAGATAGCCCTTAAAGATGCGAAGCTATCAAAAAGTGACATAAACGATGTTATTTTAGTTGGTGGCCAAACAAGAATGCCTTTAGTTCAAAAAATTGTAAAAGAATATTTTGAAAAAGAACCAAGAAAAGATGTAAACCCTGATGAAGCAGTGGCTGCTGGCGCAGCGATACAAGGTGGAGTTTTGGCAGGTGACGTTACAGATGTATTGTTATTAGATGTAACACCGCTTTCTCTAGGAATAGAAACTATGGGTGGAGTAATGACTAAACTCATCGAAAAAAACTCAACAATACCAACAAAACAAAACCAAACATTTTCCACTGCAGAAGATAATCAAACAGCCGTTACAGTCCATGTTCTTCAAGGAGAAAGAGATATGGCATCTGGAAATAAGTCATTAGGGCAATTTAATCTTTCAGATATTCCTCCAGCACCAAGAGGTATGCCGCAAATTGAAGTAACATTTGATATTGATGCAAATGGAATTTTAAATGTTTCTGCAAAAGATAAGGCGACAAATAAAGAACAATCAATCATTATTAAGTCTTCAAGCGGCTTGTCAGATGAAGAAATAGAAAAAATGGTTAAGGATGCCGAGCTACATGCTGAAGAAGATAAAAAATTCCAAGAGCTTGTAACATTAAAAAATCAAGGTGACGCCCTAGTTCATGCTACAAATAAATCATTAGAAGAGCTTGGAGATAAAGTTACAGAAGATGATCAAAAAAATATCAAAGAAAAGAATGAAGCGCTTGTCGAAGCTTTGAAATCTGAAGACAAAGACTTAATTGAAAATTCAATAAAAGAACTTTCTGAAGCTTCTGCAAAAATGGCTGAAATGATGTATGCTGAGCAAGCTGCAAAGGCGCAACAGAGTGAAAGTTCCCCTGAAGGTGAAGCAAATGCTGATTCAGCTAACGAATCAGATGTTGTAGATGCAGAATACAAAGAAGTTAATGATGACAAAAAATAATTAAAGGCAGTATTAATTAAAAATGGATTATTATGAGGTTTTAGGTCTCAATAAAAGTGCGTCAGGAAATGATATTAAAAAAGCTTTCAAAAAGAAAGCTATGAAATATCATCCTGATCGTACTGGTAATGATAAATCGGCCGAAAAAAAATTTAAAGAAGCTAAAGAAGCTTACGATGTTCTTTCTGACCCACAAAAAAAATCAATGTATGATCAATATGGTACTACAGACTTTGGTGGCGGACCTGGCGGTGGTTTTAATACCTCAGGATTTGGAGATGTTTTTGAAGACATATTTGGAGACATATTTGGCGGAGGCCAATCAAGGAATTCTGCTCAAAGATATAAAGGCGCTGATTTAGAGTATGAATTAAAACTTACTCTTGAAGAAGCTGCTTTCGGTGTAGATAAAAATTTAAAAATTCGAACTAAAGATACTTGTGATAGTTGTAACGGTTCCGGCGCAAAATCTGGTTCTAAGCCAATCTCATGTAGTATGTGTAATGGAGTCGGGCAAGTTAGAGCTCAACAAGGATTCTTTACTGTGCAACAAACCTGCCCTACGTGTGCTGGCAAGGGAAAAGTAATATCTGATCCTTGTTCAAAATGTTATGGAAGTGGCGCTATAAATATCGATAAAGATATATCGGTATCAGTCCCAGCAGGCGTTGACAGCGGAGACAGAGTTAGGCTAGCAGGCAAAGGTGAAGCTGGTATAAATCAAGGGCCGCCAGGCGATCTTTTTATAAGAATAAATTTATACAAACACGCAATTTTTAAAAGAGATGGCAGTAATATTTATTGCGAGGTTCCATTATCATTTGCGGAAGCTACTCTTGGCGCTGAAATTGAGATACCAACCTTAACTAGTAAAAAAGTTTCAATCGACATTCCTCCAGGAACACAAACAGGTAAATATTTTAGATTAAAAGGAAAAGGAATAAAGTCTGTAAGAGGTGGAAACATTGGAGACCTAATGTGTTCAGTACAAATTGAGACTCCTGTAAATCTATCAGATGAACAAAAAAATATATTAATGGAATTTGATAGTAAATTAAAAAATAGTAAGAAAAAACACAGTCCAAAGTCAGAATCTTGGATAGATGGACTAAAAAATTTCTTCAAATAGAAATTTTTCTTTTAGTCCTTTTCAAAGTCTATGTTAATATAATGTAATTTTAATAATCATAAAAAATACAATGTCTATTAGCGTCTGCGTACCTGGAATTACAGGAAAAATGGGAATGGAGATAGCAAGGTTAGTCCTATTAGATAATACTAATATAAGACTATCTTCAGGTATTGCTAGAGATTTGTCTAAGTTAAATAAATCTAATCCAAATATAGATAAAGAAATAATTACCTCTGATTTGAATGAAGCAATTTCTAGGTGTGATGTCTGTGTTGATTTTACAAGACCTGCATATTGTATGGATATACTTAATGAATGCGTTAAACAAAATAAAAAATTAGTTATTGGAACAACTGGATTTTCAGAAGATCAAATTTCAAAAATTCATTCAGCCAGTAAGAAAATAAGTATTCTCAAGGCCTCTAATATGAGTATTGGTATAAATTTATGTTTAAAACTTGTGGAAAAAGTTTCATCATCAATTGGAAATGTTTCTGATATAGATATAATAGAACACCATCATAAACACAAAGTAGATATGCCATCAGGAACATCTTTAGCATTTGAGGATGCTATAAAAAATAACATGACCTCGAAAAAAGACATCAATCATCATTGTTTACGAGTTGGAAATGTTGTGGGTGATCATATGGTTAAATTTACACTAGATAATGAATCTATTGAAATTAATCACAAAAGCTTTGATAGAAAAATTTTTGCAGAGGGTGCAGTATTAGCATTGAAATGGCTCTCGGATAAAGATAAAGGTTTATATACAATGAGTGACGCACTTTCTTTATAGAGCTGCGTAAATATAATAAAATGAGAATAGGAAATACTTTTGCAACAAGCAATATTAATCTTAGAAAATGAAAAAATCTTTTACGGTAAGTCAGTAGGATATAAAGCAGATTCTTTTGGTGAAATAGTTTTTAATACTGCGATGACTGGTTATCAAGAAGTCATTTCTGATCCTTCATATAAAAACCAAATTATAACATTTACGTACCCACACATTGGAAATGTAGGAATTAATTATGAGGATCAAGAATCAAATGCTTCATACGTAAGCGGTCTTGTACTAAGTGAGTTACCAACAAAACCTTCTAACTGGAGATCCGAATTAGATTTTGTAGATTATTTAAAAAACAAAAAAATAGTTTGTATTGCAGAATTAGATACAAGACACATAGCATCTTTGATAAGAAGTAAAGGGGCTATGAATGCGTGTATTATTCATGATGAAAAAAATATTGAAAAAGCAAAAAAAGAATTAGAAAGTTATAAAGGTATCGAAGGGTCAGAACTCGCGACAGAAGTTTCCGCTAAAGAAAAATATTTATTTGATGAAAAAATTTTTCAATTTAATCATGACAACATTCAGGAAGATAAAAAATTAAAGGTTATTGCATTTGATTTTGGTGTTAAAAAGAACATTTTACGAATTTTAAACTCTATGAATTGCGAAGTACAGGTGGTACCTGCAAAAACACCAACTAAAGAGATATTATCTTTAAAGCCAGACGGCATCTTTTTGTCTAATGGTCCCGGCGACCCTGAACCATGTGAATTTGCTATTCAATCCATCAGAGAATTTTTTGAATACAATATACCAATTTTTGGTATATGTTTGGGACACCAACTAGTTTCTTTAGCTTCTGGCGCGAAAACAAAAAAAATGAAATATGGTCACCATGGTGCAAACCACCCGGTTTTAGATATAAAAACAGGAAAGGTAATGATAACAAGTCAAAACCATGGATTTGTTGTCGATGAAGCGACATTGCCAAACACATTCGAGGTAACACATAGATCATTATTTGATGAAACTATTCAAGGAATTAGACATAAAAAATTACCAATATTTAGTTTTCAGGGGCACCCTGAAGCATGCCCGGGGCCACAAGACATCAACTACTTGTTTAAAGATTTTATTAACTCAATGAAAAAAAGTACAAATGCCAAAAAGAAGTGATATAAAAAAGATTTTGATACTAGGAGCTGGTCCAATTGTTATTGGCCAAGCATGTGAGTTTGATTATTCAGGAGTACAGGCCTGTAAAGCTTTAAAAGAAGAGGGTTATTCTGTTGTTTTAGTAAATTCGAATGTTGCAACTATTATGACTGATCCGGAGATGGCTGACGCAACTTATATTGAGCCTATAAATCATAATATAGTTGAAAAAATTATAAAAATAGAAAAACCCGATGCAATTTTACCAACAATGGGCGGGCAAACGGCATTAAATTGTGCATTAGATTTAGATAGGTTGGGTATTCTAAAAAAATATAATGTCGAAATGATTGGCGCTTCTAAAGAGGCAATTGATCTGGCAGAAGATAGATCTCAATTTAAAGATGCCATGAAAGAGATTGGATTAGATTCAGCAAAATCATATATAGTTCACAACATAAATGAAGCGCTAGAAAAACAAAAGCAAATAGGTTTTCCCGTAATTATTAGGCCTTCCTTTACATTAGGAGGAAGCGGGGGTGGCATAGCTTATAATTTGGAAGAATTTATAGAAATTTCAACAAGAGGTTTAGATATTTCGCCAACAACAGAAATCCTTTTGGAGGAATCATTACTTGGCTGGAAAGAATATGAAATGGAAGTAGTAAGAGATTCAAATGATAATTGTATAATTATATGCTCGATTGAAAATTTTGACCCAATGGGTGTTCACACAGGAGATTCTATAACAGTTGCTCCAGCGCAAACATTAACTGACAAGGAATATCAAATAATGAGAAATGCTTCTATAGCAATCTTAAGGAAGATAGGTGTAGACACAGGAGGATCAAATGTTCAGTTTGCAGTTAATCCTGACAATGGAAAGCTAGTTGTTATTGAAATGAATCCAAGAGTCTCAAGGTCTTCCGCATTAGCTTCAAAAGCAACAGGCTTTCCAATAGCAAAAATAGCTGCGAAACTAGCAATTGGATATTCTTTAGACGAATTAAAAAATGAAATAACAGGTGGAGCAACTCCAGCTTCATTTGAGCCAACTATAGATTATGTAGTCACAAAAATACCGAGATTTGCCTTTGAAAAGTTTCCTAACGCAAACGATAGATTAACAACACAAATGAAATCTGTTGGTGAAGTAATGTCTATCGGGAGAAATTTTCAAGAATCTCTTCAAAAAGCATTATCAAGTTTAGAATTAGATATATATGGTCTTGATGAGATTGAGGATTTCAATTATTTAGATGATTTTAATTTCGAGTATGAGTTAAAAGAACCAGGTCCTAGTAGAATTTTGTTTGTTGCTAAAGCATTCAGAAAAGGATATTCAGTTGAAAAGGTTCATGAAATATCTAGTATAGATCCTTGGTTTTTAGAGCAGATATTACATTTGGTTGAAATAGAAAAAGAGATATCTTTAAAAAAGATAAACAATATTACATATGATGAGCTTTTGTTTTATAAGAAAAAAGGTTTCTCAGATATTAAAATTGCAAATTTAATAGATGTTAGCCAACATGATATTAGAAAAAAAAGAGAAGATAACAGCATAAGACCTGTTTACAAAAGAGTTGATACTTGCGCTGCAGAATTTCCAACTTCAACTTCGTATCTATATTCAACATACGAAAAATATTGCGAGTCTCTACCAACAAAAAATAAAAAAATAATTGTCATTGGTAGCGGCCCCAATAGAATTGGGCAAGGGATAGAATTTGATTACTGTTGCGTTCATGCTTCAAAAGCTGCTCAAGAACTCGGTTATGAAACAATAATGATAAACTGTAATCCAGAAACTGTATCAACTGACTATGACACGTCTGACCGACTTTACTTTGAACCAATAACACTTGAAAGTGTTTTGAATATTGTTGAAATTGAACAGCCTGATGGAGTGATTGTTCAGTATGGAGGACAAACTCCTTTAAAATTAGTTAATGATTTGGCAAAATTTGGCGTGCCTGTCATCGGCACCTCATCGAAATCTATTGACGCTGCTGAAGATAGAGAAAAATTTAAAGATATTCTGAAAAAAATTAATGTTCTGCAACCTGCAAATAGCACTGCGAGAAATAAAAAACAAGCAATTCAAGAAGCAGAAAAAATAGGATACCCTATTATTGTTAGGCCTTCTTATGTATTAGGTGGAAGAGCTATGGAAGTAATATATGATTCTGAGGAACTTGAGAAATATATTAACGAAGCAGTAAAAGTATCTAATGATGCACCTGTTTTAATTGATAAATTTTTAAATGAAGCTATTGAGATAGATGTTGATGCGGTTAGAGATCTTGAGGGAAATGTTTTTATAGCAGGAATAATGCAACATATTGAAGAAGCTGGCGTACATTCTGGAGACTCGGCATGCGCGATACCAACTTACTCAATTAACGAATCGCAAATTGATTCAATAAAACAAAATACAATAAAAATGGCAAATGAGTTAGATGTAAAAGGTTTGATGAACGTCCAATTTGCAATAAAAGATAATAAAATATTTGTTATAGAAGTTAATCCTAGAGCGTCAAGAACTATACCATTTGTTTCAAAATCAATAGGAATATCAGTGGCAAAAATAGCTGCAAAATGCATGCTTGGAATCAGTATAAAAGAACAAAAACTTCCAAACGAAGTTAAACATGATTTTTGCTATGTTAAAGAAGTTGTATTCCCTTTTTTGAAATTCCCAGGCGTTGACCCCATATTAGGACCTGAGATGAAATCTACGGGAGAAGTTATGGGTATTGGGAAAAATTTCGGTGAGGCGTTCGCTAAATCACAAATTGCAACTAATGTGGAAATTCCAGAAAATGGTTCAGCTTTCATAAGTGTGAAAGATGAAGATAAAAAATATATTATAGAAGTTGCAAAAAAACTTTTAAAACTTGGTTTTAACTTAGTAGCAACAAATGGCACACAAAGTTTTTTAAATAATAATAATATCGATTGCGAAAGAGTAAATAAAGTAAGGGAAGGAAGAACACATATAGTCGACATGATTAAAAATAATGAAATCAATTTAATTATAAATACTACTCAATCTAAGCAAGCTATAAAAGACTCATATCTAATTAGAAGAGAAGCTTTGCAATACAAGGTTTGTTACACAACTACTGTTGCTGGTGCTAATGCATTAGTAGGGGCTATATCTTATAGTAAAAATCTAGATGTTTATAAGCTTCAAGACATTTTTAAACTTGCTTAAAAACTTTATCATCTTCATAATTAATGTATGGATAAATTTCCAATTACAAAAAATGGTGAAAAAAAATTACGTAAGGAGCTAGACAATCTTACTAATGTTGAACGCCCAAAAATTATTGAAGCTATCTCAGTAGCAAGAGAACACGGTGATTTAAAAGAAAATGCTGAATATCATGCTGCTAGAGAACAGCAGAGTTTTGTCGAAGGAAGAATAAAAGATATTAAGTTAAAACTATCAAATGCAGAAATCGTAGATCCACAAAAAATTACATCAAATAAAGTTGTCTTTAGTGCAAAAGTTGAGCTCTATGACTTTGAAAAAGAATCAGAATTAATTTATTCTATTGTAGGAGACGATGAGGCTGATATAAAAGAAGGTTTGATATCGATTAACTCCCCAATAGCCAGATCGTTAATAGGAAAAGAAAAGGGAGATGTTGTTACTGTAGGTACTCCAAGCGGTGAAAAAGAGTTTGAAATATTAGAAATATTCTATGGGTAAGAAGTCTTCAAAATGGTATAAATCACATATTAATGATGAGTTTGTAAAGCTAGCTAATAAAGAGAATTGGAGATCAAGAGCAGTTTTTAAGTTAAAAGAAATTGACGAAAAGTATAATTTAATTAGGGAAAACTCAAATATTTTAGACCTTGGGTGCGCTCCTGGAGGTTGGAGTCAGTATGCATCTCAAAAATTAAAAAATATTAACATTACGGCAGTAGACCTACTTGATATGGAAAAAATACCTAATGTAAATTTTGTACAATCAGATATTAGCGATTTTGCCGAAAAACTAGAAAAAAACGGTAATTTTAAGAAAATTGACCTTGTAATGTCAGATATTGCCCCTAATATAAGTGGTATAGAGAGTGCAGATTTGCCAGCAATGTTAAATTTAGCTGATATGGTTTTTGATATTGCTATAAATAATTTGTCAGAATCTGGTAGCTTGCTAATAAAGCTATTTCAAGGCAAAGGCACAGATGATTATTTAAAAGATGTAAAAAGTAATTTTGAGAAAGTTAAATTGATAAAACCAAAAGCCTCAAAATCAAATAGTAGAGAAATATATATGTTAGCTACAAATTTAAAAAATAAACCAAAAATGCAGGGTCAATAAATATGAATGATATGTTAAAAAACATGCTTGTATGGATAGTTATCGCAGTTGTAATTATGTCTGTCTTTAATAACTTTATTCCTCAGAAACAAAACGCCACAAATCTTTCTTACTCTGAGTTTATTAACCAAGTAAAAGATAATCAAATTGAGAGTGTTCTTATAGAAGCGGACGGGAAAACAATTTCAGGTACTTACAAAAATGGAACTAACTTTTTAACATACGGTTTAAATGATCCAAAGTTAGTCGATGATTTATTGTCAAATAATATTGAAATTTTAACAGAACCACCTGCAAAACCATCTTTGTTCTTACAAATATTAATTCAATGGTTCCCAATGTTGTTATTGATTGGTGTCTGGTTATTCTTCATGCGACAAATGCAGGGCGGCGGCGGCGGTAAAGGTGCTATGTCATTTGGGAAAAGTAAAGCAAAGATGATGACAGAGGATCAAAACAAGGTAACCTTTGCTGATGTTGCGGGTGTAGAGGAAGCAAAAGAAGAAGTAGAAGAGTTAGTTGAATTTTTAAAAGACCCTTCTAAGTTCCAAAAACTTGGCGGTAAGATTCCTAAGGGTGTTTTAATGGTTGGTTCCCCTGGAACAGGAAAAACTTTACTCGCGAGAGCTATTGCAGGCGAAGCCAAAGTCCCATTCTTTACAATATCAGGATCAGATTTTGTTGAAATGTTTGTTGGTGTGGGAGCATCAAGAGTTCGTGACATGTTTGCACAAGCCACAAAACACGCTCCTTGTATAATTTTTATTGATGAAATTGATGCTGTTGGGAGGCATAGAGGCGCAGGTGTTGGCGGTGGGCATGATGAAAGAGAGCAAACTCTTAACCAGCTTTTAGTTGAAATGGATGGATTTGAGGGTCACGAAGGAACGATTGTTATCGCTGCTACAAACAGACCTGATGTTCTTGACCCAGCATTACTTAGACCTGGAAGATTTGACAGACAAGTTGTAGTACCGCTTCCAGATATAAGAGGAAGAGAGCAAATTTTAAAAGTTCACATGAAAAAAGTACCTATAGCAGATGATGTCGTGCCATCAATAATCGCAAGAGGCACACCAGGATTTTCTGGTGCAGATTTAGCAAACTTAGTAAATGAGGCTGCGTTGTTTTCTGCCAGAGGTAATAATACAAAAGTATCTATGGTGGAATTTGAGAAAGCCAAAGATAAAATAATGATGGGTGCAGAGAGAAAATCAATGGTAATGAGTGAAGACGAAAAAAAACTTACTGCGTACCATGAGTCTGGGCACGCTATTGTTGGTAGATTAGTTCCAGAGCATGATCCAGTTCACAAAGTTACTATAATCCCAAGAGGTAGAGCGTTAGGTGTAACAATGTTTCTTCCTGAGGATGACAGATACAGTAATACAAAACAAAGACTTGAAAGTCAGATATGCACGCTTTATGGGGGAAGAATTGCGGAAGAACTGATTTTTGGAAAAGATAAAGTTACAACTGGAGCCTCAAGTGATATTGAAAGAGCAACTGAAATCGCCAAGAATATGGTAACAAAATGGGGCCTGTCAGATAAAATGGGACCAATGTCATATTCTGATGAAGACGGAGAAGTTTTCCTTGGTCACTCTGTGACTCAACATAAAACAATGTCAGACGATACTGCAAAACAAATAGATTCTGAGGTAAGAAAATTGATAAATAAATCTTATGATACAGCTACAAAGATGATAAATGACAATATGGATAAGTTACATGCAATGTCAGAAGCATTATTAATGTACGAAACTATAGATAAAGACCAAATTGATGATATTATGTCTGGAGTTAAACCTCGCCCACCAAAAGGATGGGATGACGATAATGATGATAATGACAAAAAAACATCAAGCCAGGAACAAGTTAAAAACTCAGGATTTACTGATACAGCAAATTCTCACTAGCAGAATCAAAAATGCCTAGGAAGTATTTTGGCACAGATGGCATACGTGGCGAATATGGAGTAGAGCCTTTAACCTACGAATTTTTCAAGATACTTGGCTTGGCTATAGGTAAATCTCTTTTTAAGTCAGAAAATCATAAAAAAAAAATCATTTTTGGTCAGGATACTCGCGAGTCATCTAAAAAAATAATTGAAGCAATTTCAATAGGTTTACTTGAATCTGATTGTGAAATTCACTCTGCAGGAATAGTACCAACCCCTGCAATTTCTTTATATGCTAAAAAAGGTTCGTGTATATTTAAAAATAATAAAAAAATTTTTGTCTCTGAATATGATCTTGGCATTATGGTAAGTGCTTCACATAACCTATATAAAGACAATGGCATTAAGATATTTGATAATCAAGGAATAAAAATATCAAAAGATGAAGAAAGTCATATCGAAGACTATATAGAAATTTTTAAAAATAAAACTATCGCTTGGAAATATGA
>CESF01031816.1_pt1 | contig 25129 bp, 23 predicted proteins | sample 356331 | NCBI WGS metagenome assembly CESF01 (sample SAMEA2621779, study PRJEB7988) | marine metagenome | biome: marine biome (ENVO:00000447); feature: surface water layer (ENVO:00002042); material: "saline water (ENVO:00002010), including plankton (ENVO:xxxxxxxx)" | depth 5 m
AGAGATATTATCATTATTTTTTGTCGGATCTCTGTGACGATCTAATCTGTATGAAACGCCAAAATTGATATCTAAAACCGAAGGTGTATCCTTAAAGTTGAGGGTAACCGCAGAGTCAAATTGTAAATCTTTATTAAAAAGATAACCTGCGCCAAATCGCATTAAATTATCTGCGTAAAAATCACTTTTAATCCCGTGTTTTTCAGCAAAAACTACCCATTTTGGGTTGAATGAATGTGTCAATGTTAATATGTAATGAAAATCTTGTTGATCCGAACTAATGCGGTCCATCATAAGGTTGGTTACAAACACCCAGCCTCCATCAAAATTGTTTTGGGTGATAAGAGCTGCTCTGTAACTCAAACCTTCCACGCCATTTGCTGTGTAAGGGTTGTTTTTAGTATCAAAATTGACTCCAGCAGATAACGCAACAGCCGGAATGAAGTCTCGCCATTTTAAGCCCTGATTCGCATGATAGCTGTATACGTTAACAGTCTCTTCTTTGTTTTTGTTGGGATCGTAAACCAGGTATTTGAGGCCTAAATTCAGGTTTTTGAAGTTGGATCGGCTGGTTTCAACAGGAAGGGTGAGATTATAGTTTCTTGATTCACTTTGATAGGTGCCTTGAATATTGACTTCTAATGCTTCTTTGAAAAACCCATAATGCGCAGCAAAATCAATACCGAAGCCTTTTGAATCATAACTCGGATAAGGGTTTCTTTTTTCATTCATTAAGTAGGGGCCAATCTCAAATTGTAGAACATTGGTACCTACCGAAAAAGCCGACTGTGAGGCCCCAGGACGATTTGAATTAATCACATCTGTGTACTGGGCAAACAATAAGGGTCCGAGCAGTAAGGCACAGATTACAGAATTTAACTTAAGTCTTGTATTCATGAAGTTCCTTTTTATCAAATCTACATATTTTTTACCTAACATTTAAGAATCAAATAAATCATTTTTTTGAATTTTAAGTTTCCTAAAGGCATTGTATTTCATTCTAAATAAGAATTGTATTTTTGAAAAAATAATCGCATTAATGATTCAAACAGCATCCTTCGTAGGCTTGGCAAAAACAATTTTAATTTTACTGTTAGCCTATTCAATTTTTAAATATGTAATGCGCCTTTTATCGCCTTGGATTATACGTTCTATGGCACGAAAAATGGCACAAAAATTCAATCAACCACCCCCAAATTATAACTCCCAAAATGAAAGGGATATAAGTATAGACAAAACTGAAATAAAACAACGCCCAAAGCAGGATGTTGGGGAGTATGTAGATTACGAAGAACTGGACTAATTTGAAAAACAATGAATCAATCGTATACAACTTATTTTAAACATCTATTGGTATTTTTTGGGTTTACCGTGCTCTCGCTGGCCTTTTTTAGTCCTGTTGTTCAAGGCAAGAAAATTTATCAAAGTGATATTGTTCAGTATACAGGGATGGCCAAACAGCAACTTGATTTTAAAAAGGATACTGGAAGAGAGACGTATTGGACCAACAGTGCATTTGGTGGTATGCCAACCTATCAACTCGGCGCAAAATATCCCTATAATTTCATCAAAAAATTAGACCTTTCATTGCGCTTTTTACCCCGCCCTGCAGATTATTTGTTTTTGTATTTGATGGGTTTTTACATCCTTTTGCTCTCGTTTAGAATCGATTTTCGAATGGCTGTTTTGGGTGCTTTGGCTTTTGGTTTCTCAACCTACTTAATCATTATTATTGGTGTTGGTCATAACGCCAAGGCGCATGCCATTGCCTATATGCCATTGGTGCTTTCAGGGATTCTTCTAACATTTCAAAAACGCTATAGACTTGGATTTGTTTTGACAACAATCTCTGTAGCGCTCGAATTGGTTGCAAACCACTTTCAAATGACATACTATTTGTTGTTTGTAATTTTATTTATAGGCATGGCTTACGCAGCTAAATCCTTTAGAAATAAAGAAATTCCAAGCTTTATTAAAGCCGCTTTAATTTTAATTGCCGCTGCTGGTTTGGCTTTTGGAATGAATGCTACAAATTTATTGGCAACCAGTGAATATGCCAAGCAGAGCACCCGCAGTCAAAGTGAATTGACTGTTTTGGCAGATGGCGGTCAGAGACCTAAAACTTCAGGTTTGGATAAAGATTACATCACCCAATATAGTTATGGTATTTTTGAGAGTTTGAATTTGTTTATCCCAAGACTCATGGGCGGGGGAAATTCTGAAGAACTTGGAAAGGATTCCCATACTTACAAAGCTTATAAGGATTTGGGTGCTACATCCATTCAGGCGCTCAACGAAGCTAAAAGAGCCCCTATGTATTGGGGGGAACAACCTATTGTAGAAGCACCAGCTTATTTGGGTGCCACCTTAATTTTCTTATGTTTTTTAGGACTTTTATTATACAAAGGCTTTCATAAATGGTGGTTGCTATTGGCTATGATTTTAGCACTTTTACTTTCTTATGGTAAGCACTTACCGTGGCTTACAAACGTCTTCATTGATCATATTCCATTCTACAATAAATTTAGAGCGGTGAGCTCCATTCAAGTTATCATAGAACTTTGTATTCCCATTTTAGCGGTTTTTGGATTGACACAATTGTTTAAACCTAAGACTTCCGAAACAAATTCTTTAAAGGCGCTAAAAACAGCAGTTTTGACACTATCGGGGATTTGCTTGATATTTATCCTTTTTAAAAATAGCTTACTTGATTTTGTAGGACTTAGAGATGGCCAGTATGCAAGCTTTTACGGTCAAGATTTTGTTGAGGCCTTAAGAAAAGATCGCAGTGCATTGTTATCCGCTGATGCTTTAAGATCTCTGCTTTTTGTTTTATTTATGGCAGCTGTAATTTGGGGTTATCTAAAACAGAAGATAAATCAAAACACCACAGTTGTTGTTTTAGGCCTTATGATTCTATTTGATTTGGTTGGTGTCGACCGTCGTTATGTGAATAACGGTAATTTTATGTCTGCAATTAAAGTTGATAAACCTTATCAATCTAATGAAATTGACAAGCTTATTTTAAGAGATTCCACTGTTTTTAGAGTTTATGACACATCGGATGGCAGTACAAAAGCATCCTATTTTCACAATTCCATCAGTGGTTACCACGCTGCTAAAATGCGCCGTTTTAATGAGCTTATAGAATTTCATATTGACAAAGGAAATCCAGAGGTCTTCAACATGCTCAATACAAAATATATTATTTACTCAAATGAAGAAGGTCAATTACAATATGTTGAAAATGACCAAATTAATGGCAATGCTTGGTTTGTTGAAACTCTAAAATCGGTTCCTGATGCCGACGCTGAAATTAACGCGCTTTCTGATTTTAACTCCAAATCAACGGCCATTATCAATGTAAATTCACACCCATATACAATATTTAAACGGGATTCCACAGCAAGCATTCAACTCACGCGTTATGCGCCAAATAAATTAATTTATAAATCAAATAACATGAATGATGGCTTTGCTGTTTTTTCTGAAAACTATTACAAAGATGGATGGCATGTTCAAATAGACAATGAAGATGTTCCGCATTACAATGTGAATTATGTACTCAGAGGGCTTAAAATCCCAAAAGGTGAACACACCATCGTTTTTGAGTTTAAGCCGCAAGTGGTGCAATCTGGCGCCCAAATTTCACTCATAAGTTCAATTTTATTTCTGATCTTATCTTTGGGGGCTTTAAGTTTTGTTTTTAGCAAATAAAATAAATGAAAAAGGTATTAATTATTACATATTATTGGCCACCCGCAGGAGGTCCTGGCGTACAGCGCTGGCTTAAATTTGTAAAGTACCTTCCTGAATTTGATGTAGAACCCATTGTTTATTGTCCTGAAAACCCGTCCTATCCAACATTAGATTCAACACTTTCTGATGATTTATCGGATAACATTACAATTTTGAAACATCCTATTCGTGAACCCCTACGTTTTTTAAAGTTATTTTTCAAAACCAAAACCAAAGCTTATGCTAAAGGGCTTATTCCAACAGCATCAAAACAAGGCATTTTAGACCGTTTTTTGATTTTTATTCGGGGTAATTTTTTTATTCCCGACGCACGAATTTCTTGGGTCAAGCCATCGGTTGATTTTTTATCGGATTATATTTCAAAACACAAGATAGATACCATCATTACTACAGGACCGCCTCACAGTGTTCACTTGATTGGGATGCGGTTGAAGGCAAAACACCTTTTAAAGTGGTTTAGTGACTTTAGAGATCCTTGGGTTGATATCAACTACCACCATCAGTTGAAGCTCACCAAACATGCCCAAAAACAACATTTGATGTTAGAAAAAAGGGTGCTGAGTAAGGCTGACCATATTATTGTAACATCTGTGCAAACAAAGTTGTTGTTTTCAAATAAGACGAACCAGCCTATTTCAGTCGTTACCAATGGTTTTGATGATGCTAGTACAAGCAAAGTAAAAATGGACCTAAATTTTACTTTAACTCATATTGGGTTTCTTTCATATCAAAGAAATCCAGCCATATTGTGGGATGTTTTATCTGAGCTAACTCACGAATTAACAGATTTTAAAGAAAAATTTAGGTTGGTGCTTGTTGGAACTGTTAGTGCAGATGTTATAAATGCAATAAATGCATCGGGGTTAGGGTCCTATCTTGACATCATTGAAACGGTATCCCATTTTGATGCTGCTAAGTATCAAAGAAAATCTCAAGTGCTTTTACTTTTAGAAGGGAATTCCAAAGCAGCCACCTATATTATTCCAGGGAAATTATTTGAGTATGTCAATGCCCAACGCCCAATTATCGCTATTGGACCCCAACCTTCTGATATTACATCTATCTTAAAAGAAACCAATACGGGTAATTACTTTAAGCATTCTGAAAGAGAGGCTCTGAAATCACACATTACAAAATTATTTATGGCTTTTGAAAACAACACGCTTTGTGTTAATTCCAAAGGAATTGATCGCTACTCACGCCGCAGCTGTACCCAAAAACTGGCTAAAATCTTAAGGCAATGAATTCATTATTTACTTAAGATAGCATCCAAATATTTTGCTGTCAATGAAGTTTTCGAATCAACAATCATTTCTGGTGTTCCTTGTACCATTACAGTGCCTCCATTTTTACCTCCTTCTGGGCCCAAGTCAATGATGTAATCGGCAGATTTAATGAGTTCTAAATTGTGTTCTATAACAATGATGGAATGTCCTTGATTAATAAGGGCATTAAACGATTTTAGTAATTTTTTTATGTCGTGAAAATGCAGTCCTGTTGAAGGTTCATCAAAAATAAACAATCCCAATTCGCTGCTGCTTCCTTTACCTAAAAATGAGGCCAGTTTGATCCTTTGTGCTTCTCCTCCCGAAAGTGTAGAAGAACTTTGGCCAAGTGTTACATAGCCCAAGCCTACATCTTGGAGGGGTTGTAGTTTTTTCTTGATTTTATGGCAATCGTGTATTTCAAAGAAATCAACCGCTTGATCAATGGTCATTTTGAGAATATCGTCAATATTGCAACCTTGAAATTTAATATCTAGAATATCATTTTTAAAGCGTTTGCCCTCACAGCTTTCGCATTTCAATTTTACATCTGCCATAAATTGCATTTCAATGGTCACAACGCCTTCACCTTTGCAGGTGGGGCAGCGGCCTCCATCAACATTGAATGAGAAATGCTTTGGTTGGTAATGTCTAACAACGCTTAATTTTTGTTTTGAGAAGAGCGATCGAATATCGTCATAGGCCTTGATGTAGGTCACTGGATTGGATCTTGAGGAACGACCAATGGGGTTTTGGTCTACAAATTCAATGAATTTTATATTTTTATAGTTACCTGAAATTTCTGAAAATTCTGCGGGCTTTTGTCCGTAGCCAATCAATTGTTTTTGCAGTGCTGGATACAATATATTTTTGACCAGTGTGCTTTTTCCACTGCCTGAAACACCAGTCACTACGGTCAGCATATTCAGCGGAAATTCGACGCTGATATTTTTGAGATTATTTGCACGAGCCCCTTCAATCTTTACAGCGTATTTTGAAGTTCTCCGCTGTTTAGGGATGTCTATTGTCATGGCGCCATTTAGGTACTGTGCGGTTAATGTCTTCAGCTTTAAAAGTGATTTAAAATCACCTTCAGCAACTACTTCTCCGCCATAGCTTCCTGCTTCAGGGCCAATATCAATGATGTAATCTGCAGCTTCCATGATGGCTTCATCGTGCTCTACTACAATAACGGTGTTGCCCAAGTCGCGTAAATTTTTTAGAACCGAAACCAGACGTTCTGTATCTTTTGAATGCAACCCAATGCTGGGCTCGTCCAATATATACATAGAACCTACCAAGTTACTGCCCAATGAAGTCGCTAAGTTGATGCGTTGGCTCTCACCTCCAGATAGAGTATTAGATTTTCGGTTCAAGGTGAGGTAATCCAGGCCAACATTAGACAAATACCCAATGCGATTTCCGATTTCTGTCAACAAACGTTTTGCAATTTTAGTCTCATTTTTTGTCACTTCTAAGCTTTCAAAAAAAGCTTTAAGTTCAGCTATTGGTAGTTCTACCAGGTCAGAAATAGAGCGGCCACCAATTTTGACATAATTCGCTTCTTTTCGCAAGCGTTTTCCATTGCAAACGTGACACTTTGTTTTTCCTCGATAACGCGATAGCATCACACGGTTTTGCACTTTATAGGATTTGGATTCTAATTCCTTAAAAAAAGCATTCAAACCTTCAAAATATTCATTTCCAACCCATATAAGTTCCTTTTGTTTATCGCTCAGATCAAAATAGGATTTGTGGATTGGGAAATCGAATTTGTGGCTATTATTAACCACTAAATCTCTGTAATAGGACATGCTTTCGCCTCTCCAAGGATAAATGGCATTTTCATAAACGGATAGGGTAGTGTTGGGAATCACCAATGTTTTGTCAATGCCAATGACATCTCCATAGCCTTCGCAATTAGGACATGCGCCATATGGATTATTAAAACTAAATAAATGGATGTTAGGCTCTAAAAATTTCTGACCATCTAATGCAAAATTATTACTGAATGTTTTTAATTTTGAATTTTCAACATCTTCAATTAAACAATGGCCTTTTCCTTCGTAAAAAGCCATTTCAATAGCATCTGCCAACCGATTGTAAAAATTATCTTCGTGTTTTAAAATAATGCGGTCTACAACCAATGCTAAATTCTTCAATTCAATTTCTGATTTCAAAAGCACATCAATGCGTTCAATTTGACCATTAATTTTCATTCTTGAAAAACCTTGGTTCTGTAACGCTTTGAGTTTGTCTGTTATATCTCGACCTTTTTCTAATTCTATGGGAGCTAATAGTAGTAATTTCTGTTTACTTTCTAAGGTTTTTATATAATCTATAACATCTGATGTTGAGTCTTTTTTGACAACGCCATTAGATATGGGTGAATAAGTGACACCAATACGAGCATAGAGTAATTTTAGATAATCGTATATTTCTGTACTAGTACCTACAGTGGATCTCGGATTGGTTGAATTCACTTTTTGTTCAATAGCTACTGCAGGCGCAATGCCTTTGATGTAATCCACTTGTGGTTTGTGTAAGCGTCCTAAAAATTGCCGTGCATAGCTCGATAAACTTTCTACATAACGCCTTTGGCCTTCTGCGTACAATGTGTCAAATGCCAAACTCGATTTACCTGAACCCGACAGGCCTGTAATTACCACTAATTTATTTCTAGGAATGGCCACATCAATGTTTTTAAGATTGTGTAATTTGGCTCCTTTAATTAGGATGTAATCTTTAGGGTTGTGTTTTGAAAATTTATTGGACATTTGAATAAATAGGACTTAAAGATAGTATTATTGGGTGTTTAAAAAAAGGAGATTAACTTCTTATTAAGATTAAAATAAAAACAAAAATTTGGAATTTTTAATTCAATATCTCTATATTTGGTATTCATTCTAATTAAAAAACTGCTTATAGAGATAACATTACACTAAATAAATTTTAATCCAGTACCTTTCAATGGTGCTCAAAAGTAATGTTATGAATACCAAATCCTTAAGCGATGCCCAGCTCGTAAGTAACTACATTTCTGGAGATGAAAATTCTCTTTCAGTGCTCATAAATAGGCACCAAGCACGTCTTTACGGCTTTATTTTTTCAAAAATTCAAGACCGAGACGCTACTGAAGATGTGTTTCAAGATACTTTTATCAAAGTTATAAACACTTTAAAACGTGGTAAATATAACGAACAAGGAAAGTTTTTACCTTGGGTCATGCGCATTTCACACAATCTTGTCATTGACTATTTTAGAAAAAATAAAAGAATGCCTAAATTTAAAAATAAAGGAGATTTTGATATTTTTTCTGTATTGTCCGATGAGAGTCCCAATGCTGAAAATAAAATTGTAGAAAGTCAAATTGCCGATCATGTGCGAATTCTTTTAGAAGAATTGCCTGAAGATCAAAAAGTGGTTATTAAAATGCGAATTTATCAGGACATGAGCTTCAAAGAAATCTCAGAAAACACCAATGTAAGTATCAATACGGCGCTTGGTCGCATGCGCTATGGGCTGATAAATCTCCGAAAAATGATCGACAACCACAATATTAGCTTAATTAATTAGGATTTTTTAAAATAAATTTAAAAGTTGTGCGTTAGTATTGTAAATCACTAAAACAATTCTTGCGAATGGCAAAACTTTACCCTGAAAACACATCAAATTTTGAACAGCTAAAACCCCGCAAGGAAACTATTCGTTTCTTGCTGGATTATTCTAGGGCATTAAAAGTCATCCCCCTCAAAAAGATTTCTTTTGAAATGTCACTAAATTAAATTTTAAAAATCCTGACTTTGCTCAGGATTTTTTTTGTGTACATTCTACTGATTTTAAAACCGATTTTCGTCCAATTGTTCTGGTAATGCTGTCTTTTTCAAGATTCCAACCACGTGCTGGAGAGTACTCGCGTCCATACCAAATAATTTGCAAATGAAGATCATTCCAGAGTTCTGCTGGGAAGAGGCGTTTGGCATCTCTTTCTGTTTGCACCACACTTTTGCCATTGGATAGATTCCAACGGTACATAAGGCGGTGTATATGGGTGTCAACTGGAAATGCGGGAACGCCGAAAGCCTGAGACATCACCACACTTGCAGTTTTATGTCCTACGGCTGGTAAGTCTTCTAAAGCTTCAAAACTTTGTGGCACTTTTCCTTGGTGTTTTTCAATTAGAATGTGTGACAATCCATGAATTCCCTTACTTTTCATTGGTGAAAGACCGCAAGGACGAATGATGGCTTTGATTTCTTCAACAGACATTTTAATCATATCAAAAGGATTATCAGCCTTTGCAAAAAGAATTGGAGTGATTTGATTGACACGTACATCCGTGCATTGAGCCGACAGCAATACAGCAATAAGCAAGGTATAAGGGTCCTTGTGATTCAATGGGATTGGAATTTCTGGATATAAATTATTTAAGGTTTTTATAACAAAATTTACCTTTTCTGTTTTGGTCATTCGCTTATATTTGTAAAAAATCAAAGATACTAAATATGACTGCATTAAAAGCTGGCGACAAGGCCCCCGATTTTAAAAGTACCAATCAAAACGGTAACACGGTCAATTTATCAGATTTCACTGGTAAAAAGCTGGTACTATTTTTCTACCCCAAGGCTAGTACACCTGGGTGTACCTTGGAAGCCTGCAACTTGAGCGATAATTACAGCCGTTTTAATGCGGCCGGTTATGCCATTTTAGGCGTAAGTGCAGACAGTGCCAAACGCCAACTTAATTTTAAAAATAAATACGGATTTCCTTACGATTTATTGGCCGATGAAGACAAATCAGTTATTGAAGCTTATGGCGTATGGGGCCCTAAAAAATTTATGGGCCGAGAATATGACGGTATTCACAGAACAACTTTTATAATTGATGAAAATGGGGTGATCGAATCAGTCATTACAAAAGTAAAAACCAAAGAACATACGGCGCAGATCTTAGAGTAATCTATTTTTTATTCGATTTCTACTTCCTTTTTTGGATAACCAAACAGTTGCTGTTCTTTGATCATATTGGATACTACTTTTGGCAACAATGCTTCCCAGCCTTCCTCTCCGAGATTGATCATCTTTAGAACTTTTCGAGAAAAAATATTTAAAATTTCGGGGTTGTAGTTTTGAATGTCGACAAGTTTTCCTGTGTATTTAAAGAATTTATACAATTCCTTCATTCTAGGATGCACTTTTAAATTATCACTTGTGATCAGTGTGCCATCTTCACCTAGCATAGGGTACAGATATACTTTCAGATCTTTGTGAAATAATTTCCCAAAGGCCTCTAAAATACCGCCGCTGAGGTGTCGGTAGTATTTTTGATCAAAAATATCAATGAGGTTGTTAACCCCCAAGGACAATACCATTCGCTTTTTTGAGTATAAACTGAAATATTCTACCAACTTATAGTATTCCTGAAAGTTTGAAATCATAACCGTTTGTCCAAGTGAACAAAGTAATCTTGCGCGGTCCATGAAATCTTGCTCGTCAATCTCACCACCTGAAGCTCTCAAATTTGATAAGGTAATTTCAAATACAACTTTCGTATTATCAGGATCTACTTTATTTTCTTTTATAAACATCTCAAAGGAGTTTTCGTACATATCCACATTGACACGAGTCACAGGTCTAAAGCTCCCTCTGAAGGCCAAGATATTTTTTTTATAGAGAACGCGTGCCGGTAAAACGTTGTTTCCGTCGGGAGCAAACATTACTGCATCGGTCATTCCGTTTTTGACAAGTTGTAGGCTCATCAGCCTGTTGTCAACATCTTTGAATACAGGTCCTGAAAAATTAATGGTGTCAATCTCTAACTGATCTTTGCTTAAATGATCGTATAAATAGCGCAAAAGTTTTTTGGGTTGATTGTGCTTGTAAAAGGCACCATAAATGAGATTGGTCCCTAATTTACCCAGGGTTTCTTGCTGTAGACGCGCATCACTTTCTTTAAAACGCAAGTGTAGAATGATTTCGTTGTAGGGTTCATTAGGATCGATTTGATACCTTATACCGACCCAACCATGGCCTTTGTATCGCTTGGCAAAATCAATTGTTGTTACGGTATTCGCATAACTAAAGAACATTTTATTGGGATTGTCGTCTCTAGAAATGCGTTCTTCAATAAGCCGAACTTCGAGGGCTAACATTTTTCTAAGCCGATCTTCAGTAACATAACGGCGATCGTCTTCAATGCCGTAAATGGCATCACTAAAAGATTTATCGTAAGCCGACATGGCTTTTGCAATGGTGCCTGAAGCTCCTCCGGCTCTAAAAAAATGGCGGACTGTTTCTTGGCCAGCTCCAATTTCAGCAAATGTCCCGTAAATATTTTCATTAAGGTTAATTCGTAAAGCTTTATCCTTCAGAGACGGCACGCTTTTCATTTGAGCATCACCCTTGAGTGTTATTTCCATCTTTACTAATTGTAGTTTTTGAGATATTACAAAGTTATAACTTTAAGTAAGGCTGCAAAAAAAAATACATTATTTTTACCATAATTTACAACTACTTGAAAATTACATTTTTAGGAACAGGAACTTCTCAAGGCATTCCAATCATTGGAAGCAATCATCCTGTTTGTTTAAGTGAAAACCCAAAAGATAAGCGCTTAAGAGTGTCCGTACTTATAGAATGTGAAGATTTAACCCTTTTAATCGATTGCGGCCCCGATTTTAGACAACAATTATTACGCACAAATTGCAGCCAAATAGATGCGGTTTTGTTTACCCATGAACACAGTGATCACACGGCTGGTATTGACGATCTACGGCCATTCTATTTTCGCCAAGGTAATATTCCCGTCTATGCTCATGCACGTGTAGTAGCTGCCTTAAAAAAACGATTTAGTTATATATTTGAAAATGAAAATAAATATCCAGGAGTCTTAACCTTGGATGTTCATGCCATTGAAAACACTCCTTTTTTTATAGTGAATAAGAAAATCACAACGATAAAAGCATACCATCACAAACTGCCGGTATTTGGATTTAGAATAGGGGATTTTGCTTATATCACCGACGCCAAAACAATTGCTAATGAAGAAGTAAAAAAATTAGAAAATTTGGAGGTTTTGGTCATTAATGCGTTGCGTTTAGAGCCCCATTTATCACATTTTAATTTGGAGGAGGCTTTGGCTTTCATTGACTGTGTCAAGCCTAAAAAAGCCTATTTGACCCATATAAGCCACCTCATGGGATTCCATGATGAAGTTCAAAAAACCCTGCCTGAAAATGTTTTTCTGGCCTATGATGAATTAAATATATCTTTATAAAATGAAATCGAAGTTTCTTATATATGCCCTTGTTTTTACTGTTTTATTGATTGTTTTTCAATACGTTAATTCGATGCGAATTATAGAAAAATATGAAAATGACATCCATGTTTTTAAAATGAAAATCGAAAAATTAGAAACTGAAAATACTGCATTAAAAGCACAAATGAAGTAGTTGCCATAGCTTTTAAATCCGGTCTATCAGCCATTGTTTGAATTCAAAAAAGTTTTCTGGTGCCACCCCGTGCCCAACAGGAAATTCACTGTAGTGGTTTTTGATTCCCAGGCTTTCCAAATGTTTTGGTGTTTCTCGAGCCCATTCCACAGGAATGACTTGATCTGAACTCCCATGTGAACAATAAAAATTTAAGTGCTTATAGGCTTTTTCGTCTTGATGATCGTTTAGAAATTCTTTACAAATATATCCACTTAATCCAATGATATTCTTAAATTTTTCAGGATGGTTTAAAGCCAAGGCAATGCTTAAAATACAACCCTGACTAAACCCTAGTAAACTTATGTTTGAAGGGTCGGTATCATATAAAGATTGCGCACTGTTTACACAATTCATAATGATGGCCATTGACTCCTTAGCTTGCTCAACATCATTCCTTTTATTTAGATTTGAATCAAAATTTATAGCATACCAGGCATGTCCATAGGGTTCTATGCTGTAAGGGGCTCTTAGTGCGATGATACAAAGTTCTTTTGGTAGTTCAGCGGCAAATGAAAACAGGTCATTTTCGTTACTACCATAACCGTGTAAAAGCACCAATACTGGAGCCTTCGAACTTAGGATTGATTTTCTTACAACAGAGACAAGGGGCAATGGTTCTGACATTTTTTTAAGAGATATTTTTAAAGATTTTTTGAAAAAATTTTACAAATAGTGGAACCGCATTTACTGAACCAGTCAGGACTGTTGCTATGAGTAGTCCAAGGATACCAAGATAGCTTACAAAAGCTGTGGATTTTTCAGATTTCATACAAATAAATTTGATTGTTACTTCAACCCAGCCGTTTGGTTGGCAATAACACCATACACAGACCCTTTCAATTGACTCCCAATAAACATAGAATTTTTAGATTTTGAGGCGATGTGTTTGATTTCAAAAGTATAAGAACCTTTGGGATTAAAAAGTGTTAAATCACATCGATTACCAACTTTAATTTCAGTATTTTGGATGCCAAATCTACTTTTCCCTTTTGTTAGTAATTCAATGGCTTTTTGAGTTGAAAAAACTGTATTTAAAGCACCAAATGCACTTTCTAGACCAATGGTTCCAAAGGCTGCATAATCAAATTCTACTTTTTTATCTTCTATCGCTATCGGATTGTGATCTGAGGTTACCATGTCAATGCTACCATCCTTGAGTCCTTCAATAAGTGCATCAATAGCGTTTTGCGTTCTAAGTGGTGGAATGACTTTAAAATTCGTATTATAATTTTTAATGTCAGAGTCTTTGAATATTAAATTATGAATTGCTACACTACAACTGACATCCAAGCCTTTAGCTTTGGCTCTTCTAATGAGTTCTACTGATTTGGCTGTAGAAATTGTTGGGATGTGAAGTTTACCGCCAGTGTATTCTAAAATATCTAAATCTCGTACAATCTGTAAAGCTTCAGCCAGTTCAGGAATCCCTTTGAGTCCCAACTTTGTGCTGCTAATATTTTCGTTCATAACTCCGAATTGCGCAACTTGGCTGTCTTGAGGAAACGATTGTAAGAGTCCTCGAAAACTTGAAGCGTATTGCAATCCAATTTTCAAAATATTAGGATTGTCGATTGATTCTTTATAATCTCCAAAGGCAATACTTCCAGCCTTGTTCATATCGAAAATTTCTGCTAAGTGATCTCCTTTGGACTCTAAAGTAAGCGCCCCTACAGGGAAAAGCGTGGTTGCAGTGTTGTTGGATTGTGTTTTGGTATAAGTTATGGCTGAACGACTGTCCATAACAGGGTAGTTGTTGGGCTGTAGGGCGACAGCGGTAAAACCTGAATTTGCGGCGACTTTCAGTCCATTTTTAATTGTTTCTCGGTCTTCATATCCTGGTTCTCCAAAGCACACACTGCTATCAAACCAACCCTGAGAAACGTGAAGGTTTTCATATTGAATCACCTGAAAATTATTGGTATTTTTTAAGGAATTTGCAATTTTTGTAATGATGCCATCTTCAATTAAAATATCTTGAGTTTTGTTATGAAAATCACTTTTGTTGTCAAGAATTAAAGCCGATTTTATGAGTGCATTCATTCAGAAATTTTTAAGATCAACATTTCAAATGCCAAAAATATTAGTGCAAAAATAACAAACCATTTCCATAATTCATTAACATTCACCCCACTTTTTAAAGATTCTAGGGAACTCTTAATAGAATTAAATACTTCATAAGAGCTAAAATTTTGAATTTTAGGATAGTCTAAGTCACTCTCATTTCGGTCGTAATTAAAGCTTAAATATTGAAGAGTGTCTGATTTATTATGCAAAGCATAGTGGCCTGCCTTTATTGGTAAATCTTCCAGAATTATTTTAAGTTTCGAATTTTGTTTGTTCTGATATGGAATAAATGTTTTGTTCTCACGAGTAATTTTAACCACTTCCTCGTTTTTTAGACTGTACTTCAAGTCTAATTCACTTTTTTGACTCAGATTATAGTATAATTTAGGAAGCTTGTAGCTTGATTTTCCAATACCAAAAATCGTGGGCACAATGAGTGGGGAATTTGTGAAGTTTGAGTTCTCACTGCCTATGGCTGCCGTAAAGAAAAACAATTGCTGTTTTTGAAGCAAAAATGGCTTACCGTCTTCAAATGTCAGCAAAGTTTTGGCTTGATTGTCAATTTTATAGTGTTGATTGACTCTAGGGTATTGAAAATTTTTAACCTTTCTTTCAAAAGCTTCTTTAAAAATAGGATGGTCAAAATTTATAGCTGTTATTTTTTTTTCATTTGAAGAAAGCGAATTAAATTTTATGTTTTCAATATCCAAAAAGGAATTGTAGGAATTCATATCCCCATTCACTGCTGGAATGAAAAGCACGCTTCCACCAACTTTCATAAATGATTTTAAGTTGTTGATAAGCGCATTTGGAAGTTGCTTAAGTTCTGAAATTACAACCAGATCTTGTTGTTGAAGCATTTTATAATCCACATATTGAAGGTTCGAATAATTGTATTTAAATTCTGCTTTTGTAAAAATTCTATTGAGATAGTCAGTTTTGTGATCGCCAATGGATAAGACGGATGTTTTAGGCGCTTTCTCAATATTAAAATAAAAGTTATTATCGAACGTCAAGCCGCTGTCTTCCAAAATAAATTTTCCAGTAAAGGATTCATTTTTAGGGACTGTAAAAGATGTTTTGTAACCTTTAGATTTCTCTAAAATTGATTTTCCAATCAGTTTTTGACCGTTGAATAGACTTAGCTGAATGCTGTCTTGTTCTTCATTAGCTGTTTTTCCAATGACCTTGAGCTTATAGTTGTTTATTTGTGACGCAATTTGAACATCCTCAATAAAGCTATTACTGTTGCTAATGGGCCTTGTGGGTATTACGAATAATTGATAATTTGAATTTTCAATTAGATTCATTTGTTCTTGTTGTCCCTGAAAATCAGAAATCAAAATAAAATACTTTTGATCTGATTCGTTTTTTGTGAATAACAAAGCCCCTTTTGCGATAACAGCTTCCAGCCCCAACTGATTTTTTGAGTATTCAACTGCGGTTAACTCTCTTTTCAAATCTTTTAAGCTGCGGTTTAAATATGTTTTTGTATTTGTAAAAACTGTGATTTTTTCTAGGGGAATTTGCTCTGTCAACAGCGCCTGAATGGCTTGTTTTAACATCGGTCCTTTTGGGCCTGAAGCTTCCATGCTAAATGAATTATCTAAATAAATCACAAGTTCTGGCTGTTCATTTTTAGCATTCGTATTTGAAGTATATGGCTGAGCAAATGCCAGTATAATACAAGCCAGTGCCAGCATCCGAAATAAAAGAATCAACCATTTTTTTAGCGTTGAACTTTGACGTGTTTGCACGCTTATTTTCTCTAAAAAAGCAAGGTTTGTAAATTTCTGAATCTTAAAACGGCGCAATTGAAACAAATGCACCAAAATTGGAATCAGCAGCGCGAATAATGCATAAAGTAGTTCTGGAAGTGCAAATTGCATGAAGAGAAATATTTGTCAAATATAAAGCAATTAATCTGTTAACAAAAGAAGAAATAATCTGTCATGGCTTCTTTGCCTTGTGCTTTAAAAATTCTTAGAATCTTACGCTGTGCATTTTCATTAGCCACAGAAATGATGCTCTGGTAATTGGGGATTTCTAAGAGTTTTTCAAACGATTCTACTGCTTCATTATATATCTTTTTCCCAATTTTTTTTGGATTGTCACATATCCAAACAAAAGGAATTTTACTGGATTTCAGTAAACTCACAATTTTCTTCCCTTTTTTTCCTGCTCCCCAAATCACCAATGTTTTTAATGGGTCGTAAGAGAGTTTTAGAAAATAATGAATCTTAAGTTCTAAGAAACTATTCTCAGCATAATTTGGACTTGTTCTCGAAGCACGCACCGAATAATCTCGCCATGAGTGTAAAACATTGTTTGAGGAGATGCATTGCAATCCATTTTCAAAAAAACGGAAGGCCAAGTCGTAGTCTTCAGGATAAACATTGGAGTTAAACTCATTGGCTTTTTCAAAATCTCTTCGGTAAACCATCCAGCAGGGCGATGGAATAACACATTCCTTGTAAATTTCATTAAAATTTGTGCCTTTTGAAATCAAGGTATTCAACCAATTTTCGTAGCGTTTATATCCTTCTTTGATACCAGATTCAGAAAAGTAATGTACCAAACCAAGGGCAATGTATCCAGGTCCTTTTAAAGTCAAATCGGCAACCATATATTCAATTTTATTGGTAGCCATGATATCATCACTGTCCATTCTAGTAATGAATGTTCCTGTAGATTGCGCATAGGCCGTTTGCAGGGCCTCAATGATTCCAACGCCTTTGTTTTTTAAAAGTCTTATTCTGGCATCCTGTTGCGAATAAGCCTTTACAATTTCATGACTTTGATCTGTTGAACTGTCATCTACAATTAGGACTTCCCAGTTTTTGTAGGATTGATTTATAATGGAATCTAAACAGGCTGGCAGGTATGCTGCCGTGTTTTTAAATGGTATTAGAATACTGGCTTTGGCGTCAGACATCAGTATTTAGCAGCTTTACCATCTGCAGAAGATGCTTTTATAAACGCTCTGATGTCTTCATTGGATTGGATCAGGTCTTCATTTCTCAAATACATCATATGGCCACTCTTGTAGCCTTTAAAAATAAAACGTGCTTTCATTTTGCCGCTGGGGTCAATTTGTGAAAGGTTGTATTTGGCACTAAAGTAGGTAGTAGCGCCGTCATAATAGCCCGATTGATTCAAGACTTTTAAATACGGATTTTGGGCCATGGCGGCGCGTAAATTATCTCTCGTATTATCGTTGTCATTGTTCCATGGGCGCACCGATCCAAACATATTGTATTTTAAGTCCGTTTTAAATTTCAACTCTTTTTTGAGGTAGTGATTGATCGCAGGTGTAAAAGAATGCAACCAAGATGAGAGCTCTGCATTGTAGTCCGGTCGAGAGCCTTCTTCTGTTTTGTCAATTCCCAAATAGCGAGAATCCAAGCGTCCAATGGTTTGTCCTGTTTTATCACGCAACAGTTCTTTCCAAAAAAAGGAAGTAGGTACATCCAAGTTGTACTGAAGAATTGATTTTTGACTCAAGCCTGAATAATACGCCATTTTTTGACTTACAGCCATTTTTTCATCAGAGCTGATAAAGCCCCCTTTTGCCAATGCTGGCATGAGGGTATTGATACTGTACTCTTCAACTTCTGGTAATATTTCTAGAAGATCTTTGGATTGAAGTACTTCGGGTAGGATTTTATGATGCCATGCAGTAGCCGTGTAATAGGGGAGGTTTAGTGCCGAGGCAACAGGACCGCCTACGCGCAAGGTTTTGTAATCTGCTGGAGAAACTAAAATAACACCATTTAAGTACATCCATTGATTTTCTTGTAACGCCAATGAAAGACCCATTACACGTGTTCCACCATAACTCTCACCAATGATATATTTTGGGGATTCCCAACGGTTTTTTCTTGAAATAAAGGTGTTGATCCAATCAGACAAATAGGCAATATCTTCATTGATGCCAAAAAATTGACTGCGGTCTGGAAGTTCCCCATCTTTATTGGGAATCATCCGTGAATAGGCTGTATTTACAGGATTGACAAACACAATATCAGCGACATCTAATATGGAATTTGGATTGCTTTTAAAACCATAGGGTTGAACTGGGTATCCTTCGTCATCCACCTTTAGAATTCTTGGACCAGTATAAGCCATGTGCATCCAAACAGAGGCCGATCCTGGCCCACCATTGAAAGAAATAAGAATGGGACGTTTATTGGTGTTTTTGACATGGTCTCTTCTGTAGTAAGTGTAGAATAAACTGGCAATTGCAGTGCCCTCTTTATTCCAAACAGGCTGCATGCCTGTTTCTGCGGTATATCCCATTTCAATGCCTTTGATAGTTGTTTTGTGCTTGGTGGTAACACTGGTGTCTATAACCACTTTAAGGTTTTGAGAGATACCAAAATTAAAACAGAACAGAAGGAAGATAAAAAAAGAATTTCGCATGATTTGTATTTAAACCTCTAAAATACAACAATGATTTTAATAAATAATAAGGGAAAATTAGAGTTTCATTTGTCCAAGAGTAACATTTATTATTTTAGTGGCATTTGGCACTTCACTCTCGTGAACAAATAATTGCTGAATTCCGATATTAGAAATACCAAATCCAGCCAGCCGTGCCGATTCACTTTCGTCTTTAATAAGTGGATTGATGCCTTGATTTTCTAGATTTCTTCGCATCATTTGAACTACAATAAAGCTACCTTGATATAATTTGGTGTATGCCATTTTTTAGCGTTTTAATATAACATGTCAAAAATTAAGCCAGTAACTTTAAAAAATTACTTTTTGGTTCCTGTGAAACCGCTTTAAAACAATAAATATATTGATTATATTCGCTACAATATAATATAAAATACATGCTATTTTCACCAAGAAAACTCAACCTTTTTCTCATTTTAAATCTCCCATCAGCCTTTTTGTGTGGGGTTCGTGTCAAGCGGGTCGATTCCGAAAAATGCCATGTAGGCGTACGACATAGATGGATCAATAAAAACCCATTCAAGTCCATGTTTTGGGCGGTTCAAGGCATGGCTGCAGAATTGAGTACAGGTGCGCTCATCATTCTTAAAATCAAATCATTGAATCAGAACATTTCGATGTTAGTCTTGCGAAATGAAGCCCAATTCACCAAAAAGGCAAAAGGACGCATTACATTTAAATGCACCCAAGGACTTGAAATCGACAATGCATTACAAAAAGCCATTGATACAGGTCTGGGACAAACCGTTTTATTGGAATCTGAGGGGCGTGATGCTAGCGGAGATTTGGTTTCAAAATTTTCTTTCGAATGGACACTTAAAATTAAATCTTAAATGTTAATTTTTTTGTTTAAAAACGGAATTATTTAATATTGAATTTCAAAAGGCCATGCAGTATTTAATTTCCTATAAAAAGAGGAACTTAAAGAATTCATCTTCACATTAATTAAAAACATCCGGAGCTGAGTTGTTGCTCGGAACATTTGGTTTAAGGCTTTTTGTTTGCTATAGGACTGATAATTTCAACATCTTGAAATTTTATAACGCCCCTTATAATTCCAGAAATTGTTCTGTGAATGGCCTCAATAATTTGAATTTTCAGTTCATTTTTATTATAAATCAAACTCACTTCTCTCGCCGGGGGTGGCTTCTTAAAAAAGCGTAAGTTTTTCTGTTCCGTTAATTTTAAATCCAATGTGTTCAAATAGGGGAGTAAGGTCATTCCCATCCCTTCATTTGAAAGTTTAACCAGCATTTCTATGCTGCCGCTTTCCAACTTAAAGGTTTCTTTCTGTTGTTCTTTCAAAGTTTTACACAAATTAAGTACACCCTCTCTAAAACAATGACCATCTTCCAATAAAAGCATGTCATTGATGTCCAAGTCCGATATTTCAATTGCTGTTTTCTCTTTCAATCGATGATTGGGTGAAATGTAGCCAACAAAGGGTTCGTAAAAAAGAACGCGCTCTTTAATGGTATTCATTCTAAGGGGAGTGGCTGCAATAGCAGCATCCAAATGCCCCTCATGGATTCGGTTTATAAGCTCGTCTGTGCTGAGTTCTTCAATTTTTAACTTCACCATGGGGAAATGCTTGATAAAAGTTTTGAGAAACATCGGCAATAGAGTAGGCATGACCGTTGGAATCATGCCCAATTTAAATTCACCCCCAATAAAGCCTTTTTCCTGATCTATAATGTCATTAATGCGTTCTGCTTCAGCTACAATATTTTTTGCCTGTGCCACAATTTTTGTTCCAACAGCGGTGAGTTCAATTGGCTTCTTTCTACGGTCAAAAATCTGGACATTCAACTCATCTTCTAGTTTTTGAACTTGCATGCTAAGCGTGGGTTGTGTTACATGACAATAACGGGCTGCTTTTGTAAAGTTTTGATGTTCGGCAACTGCCAGTACATAGTGTAATTGTATGATGGTCATAAAGTGAATTTACACAAAGTTATAAATTTTATCTATCCTTTCCCCGTTTTCAATAGGCTATTCGTTACAATTTACCGCTGATTGTAAAAATATTATAATTACACCTAATTAATGATATCAACGTTCTTGATGTATACATTTTTTTGTGGCCAATCGCCTCGGTCTGTAGGAACAGCAGCAATCTTATCAACGACCTCCATGCCAGCAATCACTTTTCCAAATACCGCATAGTCGCCATTTAGGTGGTGAGCGCCTCCACGCTGTTGTACTATAAAAAACTCAAAAGGAGAGGCCATTTTGTAAGGGTTGGCCACTGCACTACTAGGCATACTGACCATGCCACGATCGTGTTTATAACCTTTTTTGTGATCATTGGGTAATAAATAGCGTCCAATTTTCTTTCGCTTGTTTAGTGTTTTTTGGTCATCGCTATTTCCGCCTTGAATTATAAAATTGTCAATAACTCGGTAAAACTGTGTATTGTTAAAATAGTGCTTCTTTGTGAGGTAAATAAAATTGGATCGATGGAATTTTGTAGATTCAAACAATTCAATGTCGATTGCCCCAAAATCTGTGGTGATGCGAACTTTATTCTCTTTGTGTTCTTTATCATAGGCTAGAAAGAATTCCATAACATTCTGGTCATTCAACAAAAACGCAGTATCGGATTTTTTTTCTTTGTTTGGGATATTAGAAACTTTTGTAGCAGCATATGAATTTGGGGTTTCTTTTGTTTTTTTATATTTAGTATCTTGACAGTTCAAGAGAAAAACAAACAACAGGATAAGATACCGCATATTATATTGGTTTTATATCAAAGGCGAAATATATGAGATTTGACGCATTTTCTGAAATTATTGGTTCGATTAATTCCCATGAGTTGCCAGGAAAAGAAGCGCAATTACAAATGGCGCCACCATTCAGAGATGTTTTGTTAAAACAAACATCGCATTTAATTGATAATGCCAAACTAGCTGCAGTTCTGGCTTTGTTTTATCCTGGAAAAAACTACAATACATATTTGGCTTTTATTCTACGAAAGCCAAGTCCTGATGTTCACTCAGGTCAAATTGGATTTCCTGGTGGAAAACCCGAAGCTGAAGATCTTAATTTTCAACAAACCGCATTGCGTGAAACAATGGAGGAAATTGGCGTGCAATCAGAGGCAATTCAAATCATAACGGGCCTTTCAGAAGTTTACATTCCTCCAAGTAATTTCAATGTTTTTCCTTTTATTGGCCTAACCGCTGAAACCCCCGATTTTAAACCTCAAATTTCAGAAGTAGAGTCTGTTATTGAAGTTTCCCTTGAAGCTGTGATGAATGCTAAGCATCAAATAATAACAACGGTCAAAACTTCTTATGGATTGTCGGTTTCTGTCCCTGCGTTTAATTTTAATGGGCATATAGTTTGGGGCGCTACCGCCATGATTCTCATGGAAATTATATATTTATTCAATTTAATTTTAAAAAAATAGCTTAGGTTTGCATTTCTATTCTCATTAATACATGGGTCTCTTAAAAAAAAATATTTTTGGGCAATATTTATTTATTAAAAAATGGATCATCCGTATTTTAGGAACCATCAGCCACCAACGTTATCAAGGCTTTAATGAACTAAAAATTGAAGGCTCTAATATTTTACGTGAACTCCCACAAACCAACGTTCTTTTTATATCAAATCATCAGACCTATTTTGCGGATGTTGTCGCTATGTTTCATGTCTTTAATGCAGCATTAAGTGGTCGAGATGACACTCTTAAAAATGTGGGCTATTTGTGGAAACCTAAGCTGAATCTTTATTATGTCGCAGCAAAAGAAACCATGAAAGCAGGTCTATTACCAAAGATCTTTGCTTATGCAGGCTCCATAAGCATTGAACGGACTTGGCGCGCATCAGGAAGGGATGTTAACCGTCAAGTAAAAATGAGTGATATATCAAATATTAAAAAAGCATTAGACGATGGTTGGGTTATTACCTTTCCTCAGGGGACTACTACTCCTTTTAAACCCATTCGAAAGGGAACAGCACATATCATTAAACACTACCAGCCTATTGTAGTTCCTATTGTGATTGATGGTTTTAGAAGAGCTTTTGATAAGAAAGGTATCCGGATTAAAAAGAAAAATATTTTACAATCCATCGAAATTAAAGCACCGCTTGAAGTTGATTATGACAATGAGTCCATAGAACAAATTGTAGAAAAAATTGAATATGCTATTGAGCAGCACCCTTCATTTCTAAAGGTCATTCCACAAGAGGAATTAATGGAAAATGAACGCTTGAACAAACAACGAAATTGGTAAATACCAGAAGTTTACTCTAATTCAATTTTTTTCAATTCTTTGTAGTTGTTTTTTAATTTCTTTAATAATATACCATATATCAAATAATAAAACCCGAGAAGTATAGCTGTCAGTAAAGCCATCATCAGAAGTGTTGTAGCCAACATAATTCCGTAAAAGATGTAATAATCTCCAGAAACCGTGAATTCTGCGGTACGTAAGGCAACATCAGGGTTGTTATTGAGTTCTATAAATAGTCCAATAACAATAGAAATGTACAAGAAAAGTAGATTAAAAATCACATAATGTTTGACTGTTTTCCTGGTTTTAAGAATCTGCTCCATCAATCCTTTAGAACTAGCTGTTGTCGAGATCGATTTATAGTTCTTGTAGAACATAAAGAAAAAGTAAATGAGAAAAGCGTACCCAATTACCATAAGTGGTAATGTTATGTGGTCCATTTCATATTGATCAAACCGTTGTTGGGCTTCATTGTCTTTAATGACGAAACTTAGCAGTGTCCAAAATCCAAACTCAATCAAGCTAAACACAAAAATCCTTTTTACAATAGAAGAAGATTTTTTGTGCAGCAGTTTGTAAATTTCATCTTTGCTGAGTTTAGGAAACTTTAAGTTCTCTTTCCAGTCCTTTTTTAAGCGTTTTAATTCATCCATAATTAAGGATTTAACTGTTTTTTTAATTTATTTTTAATGCGGTTCATTTTTACACGCGCATTAACTTCTGTGATGCCAATGGTGTCACTAATTTCTTTATAGGATTTATCTTCGAGATATAGAAAAATCACAGCCTTGTCTATATCGTTCAGTGATTTTACTGCATTGTAAATTGACTTGAGCTGTTGATCTTCAGTATCATCATAAGACTCACTTTGGGGTACTTTATAGGCGATTTCCTCAAAACTAAAACTCTGAATTCTTCGTTTGGATTTTCTGTAAAGCGTTATGGCGGTATTAATGCCTACACGGTACATCCATGTACTGAACTTGGAGTCGCCTCTAAACTTTGGATAGGCTTTCCAAAGCTGGATGGTGATTTCTTGAAATAAGTCTTTGTGTTCTGCATCACTTTTGGTGTATAAACGACAGATTTTGTGAATCAAATTCTGATGTTTTTCTATGAGTGTTACAAATTCGTTTTGGTTGGCCAATTTCAAGAATTCTAAAATAAGTTTTTAATAAGACGCTCTTTGTTTTAAACTGTTACAGTTTGACATTTATTCACTCTTCTTCAATTCTATTTTCATCAAAAGCAGAGGGCAGGAGTTTAGGAATAAATTTAATAAAAATGGGCAATAAAATTGCACCACCAGGAAGCATAAAAATAGCCAGACTTGGTATGGATTTAATAATGTCCATCATTTGTTCTTGCATTTGTTCTTGTTCCTTTTCACTTAGGTCTCTTAGGGTAGATTCAGTTAATAATTTTACTAGATCTTTACTTTCTTTTAACTCTTGGTATAAATGTTTGCTGTTTCTTGTGATAAGTTTTTTCACAACGGTTGTGGAGTGGTCGTATAGCCGTTTGGCAAGATTTTGGGTACTCAATAAACTGATGTCATTTTTATAATTCCTATAAAACACATTTAAACTATTAATTGCCTTTTTAATTACAGACTGACTAAGTTTAAATTTCTTTGAAAATTCCCTAAAAAATTCTTGTTCACCACGGTCAATTTTAAAATCATTCCATGTGGCCATGCATGCTAAGTCTAGTAAGTAAAATCGCGCAGTTTCTGAAAACTGACTTAAATTTAATGCATCATAGCTGTTGTTTTTAGATTTTGATGAGCGCAGTGATGCATCTAATAATTTGATTAAGCTTTCGTCGTAATTGTTTTTTTCACTTTT
>CESF01080805.1_pt1 | contig 24854 bp, 26 predicted proteins | sample 356331 | NCBI WGS metagenome assembly CESF01 (sample SAMEA2621779, study PRJEB7988) | marine metagenome | biome: marine biome (ENVO:00000447); feature: surface water layer (ENVO:00002042); material: "saline water (ENVO:00002010), including plankton (ENVO:xxxxxxxx)" | depth 5 m
CAAGAACAATATAAATTAGAGTTGTAATCATAATAAAATTTTAATGCATATATACCTTAATAGATATGAAAAAAAATAGTTTTAAACCAGGAATAAAGATAACAACTTTCTTTGTTTTTTTTGCTGTTCTTTTTTTTTCATTAGGGGTCTGGCAGATTGAAAGAGGGCAAGCAAAAACAAAAATCCTAAATCAATTTAATAGCAATCTTAAAAAGTCTCCATCTTACATAGATAACAAATCTCAAAAATGGGACAGAGTTTATGTAAGTGGAACGTGGATGAATTCCCAGCAAATATTGATTGATAATGTAATAAATAGAGGCATTGCTGGATATAAGGTTATAACTCCCTTGAAGATTGAGGGCTTAAATAAAATAATTTTAATTGACAGAGGCTGGATAAAGCAAAATGAATACAGAGATGATATTCCAGAAATAAATATACAAGAACAAAACGAAACTGTAAGTGGTATCCTTGAACTACCTGAACTGGGCCTTGTACTTTCTGATAATCTTGTGACAGATGAATGGCCAAAAATTTCTCAAACAAAAAACTTTGATATCCTCTCTAAGGAGTACAAATCAGAGCTTTATCCAATGATACTTTTGGCTGATCCAATTCATAAAAATAGCCTAGAATATATTAAAATTACTCCTACTAACATGACTCCTATTAAGCACTATGGGTATTCATCTCAGTGGTTTTTAATGTTCATAGTTTTATGTTTAATGTATATTTGGTACGGATTTAAAAGAAATGAAAAATAAGACATTCCTCGCAATTATTTTATTAACACCTATTTTAGTTGTTGTGATCTCTTCAATGTATTTTTCAATGGGGATGTCGCCTGATGGAACAAGGAATAATGGAGTATTTTTTAAGAGCTATTTTGATTTCAATCAATTTAAAAATAAAGATGGAGACCAAGACTTAATCAAATTTGAAGATGGAAAATGGATACTTTCAGTGTATGTTACCGACATAGATAAAAGTGAAGAATCTATTTATTTGATGAGACAACTTAACGTGGCTCTAAACAGAGATATAAATAAATTAAAAAGAGTAATTTTTTATTCGAACAAACTTTTAGAACCTCAGGTATCAGATATTAAAAATAAATATCCAAGAGTTAAAATTATCGAAGATCAAAACGGTGTTTTATTAAATGTGTTGCAAAAGAACTCCAAGATTAATTTTAATATTGAAAACCCAATTTTTATTATTGATCCTTATGGAAGAGCGGTTATGTATTTTGAACCCGGTTCTGATCCTAAGCTGATGTTAAAAGATTTAAAGGTGCTAATTTAATGAATAGTATTAAAAATTTATCGTTTGCAGGAATATGCATGGCATTTATTGTAATTGCATTGGGAGCATGGACTAGATTAGTTGATGCTGGACTTGGATGCCCTGATTGGCCTGGTTGTTATGGATTCATCGTTTTTCCAACCAATGAGGCTGAAATAGCTATTGCTGAGAGTAGATTTCCTATGTTTCCATATGACATTAACAAAGCTATACCTGAAGTAGTCCATAGATATTTTGCAGCAGCGCTAGGAGTGTTCGCTATTTTCTTGGTATATCTATCATTCAAAAAAACTAAGGATAGAGGAATTAGAGGATGGTCTTCTTTTTTATTGTTTTTTATATGCTGTCAGGGATTATTTGGCTATTTGACCGTTAGCCTTAAATTGTTGCCGATAATAGTAACAACACATTTGTTTGGAGGCTTTACCACATTAACCTTATTTTATTTCATTTACTTAAAATCAAGAGACTTCCAAGTATTTAATCAAATAGATATATCAAACTTAAGATTTATCGCTGGAGTTGCATTTGTTGCTCTAATTTTTCAGATATTTTTGGGTGTCTGGACTAGTACAAATTATGCCTCATTGGCTTGTGCAGATTTTCCAACATGCCAAGGATCATACCTCCCAGATATGGATTTCAAAAATGGCTTTAACCTAAACCAAGAAGTTGGACCTAATTATTTATATGGATTATTAGACAACCCAGCTCGTGTTGCCATACATTACTCTCACAGAGTTTCTGCGTTGCTAGTAACCCTTATTTTCTTGATGTTAATGTCAAGACTATGGTTTTCGGATGCAGCTCCGCTAGCTTCTACGTTAGGCATGCTTTTATTAACACAAATCACCCTTGGAATAATTAATGTTGTATATGTATTACCCCTTTATGTAGCCATTGCACATAATTTAGTTGCTGCGTGTCTTTTACTAGCTACGTTTACTGTTAATTTTCTTGCTTGGAAGAATGACACTACTTAAAAGCTACTATCAACTTTGTAAACCAAATGTGGTTTACATGATGTTGATTTGTGCTTTTGTCGGAATGTTATTAGCAGAGCCTTATGTAAGCTCGTATATATATTTATTTACTGCACTACTTGGCATTGCTCTGTGCGCTGCTTCGGCAGCGGCCATAAATCAAGTTATTGATAGAAAAACAGATGCTGGAATGACTAGAACTGATCAAAGACCACTTCCTCAAGGAGAGCTTTCTGCGACTCACGCTTCGATATTTGCGCTGATAATAGGCATTTTAGGCGCGATTATTCTATATTTTTTTGTAAATACATTAACAATGATGCTTACAATAACTTCGCTTATAGGATATGCATTTATTTACACGGTATATCTCAAAAGAGCCACTCCACAAAATATAGTTATAGGAGGTCTTGCAGGCGCAGCTCCTCCTCTGCTTGGCTGGTCGTCAATCACTAACACCATTGATCCATATGCTTTATTACTTGTATTAATAATATTTGTTTGGACACCTCCTCATTTTTGGGCATTAGCTATATACAGAAAAGATGAGTATGCAAAAGAGTCTATCCCAATGCTACCAGTTACCCACGGAGTCGAATTCACTAAACTACAAATTGTCTTATATACAATCATATTATTTATTGTGAGCATTCTTCCATATGTTGTTCTTATGTCTGGAATGATTTATTTGATATCAGCGTTAATACTTAGCAGTGTGTTCATGTACTATTCTGTAAAACTTTTTTTTACTAAAGAAAACGACATAGCAATGAAGACATTTCAGTTCTCTATTTACTATATATTTCTTATTTTCTTGGCTTTGTTGGTAGACCACTTCTTAATTACTTCTGTATGACAATCAGGAAAAACATATTAATTATTTTTGTCTTTATAGGAACTTTATTGGCTTTATTCATCAATAAACTAACCACACCAAGGACGTTAAGCACAAATGAGCTACTAATAAATGGATTATTTCTATTTGAACAACCAAAAGCAATATCTGACTTTGTATTTTATTCTGAAAATAATCGGGAATTTACAAAATCAGATCTGTTGGGAAAATGGACACTAATGTATTTTGGCTTTACTAGATGTCCTGATGAATGCCCAACAACTATGTATCAGATTTCAAAACTAATTAAAGTTCTAGATGAAAAAGATTTCCCTCTTGACAATAAGCAATGGGTTTTGATTTCTATTGATCCAGAGAGAGATTCGACAGCTGATATAAGTAAATATGCAAAAGGGTTTAATGATAGATTTATTGGTGCAGTTAATAGCAGGGCAATGTTAATAAATGTTGCAACTCAACTTTCTGTAAATAACGTTATGCCTAATAAAAATGATATGGATCATTCTCACCTAGATAACCATGTAAACAATATTATTCTAATGGATCCAAATGGTGACTTTGCCGGAGTATTTAGACCGCCTTTTGATATAGCGAGACTTTCTTTAACTTACCAGTCAGTTACTCAGTAAGAAATTTATTTAAAGTTTTTTAAATAAAAGAGTCATTCTGTCACTTTCACCGATATTTAAATATTTCTCTTTATCCTGCTCTTTAAGACGAAGAACTGGAGGCAATGTCCAAACTCCTCTTGGATAGTTTTTAGTGTCCTTAGGATTCGCATTGATTTCAGATTTTGAAATTAGTGTAAATCCATGTTTTTTTGCAGTTTCTATAGCATATGCTTCTGTTACATAACCTGTTTTTTTCATTTCTTCAAGACTGGTTCCTGGATCAGCTCTATGTTCAACCACTCCTAATACGCCTCCCTTTTTTAAAGCGTTGTGCGCGTTGGATAAGATTATATCTATCTGAGGGCCAATCCAATTATGTAAGTTTCTAAAAGTTAATACAGCATCCAAGGTTTCCCTGTCAGCTAGTTTTGAGCTTAGGTCAACTATTGAGACATTTTTATACATAGGATTTTCATTAATTTTATTTTCAAAATTATTTCGCATCCTAATATAAAAGTCTCTATCAGAATTTTTATCAAAATGTGCTGCGACTAGCATGCCAGGGCTATGAATATAATTAGCAAGAATTTCTGTATACCATCCACCACCTGGCGAAAGCTCTGCAACTTTCATGTCTTTTTTAATCTCAAAAAAACTTAATGTTTCGTATGGGTTTCTATATTGATCTCTTGCAACATTTTTTGGGCTTCGATCTTCACTGTTAATCGCATCTTTTAGCGAATGTGCTGATGTTAAGGGAGCCAAAAAAAATATTATGTTTAGAAATAATAAATACGTGTAAGTTCTATAATTCTTCATAATGTTCTCCTATCACATTGTGATGATTACTTTACCTTTTGCTTTTCTATCTTTTAAATGTGCAATTGCACTCGCACCATTTTCTAGCATAAAAGAATCTGAAACTTCTGGATTTATTTTTCCATCGGTATGAAGATTAAATAATTCTTGAAAATTACTCTTATTTTCTTTTGGATTCATGCCAACCCAGGCCCCCCAAAAAACTCCCACAATTTTCATCCCTTTTAATAATGCTAAATTAATTGGAATTTTTGGAATTTCACCAGCGGCAAAACCTATCACTAAGTATCTTCCATCCCATGCAGTTGCTCTGATGCATGGCTCTGAATAACAATCTCCTATTGGATCATAAACAACGTTTGCACCAGCACCGCCGGTCAATTCTTTAATCTTAGAAGATAATTCTTTTTGTTGATCTCTATCAAGTTTTCCAGTTGGATAAATAAAGACTTCGTCAGCACCATGCTTCTTGCATAGATCAACTTTATCTTGAGTTGATGCTGCTGCTATTACTTTTGCACCCATTGCTTTTCCAAGTTCAACTGTTGCCAAGCCCACGCCTCCTGCTGCCCCAAGAACTAACAAAGTTTCACCTTCTTTTAATTCAGCTCTTTGTTTAAGGGCATACAAGGATGTGCCATATGTCATCGGAAGCGCTGCGGCTGTTTCAAAATTCATTGTATCGGGTATTTTCATTACAGAGTTTTCATGAGCAACAGTTTTTTCAGCAAATGCTCCTAGACCTGTCATTGCAAAAACCCTATCACCAATTTTAAAGTTTTCTACGTCCTCTCCTATTTCTATAATAGTTCCTGCAGACTCTCCACCAGGAGAGAAGGGAAGTTCAGGTTGGAATTGATATAGTCCTTGAATCATAAGAACATCTGGGAAATTTACACTTGCGGCTTTATTTTCAATTAATACATGTCCAGGGAGCACCTCAGGATCTGGTACGTCATTTACCTGAAGTTTATCGGGCATTCCTAACTCAACACACTGTAAAGCTTTCATAATTTCTCCTTAAAGGTAGTCATTGTAATTTTTAACATATTCGTTCATTTCATTATCTGTATTTATTTGCATGTTTTCTAGCTTTTGTAATGAAAACTCTGCTTCTTTTTTTATAGTGTCAAAATTAATATTTTTGCCATTTCTGAGTTTAGCCATCATTTGATTGGCTTTGATAATTCCGTGCTCTTGAAATGAAAGAGATGGAATTGACCCTTTTTCATAATTACTTACATAATTAATATCTTGTATTAGCTCTTCGCTATTTTTCATGCAATGAGCTAGAGTTTTTAAATCATCATAAATCTTTATTCTTTCGTCATGTAAATTTACACTTGATCCTTTTATAGATATCTCTGTTTCTTTATCTCTTCCGCGATACACAGCGTTACTATCATTTTTATCAATCTCTAATTTTTCTTCATTTGATACTTTTGAGCTCGGTGAGACTAGACAGTAAATAAGAAATAAATCTAAAAATCTTACATGATGTTTTGAAATACCCACAAGCTCATTTGGATCAATATCAATTCCTCTAATTTCTAGGTACTCAATTCCATGCTTTTTAAGTTGATCATAAGGTCTGAGTTTGTTCTCAGAGGCTCTTTTTGGTCTTATAGAGTCGTAGTACTCATTTTCTATTTGGATTATTCCATCAGAGATTTGATGATAGTCTCCATCAGCATCAAATAGTCCTTTATCTTGAAAGCTTTTGTAAGGAACTTTTATTGCCGTTTTTATTTTTTCTAAAAATTCTTGCAAGGAGTTATATTTAACATTGAGGTTTTTTTGTGCATCACTAACATAACCAATGTCACTCATTCTTAGTGATGTCGCATATTCTAAAAACATATCACTTTCATTTAATTCATTAAGTTGATGGCTTCTGTTCTTAATAAACGATTTGTCTACAACATTAGTTTGCCCAAACTCACTTAAAACAAACCAAAATAGCCTCTTAAAGTTTCTTATAAGACCTAAATAAGCTTCATCAAAGCTATCTTGTGAGGATTGTTGCGTTAATTTTGAGATAGAAGCAGTATCTAATGAAAAATTGTAGTGCATGCCAGAAACACATTGCATTGTTGAGCCATATCTTACTTTAAGGCCTCTTCTATAGACATGTTTAAGAAGCCCAACATTGCTTTGATGATAGTAGCCGAGATTTATATCAGATTCGTTTTCTATGTATGGAGGCATAGAAAAAGGCCACAGCATTTCATCCTCATCAATATTGCTTGCTACAAACTCATGAAGCCCAGAAAGAAAATCAAATAAGTCATCGATTTTATTAAAAACAGGCGTTACTAGTTCTAATTGTGCCTCTGCAAAATCAGTTGTTATAAATTTATTTGTCAGAGCTGATCCAAGTGACTTTGGATGAGGCTTCATTGAAATTTGAGCCTCTTGGTTTACTCTAAAGAATTCTTTTTCGATGCCTCTACTAATAACCAGTTCTTCAAAAAATTTCTTGTCTTGTAAATCTTTTAGCCTCTTTTTTAGGTCATTATTCATTGAATCCGGGGCCAGCAGATACTATTTCAGGACTTACATCAAATTTATTAAAATTTTGTTGAAACTTAGCAATAAGATCGTTTAGATACTTATTATATTCATCTTTATTTTCCCAAGTATCTATAGGATTAAGGAGGCTCGAATCAACTCCATCTATTTTAAGAGGCACTTCAAGATTCAAACCAAGTATCTTTCTAGTCTCTACATTGTCCAACTCACCGTCTTGAATGGCATTAACTATTCTTCTTGTAGTCGGAATTTCGAATCTAGAACCAACTCCGTATGGACCGCCAGTCCATCCAGTATTGACTAAAAATACTTTAGAGCCAAAGTTATTAACTCTTTTCATTAGCAGGTCTGCATAGACATTTGCTGGTCTTGGAAAAAAAGGCGCACCAAAACATGTTGAAAAAGTTGATGCTATATCAGACGCAGAACCCATTTCAGTTGAACCCACTTTAGCGGTGTAGCCACTCAAAAAATGATATGCAGCTGACTCTTTGGACAAAATCGATACTGGAGGTATGACACCAGTTAGATCACAAGTTAAAAATATAACAGTTTTAGGCTCGCCTGCCGAGTTGCTTGCCACCGCATTTTCAATATGAGACCTTGGATAACAACATCTACCATTTTCAGACAATGAAGTATTTGAATAATCAGGCTCATTATTTTCTAGGAATACATTCTCTATAACACTTCCATGTTTTATTGCTTTAAAAATTACTGGCTCATTTTCTTCAGTGAGATCTATTGTTTTAGCGTAGCAGCCACCTTCAAAATTAAACACTGATCCAGGACTCCAGCCGTGTTCATCATCACCAATTAGAGAACACTTAGGATCAGCAGATAGGGTTGTTTTCCCAGTGCCAGATAAACCAAAAAATAGCGCAACATCACCATGTTTGTTAACGTTGGCAGAACAATGCATGGGCAGAACATCTTTTTCAGGCAGTAAAAAATTTTGAACAGAAAACATGGACTTTTTCATCTCACCAGCATATTTCATGCCGGCGATAATAACTTTTCTTTTAGCAAAATTAATAATTACACAACTTTCTGAGTTCGTACCATCTTCCTCTGGGACACATTCAAAGTTTGCAGCTGAGAGTATTTGCCATTGTTGTTTGTTTAAAGGATTAAAATTATCAGTGCAAACAAATATTAGTCTCGCAAAAAAAGAGTGCCATGCAGTTTCTGTAGTAATTTTTACTGGTAAATAATGCTCAGCATGCGAACCAACATGAACATTTGAAACATATCTATCATTCTTTGAGAGATAGCCGTCAACCTTATCCCAAAGTGCGTCAAATTTGTTTTCTTCAAATGGCTTGTTAACTTCGCCCCAGTCTATTAGCTTGGATGTTCCTGACTCATCTACGATAAATCTATCATTAGGACTTCTTCCAGTTCTTTCTCCAGTATTTGTAGACAATGCTCCATTGCTGGCAATTATGCCTTCACCATTTTGAACTGCTGCAGCTATAAGCTCTTCGTTGCTAAGTTTTAACTCGGTTGATGTATTGGAAATTGTGTTCATTTTTTACTAACAAATATTATAGGTACTTGGGGGGAATAATTATATATGTAGAGGAAATAATTATGTACCTATAATATTTAAATTATTAGTAACAAACTAAATTGCTATGTAGTACATTGAAGTATAATGAGGCTTTAAAGTCAATTTATTTAAATAATGCTTTAGATATGGGCTTTATTCATCTTAAATTGCGTAGTTTTACTACAAAATAAATTAAAATTAACGCTTAAAAAATTTTCTTAAATTTAGAAAGAAGTAAATAGTAAAAAAAATCAGTCCCCATTCAGCAAAATTTAATATGAAACGCATTCCGTCTTCTGCACAGCTTGGACCACCACCTAGTGTTTTTCGAATACCCTCAACCACCCCAAAGTAATCTACCATAGTATGAAATGGCATCCCACACCCAGTAAGTTGTGACAGCTCATTAACAGATAAATTCTGAATGTATATTTGCTTAGAAGTTACAAAAATGCCAACTAATGCAGATAGCATAATAATTAGATAACTAAGCTTGTTTTTAAAAAAATGACCAATAAGAGATGATAATAAAACCAACCCAAATGCATATCTTGTAAGAATACACATAGCACATGCTTGTAAAAAGAAAATCTGATCTAAAGCATACGCAAAGATTATAATTAAACCTGCAGATATAGCAGAGGCTATTTCAAAATAGTTTTGATAAACTTCTTTAATGAGTTTTAGCATTTTAAATTATTATAAAAAACAAGGACCAATAATACACTAAATTATATTTAACTATGAAAGACAGAATCTTTGTAATTGATGGCTCCTCTTATCTTTATAGAGCTTATCATGCCATGCCGCCCTTAAGCACGTCCTCTGGCCAGCCAACTGGTGCAGTGAAAGGCGTAACTAACATGCTGATGAATTTAAAAAAAGACAGCGAAGGCTCCTCAATAATTGTCGTTTTTGACGCAAAGGGAAAAACTTTTAGAAGTGATATTTATTCAGAATATAAGGCTAACAGACCTCCTATGCCTGATGAGCTTAGAGATCAGCTTGTTCCAGTAAAGTCAATTTGTCGTGCTATTGGATTTCCATTAATAGAGATTGACGGCGTTGAGGCTGATGATGTTATTGCAACTATCGCAAAGATGGCGAAAGAAGAAAATTATAAATGCGTTATATCGTCTTTGGATAAGGATTTGATGCAGCTGGTTGAAGATCCTAATACAACAATGATGGACACCATGAAGCACAAAATTTTTAATGAAGATGCTGTGTTTGAGAAATTTGGTGTGAAACCAAATCAAATTAGAGACATGCTCGCATTAGTTGGTGACACTTCTGACAATATACCTGGAGTGCCAAAAGTAGGACAAAAAACTGCGGCTAAATGGTTGGCCGAATATGGTGATTTGAAAACAATAAAACAAAATGCAGAATCAATAAAAGGTGTCGTTGGAGACAATCTTAGAAATTCTCTTGATGACCTAGATAGGAATGTTGAACTTGTATCCTTAAAAAATGATGTTGATATAGGTTTAAAGTTCCAGGACCTTCTTACATTTAGTCCAGATGAGGATGGGTTAAACAATTTGTTTGCTGATCTTGAGTTTAAGGCAGTTGATAAAAACCAAGAAAAAGAAGTCCCTAAGAAAAATTCAAACTATGAGACTGTCCTAGATGAAAAGAGTTTAAAAAATTGGATTAAAAAAATTAATAAATCAAAAACATTTGCAATAGATACCGAAACTGATTCTGTAAATACAGTATCAGCTAATCTTGTAGGAATTTCTCTTTCTGTTTCTGAAAATGAAGGATGCTATATACCAATTGCTCATTCCTATGATGGCTGTCCTAAACAATTGAGTTTGCTTTATGTTGCAGATACGCTTGGAGCAGCATTAGAAGAAAACCAAGATAAAGCAATAGGGCAGAATCTGAAATTTGATATACCTATTCTTGCCAGACATGGGATTAAGTTAACAAAATTCTTGGCTGATACGATGCTAATGTCATATATATTAAACAGTACAGCTACTCGTCACGGCATGGATAGGCTTGCCGAATATTATTTAAATTACACAACAACTAAATATACCGATGTAACAGGAACAGCGTCAAAGCAGATAAGCTTTGCTGAAGTAAAATTAGACATAGCATCAGATTATGCTGCAGAAGATGCTGACATAACTTTAAGGCTATATAACGTATTAGCACCAATGCTTAAAGAAAAGCCAACTCAAGAAAAATTATTACAGGATCTTGAATACCCATTAGTCCACGTTCTTTCTAGGGTAGAACAAAATGGTGCAAAAATAGATAAGAAAAAGTTAGCCAATCACTCAATAGAACTTGGTGAAAAGATAGATGATCTTTCATCTCAAGCTTATAAGATTGCGGGGGAAGAATTCAATCTTGATTCTCCAAAACAATTGCTTGAAATTTTGTATGAAAAACAAGGACTACCTGTTCTTAAAAAAACACCAAAGGGCCAGCCTTCAACGAATGAAGATACTCTTAAAAGACTTTCAGAAGAATACGAACTCCCTAAGATTATTTTGCAATATAGAACATTGGCTAAATTGAAATCGACTTATACAGACAGCCTAATAAAGATAGAAAATCCAAAAACTGAAAGAATACATACTTCATATCAACAAGCTATTACTTCAACGGGAAGACTTTCATCCACTGAGCCCAATCTTCAAAATATTCCAATTAAAACTGCTGAAGGAAGAAGAATAAGAGAAGCTTTTGTGCCTGAAGAAGGAAATGTTCTAATTTCAGCTGATTATTCTCAAATTGAATTAAGAATAATGGCTCATTTATCGCAAGATAAGAACTTAACTCATGCCTTTAATAATGATATCGATGTTCACTCATCAACTGCAGCAGAAGTTTTTGGCGTATCAATTGATGATGTTAGCCAAGACCAAAGAAGAAGCGCTAAAGCAATTAACTTTGGATTAATGTATGGCATGTCGGCTTTTGGACTTACAAGACAGTTAGGCATTCCTAGAGGAGAAGCTCAAGAATACTTAGATACTTATTTTGCAAGATATACCGGCGTTAGAGACTATATGGATAATATCAAGGCTCAAGCAAAAGAAGATAAATTTGTAGAGACAATAATGGGTAGACGTCTTTATCTAAACGAGATTAATGCAGCCAATGGTTTACGACGGCAAGCTGCTGAAAGGGCTGCTATTAATGCTCCACTTCAAGGATCTGCAGCAGATATTATTAAAAAAGCCATGCTTGATATAGATGAACTCTTATTAAATGAGATGTCAGAAGTCCAAATGATAATGCAGGTTCATGATGAATTAGTTTTTGAGTGTCCAAAAAATAAAGCAGACGCAGTTATGGAAAGGATGAAAGATACTATGGAGAAGACTATAGAACTAAATATTCCTTTAATCGCTGAAGCGGCAATAGGATCTAATTGGAATGAAGCCCATTAAAGTTCTTTATAACCATCTCCTCACATTCTTAATGTAATCTTTCCATTCTTGATCAAAAAGTTTTTCCATAGCAGCCTCTTCAGGTTTAATTTGAAATATTGATATAAATATCATAAATATACTGGTGAAGAATAAACCGCCTATTAAATTAAATTTAAAAGTTAAGCCAAGCAATATAAATAACATTCCTAAATACATTGGGTTTCTAGAGTATTTAAAGACCCCATTAATAACTAAAGAGGATGCTTTTTCTATTGATATTGGATTGACAGTAGTTTTTTGCCTTTTAAATGAACTTACTGCTGTTGCAAATACAGCTATCCCAAACAGAAAGGAGATAGTGCTTAATGAGTTTAGGATTGAAAAACTAAATTCAGGAAAGTATGGTCTCGATAAGTAAATACATAACCCAAAGAAGAAAGTTACTATCGGCGGTGGTATTTTATTACTCATATTATTTTTTAATACTATTAATGAATTCCTGTGCTACTTCTCTTTCTCTTCCAGATGAAAAAAAATGTCCACCAGAATATTTTTTAACTATTGGATTATTATAGTTTTCAATAGCTTCTTCGACTAGTTGTGAATCTATTTCATCATCATCTTCTGCATAGGCAAAATAGCTTGGGATAGATTTACTTCCGATAATATTATGATCATTAAGCCTATTCCCCATAGCATTTCCTAAAAAAAACTTTTTAAAAAAACTCTCAGTTCCTTTAACCTCAAATTGTCCAATGTAATGATTTAATAATTTTTTACTCATTAAATCCTCATATTCTTCAATTCTTTTTAAAACACTAGGAACCAAAAAACCTCTAGATAATAAGTCACCGTATAAAGGAATTTTTACAATTGATAATAGAGGAACATTCGCAGAATTAATAAGTGGAACTTGATAGCCTATGAAACTAATATTTTCTGGATTATTTGCAGCATATTTAGCCACAACCGCAGCACCAAAAGAGACGCCATATAATATTACGTCTTCAATTTCACAATGCTTAATTAGCTCTTTAAGTTGTTTTTCCATAAGCTCAATACCTACATTAGTATGAACTCTGTCTGAATAGCCTCTACCATATTGGTCATAGGTTATTACTCTGTAATTATTTTCAAGAAAGACATTCACGTATTCCTCATATGCAAGTGATCCAAAAGTAGCGCCATGAACAATAACAATAACTTTGTTGTTTTTATTTCCAACATCTTTATAGGAAGTAATACCCTCGGTTAGCTTTACTTCTTGATAACCAGAATTTGATCTAAATTCATTTATATCAATACTCTCTCTATCAAGAGATAAATATAAACAAGCTGGAATAGCTATAAATACAAAAAGAAGGCAAAGAATTTTTTTCATTAACTAATTAAATTAACCAACATAGCAGCTATGACATGCACTAGCTGGATCATTATCTTTCTATAGGTGTATATTGCATTTCTTGAGGAAGAAGAATTTTAATACCATGCTCTTCTCTTAGATCTGATATTTTCATAGAAAGATATTCTTCAGGCATTTTAAAGGGCCACTTCTTCTTCATTTTGAATGCTCTAAAAATCACTTTTCTTTTTACACTCCCAAGTTTCCAAAAAATTTTTATAAATCCTAAAATACCAAATTCTTTATATAAATCTTTATAAAGTTGTTTTATTTGAGGAAGGCTCTGATATCCCCAAATATATTTCAATTCCCATTTACTACCCCAAACAACCCAACTATCAAGAATTGATTCTTGTTCAATAGATATATCAAGACCAAATATGATATGGGTGCAATCATGATCTCTTAGAAGTGTTCCTGAGCTATTGTCATCTTCAAAAACTTTAGTAGTATCCGGAAAAGATTTGTAATAGCAATCCAAACCCTCTTGCAGAGTTAAATCACAATCTTGTTTTTGGTATTCCAACATTATGTTAAAAATTTTAGCATTTCTTTTGAAAGCCTCTTAAAGCCACTTATGTCTTTCGAAGAAACAGCTATTGGTTTTGAATCAGAGATCTTCTCTTTAACAAAGCTTATAGCCTTAGCTATGTTGTTATTTGATAATTTATCACTTTTTGTAAGCACTGGAATGCACGGAACATTAAAATCCCTACACAAATGAATCATTTCCCAATCACTATCTTTCAAAGGATGACGAATATCCATAAAAATGATGACGGCAGCTAAAGCCTCCCTATTTTGAAAGTACTGTCCTAATAATGGCCCCCAATCTTTCTTTTTTGCTTTGCTGGATTTGGCAAACCCATAGCCAGGAAGGTCTAATAACATCAAATCATCGTTAACCTTAAAAAAGTTTATTTCTGTAGTTCTTCCTGGAGTTTTGCTTATTCTTGCTAATTTTTTATTTTCAGTAAGAGCATTAAGAGCACTAGATTTACCTGCATTTGATCTACCTGCAAGCAAAATCTCATATCCAACATCTTCTGGAAGTTTTTTATAGTCTGTTACTCCAAAAATGAATTCAGTATTTTTAAAAAGGTTTTTCATTTAAACGTTTATATCATATCAACCTATGTTTATAATACACATCAACAAGACACACTTATATTTTCTATGAAATATTTTTTAATATTTTTTATTTTTTTAGGCCTTTTCAGCAGCTTAGAATCTGCAGAAGCTGGCTCTAAAAAAATTGTAGTACCTGAAAACTTTCAGTCAGGTGATGCTGAAAAAGGCTCCCAACTCGTTGAGTCTTGTGCCGCTTGTCATGGTGCAGATGGAAATAGTATAAGTCCTGACTGGCCAAAGCTTGCAGGACAAAATCAAAAGTATATTTATGAACAATTAAAGTATTTCAGAGATGGAGATAGGATGAATGCTCTAATGATGTCAGTTACACCGTATCTTCAAACCTTGGAAGACAGTGACTTATTAGATATTGCAGCTTATTATTCAGATTATGCTGTTTCTATAGGGCAAGCAAGAAATGATGAAGAGTTGCTGGAATTAGGTACACAGCTTTACAGATTTGGTAATATGAAAAAAGGTGTTCCTGCCTGTACTTCTTGTCATGCGGTTCAAGGACAGGGTAACAGTCTTGCTGGTTTCCCATCTGTTGCTGGACAGCAGGTTGGGTATTTAACATCAACGCTAAAAGCATATAGATCTAAAGAAAGAAATGCAGGCGAGTCATCACTTATGATGCAGTCGATTGCCCAAAACCTTTCTGACGATGAAATAGATGCTTTAGCAAATTATATGCATGGGTTATATCAATGAAGAATGCTAAAAATAAAATAGGACTGATATTTATTCTGCTTTTTACAGTCTCAGTAAATGCGGAATACAAATTGGGTGTTGATTATGTAATGGTAAGCAATCCAATGCCTGTTAAACAAGATGGTGTTGTCGAAGTTATGGAATCATTTTGGTATGGATGCAATGCATGCTATTCATTTGAATCAGCTATAAACACTTGGGCAGCCAGTCAAGCAGATGACGTTAAGTTAACCAAGATGCCAATAACTTGGGGTGGCATACATCAATTGCATGCAGCTCTGTACTATACGATCGAATCACTGAAGCTAGACCCATCAACTCATGCAGCTGTATTTGTCACAATTCATAAAGAAGGCAATTTTCTGCAAAGCCCTAAGGCAATTAAAGAATTTCTTGAAAAATTTGGTGTTGCACCAGAAATGACAGAGCAATATCTTAATTCTTTTACTGTTAAGCAAAAAGTAAATCGTGGCATTAAGTATGCAAGGCAGTTAAAAATTGATGGAGTGCCAACAATGATAGTTGATGGTAAATATGTTGTTAAATCGAAAGGATCTTTTGGAGATATGCTTAAAGTTGTTGATCATCTCATTCAACTCCAAAAACCCATTAGTTAAAAATTATGAAAAATAAAACCTTGCTAATTGTATTACCCCTATGCTTTTTATTTTTATTTAATGGCAAAAAATATGATGAGGCTGTAAAAGAAAGATTATTCCTTCCAGTCAAAATGTGCCTTGAAGGTGAAGACTGTGGCATTGCGTCACAAGCCACCCAAATGGCTTCAGTTACTCAAGTTGAAGTAAAAAAAGTTGAGCTTTCTGAAGGTTCTGAACATATTGTAAAGATGTTAAATTCAGGCGATGGCGGCCAAATGATTTTTGAGCCGGCCGTAATAAAAGTTTCAGCAGGAGATACAATTCACTTTAAAGCAACTGACATGTCTCATAATTCAGCATCTGTTCAAGGGATGGTTCCAAATGGTGCTGCTGCATGGGCAGGATCAATGAATCAAGACGTTAGCGTTACTCTTGATAAAGAAGGCGTGTATGTTTATCAATGCGACCCTCATGCGATGATGGCTATGATTGGCGTTATTCAAGTTGGTGATGCAGTTAATATGAATGAAATAAAACAAGCATCCGAAAATTACAGAGCTACCTTCATTATGAATGCTGACAGGATTGATAATTATCTAAATCAGCTCTAATTTTTTTCTAATTCAGAAAGTCTTTTTTCCAAATCATCGATAATTTTTTCAAGGCTCTGGTATTTAGATTTTTTAACAAAACCATTTTTTTCAATCATATTCTCTATTTGAGGCGAAACGTTTTTGCCAATATTTTTTAAAACATCATTAGGTATTAATTTACTAAAGTTCTTTAATTCTTTCTCTAGTATATTTTTTATAGCTTCGGATAAATTTTTCTCAGTCATATTTATTTTTTATAATTTCAGGCAAATCTTTCCAAGCATTAAATTCATCTGGCTTAAGAAAAGCTTGATCCCATTCAGAATCATTATTATTAAACCAAAGCGTATCAATGCCAAGGTTATGAGCACCTAATATATCATGTACCTGATGATCTCCAATATGGAGTATATTTTCAAAGCTAACATTATCAACTTGTTTTATAGCCTCATCAAAATGAGCACGATGCGGTTTACTGTTTTTTGCTTCAAGAGAGCTTATTGAAAAATGAAAATACTTTCCAATATCAAATTTATATATATCGGCATTGCCATTTGTTAAAACTCCTAAAGTATATTTTTTTGATAAACCTTTAATCACCATCTCTACATCATCAAACAATTCAATTTCGTGTCTTTTTAGCATGAATAAATCAAATGCATTTTCAACAATTCTATTTCTATAGCTTTCAGGCTCTATATGCAGGAGCTTTATTCTAAAAATTTCTTTTCTAAGTTTGCTTATATCCCATTGAACACTTGGGTCATTTTTAATTAATTCCTCTCTTATCTTAATAAAGCCATTGAAGTCACCCCATTCAACCTTGCCTACTTGATCCTCAATCCACTTTCTTGTTTCAAATTCAGCCTTTGTAATTGTTGGCATGTTATCCCAAAGCGTATCATCAAGATCAAAGGTTATCATTTTAATATTTTTCATTTTTTTGCTCTTGGATGGGCTTTATCATAAATTTTTACAAGATGTTGATAATCCAGCTTGGTATATATCTGAGTTGTTGATAAAGAGCTATGACCTAGTAGCTCTTGTATTGTTCTTAAGTCACCACTTGACTCAAGCATATGTGTTGCAAAACTGTGCCTTAGCATGTGCGGATATATTGGTGGCAATCCCTGTTTTAAAGCTATTTTCTTCAGTCTTATTTGAACACTTCTTATTGATAGCCTGGTGCCTTTTGAATTCAAGAATAGAGCATCTGTTTTATTTACAATTTTTTCTCTTTCTATCAACCAATTTTTAATCGCATTAATCGCAAACCTACCCAAGGGAACTAGCCTTGTTTTTGATCCTTTGCCAATAACTCTTAAAAAAGACATTTCTTCTTCGAAATCTTTTATGTTTATAGCAATAGTTTCTGATACCCTCAATCCAGAGGAATACATCAACTCAATTATTGCCATGTCTCTAATTTCAATCAAAGACGAAGGTTTGAAATTTAATAATTGTTCAACGTCCTCAGGAGATAATACTTCTGGCAAATTACTTGGCGTCTTTGGTGCTGTAACAAGATCAAAAGGAGATGAAGCAATTAATTCATTCTTCTTTAGATAGCGAAAAAAACCTTTTGCAGACGAAAGATGTCTTTGGATACTTCTTGGATTATTCCCTAGTCGATAAAGATCTCCAACCCAGGCTGAACAAATCTCATCATCAATTGATGCATAACTAGAAACATTAAGAGTCATTAAAAAGTTAGCCAATTTTTTGAGATCTCTTTTATATGAAAGATAGGTATTTTCAGATAAATTTTTTACTTCAGATATATAAGAAATATACTCTTTTATGTTTTTATGGATAAAGTTATTATCCTCCATAGCTAAGATGACAGTTTTTTTTCAAGTATGTCTCTTATGTACTCTATAAAAGTGGTATCTTCATCTCCAAGATATTTTGCTCTGTCATAGCTACCTAGTTTTAAGAGACCGATTTGATCTTTTAAAACAATAACAGCAATCACTAAAGACTCGATTTTGTTATCTTCAAACAAAAAACCCATTTTTTCATTCGAAAAAGAGCCGCAATGGACAGCTCCCTTGTGCATAGATAGACCTGTACCTTTTTCTATCTTATCAATTGACTTATTATCAAAAAACTCAATCATGCATTCATCGACACCAAAGTCTTTTTTGAAACTTTTTTCTACTATTTCCTTAATACTATCGTTTGTAGCGGATTCTAATATTTTAAGTGTGAGATCTTTTGACTTTTTAAAAAGATCTTCATTAATAGACGCAGTATCAATAAACGACTTCAGCAACTCAATTACATTTTTATGCTCATCTCTTAATTTCATTATTTGTCTTTCTAGAATAGATGATGCAGAGCTTTGCGAATGCTTAAACTTCATTTCACTTACCAAAGACTCACGGGTTACAAAAAAATCTAAATTGTCGAGTAAAAACAACTCAACATCTTTCACGTCTATTTTTTTAGCCATTTATGTTTCCTTTAAATATAAAACTTGTAGGACCAGCCATTAATATACCATCATTATATTTCCTAAAATTCAACTTACCGCCAAACGAACTTACCTCTATAGGACCCTTTGCCTTATTTATAAAAATTGAAGCTACACTAAGCGATGCTGATCCACATGAAAGAGTTTCACCGACACCATTTTCATATGTTCGAATAGTAATTTTATTTTTTTCTTTTTTATAGATACTTAGATTAATTTCTATATCTTTAGTTAATTTGGGTAACTCTTTATATATTTTTGTAAGGTCAACTTTACTGATTGACTTCATCTTTAAACACAAATGATTATTACCTATGTTTAATAGACTAAATGGCTGCTTTAATTTACTGGTTAGCACCTTATTAAGGCGTGGTTTACATATATCGACAGGATTTTTAATATAAACAGATACCTTCGATTGTTTTGGAGGGAGGCACTCAACAATTCCAGCTTTTGTCATAAAAGATATTTTTTTTTGAGGCGCAAAAGAGTTGCGCCAGACATAAGAGGCTGCGCATCTTATGCCATTAAGACACATATTTGCCTCAGACCCATCAGCATTAAAAAATTTTACAAAGAAATCATGAGTCTCTTTAGTTGGCAAGCATAACTTTATAAGTTGATCGAATCCTACTCCATTGTTTCTATTCGAAGCTTTTCTAATAAAATCTTTTTTAACTTTAAGCTTACTTTCTAAAGAATTAACAATTACAAAATCATTGCCATTACCGTGCCATTTTTCGAAATCAATCCTCAATTTCGATCTCATTTTTAAACATTTCGTTGTAAGATTCACGTTTTCTAATAATTTTGTACTGATCTTTGTCAACTAAGATTTCTGGAGGTCTTCTTCTAGTATTATAGTTTGATGACATTACGTGCCCATAAGCACCTGCAGTTTTTATTGCAAGTATATCTCCCTCTTTAGCACTCATTTTGAAGTCTTTAGCAAGAACATCAGACGATTCACATATAGGCCCAACAATATTCCACTCAGAAGATTCAGCCGTATTTTTTTCAATATTACATATATCGTGTTTAGCTTGATAAAGAGCAGGCCGCAATAAATCATTCATTCCAGAGTCAACTATTAGGTATTTATCTTTAATATATTCTACTTTGGTGATTAAAATTCCAGCATTTCCTGATATGCTCCTACCAGGCTCCAAAATAATTTTTTCACTTCTATCTTCTAATTCTTGTTCGATAATATCTGCAAGCTCTCCAGGCGTTGGCGTATCTGAATTACTATAAGAGATCCCAAGACCGCCCCCTAAATCTAAGAATCGAAGCTTTATCGCAAATTTATCAATCTCTTCTGCAAGCCTTTTTATATATTTAGCAGTAATCTTATAGTCATTAAGGTCTACTATCTGTGAGCCAATATGACATGACAATCCAATAAGATTGAGATGTTTTGAAGTTGATATATGCTCAACAAATCTGATAATTTGATCTAAAAATATTCCAAATTTATCTTTTTTCCTACCAGTTTTTATATACTCGTGCCCTCCAGAGTCAACCTCTGGATTAAATCTTATTGCTACATCAACAGTTTTATTTTCCTTAGCAGCAATGCTCTCAATTCTGTACATTTCAGATTCAGATTCAATATTAAACGAAAGAATATTTTTCTTAATACCATTAAGAATCTCCTCTTCTGATTTTGCAATACCTGTAAAAATAGTTTTTTTGGGATCTCCGCCAGCTGAGACAACTCTTTCAAGCTCTCCACCAGATACAATATCAAATCCGAAACCATTTCTATGAAGTAATTTAAGTATTGATAAATTACTTAAAGATTTCACTGAAAAACATATCAAGTTATCTTTTTTTGAAAACGCATTCTTATAGCTATTTATATTTTCTTCAAGAGTTTTTTTTGAGTATATATATGCCGGCGTGCCATATTTTTGAGCAATATCTCTAATATTTACATCTTCACAGTAAAGAGAATCTGCTTTGAAGATAAAGTTGTCCATCTTAAATATATTTATATGATCTAGTTTAAAACAATAAGGGACCTCTAACCCCACAACTAGTGAGCGCTACTAATGACAGTAATAAGAAACTATGATTAATATTCATTGAGGATATTATGAGCAAAAAATCTCATAAATAAAACTAATGATTAATATTTATAGCTTTCTTCTTTAAATGGACCTTCTTGAGGAACATTAATATAGTCCGCTTGATCTTTTGTAAGTTTGGTAACTGTACCACCAAAACCTTCAACCATAAGACTTGCCACCTCTTCGTCTAATTTTTTAGGTAGGACTTCAACAGTAATCATTTCAGCTCTTGTATCGCTATCATTAATATTTGCAAAACCCTGCTTATATAAATGGATTTGAGCTAGAACCTGATTTGCAAATGATCCATCCATAATTCTGCTTGGATGTCCTGTTGCATTACCTAAATTAACTAACCGTCCTTCAGCTAAAAGAATAATATAATTTTTACTTGATAAATTTGGTGTTCCATCAGGTGCTGTATCTCTAAATATTCTATGCACTTGAGGTTTAATCTCATCCCAATAAAAGTTTTCTCTCATGTAGGCTGTATCAATTTCATTATCAAAATGACCAATATTACAAACCACTGCAGTATTTTTAAGAGTACTTAACATTGCAGAGTCACAAACATTTACATTGCCTGTTGTTGTAACAACCAGATCAGTATCACCCATAACTAGCATGTTTATATCTTCTGGATTTCTAGTTACTACACCATTCTTATAACATGAAACAACAGAAAAGCCATCCATGCAGGCTTGCATAGCACAAATTGGATCCGATTCAACAACACTGACAATCATACCTTCTTGAGCAAGACTTGCAGCAGAACCTTTACCAACGTCCCCATAACCAATTACTAACCCCTTCTTGCCTGAAAGCAGCATATCAGTTCCTCTTTTAAGAGCATCATTAAGGCTGTGTCTACAACCATATTTATTATCATTTTTTGCTTTAGTAACTGAGTCATTTACATTAATTGCAGGAACTTTGAGTTCACCTTTTTCAAGCATTTCTTTTAATCTATGAACCCCAGTAGTAGTCTCTTCAGATACACCATGAATTGTTTCTAACATCTCTGGGAATTTATCATGAACCATTGCGGTCAAGTCGCTTCCATCATCAAGAATCATATTTGCATCCCATGGCTTACCATCTTTGCAAATAGTTTGTTCAATACACCATTCAAATTCTTTATCTGTTTCACCTTTCCATGCGAATACTGGAATTCCTTTAGCCGCCATTGCAGCTGCAGCATGATCTTGGGTAGAAAAAATATTACAAGATGACCATCTCAATTCTGCACCCAAATCTTGTAATGTTTCCATAAGTACTGCTGTTTGTATTGTCATATGAATACAGCCCATTATTTTGGCTCCTGCTAATGGCTGTTCAGATCTGTACTTTTCTCTTAATGCCATTAGGGCTGGCATTTCATTTTCAGCTAGAGAAATCTCTCTTCTTCCAAATTCAGCTAGATTAATATCAGCTACTTTATAATCATTTTCCATTTTATTTCCTTAGTTAAATTTATTATTGCGAGATTTCTGAAGCTTTATCAGTTCTTTCCCATGTGAGATCGATATCAGTTCTTCCAAAATGACCATAGGCAGCTGTAGGAAGATATATCGGCCTTTTAAGATCGAGCATATTTATTAGGCTCTTTGGTCTTAAGTCAAAATGTTCTTCAACTATCTTTTCAATGGCATTTTTAGAAATTTTTTCACTGTTAAATGTATTAACATTAATTGAAGTAGGTTTGGCAACACCAATGGCATATGATACTTGTATTTCACAGTAATCAGCCAATCCAGCTGCGACAATATTTTTAGCAACATATCTTGCAGCATATGCTGCAGATCTATCTACCTTTGAAGGATCTTTGCCAGAAAAGGCACCGCCTCCATGCCTTGCCATCCCACCGTATGTATCTACTATTATCTTCCTACCTGTCAATCCACAATCTCCTACAGGCCCCCCTATAACAAATTTTCCTGTAGGATTTATATAGATGTTGGTAGAGTCTAAAATCCATTCTGCTGGAACAATTGGTTTAATTATATGCTCCATGACTCCCTCTTTAATGTCATCTTGAGATACATCTTCGTCATGTTGAGTTGATAGAACAATAGCAGAAAGACCTTCAATTGTTTTTCCATCATCAGAATAAATAGCACTAACTTGGCTTTTTGCATCTGGACGCAACCATGTAAGGTCACCCTCTTTCATTACATCAGCTTGTTTTTTAACTAGTCTATGTGATAAGTCTATTGGAAGAGGCATAAGTGAATCTGTTTCAGTACATGCATATCCAAACATAAGTCCTTGATCGCCAGCACCTTGTTCGAGATTTTCCCCTTCGCCTTCTGTAACTCCTTGAGAAATATCTGGAGACTGTTCAAAAACAAGATTTGTGAATTCACAAGTTTCACCATTAAAACCATAATTATCAGTATCGTACCCAATATCTGTAATTGTTTTTCTTACCACTGGCTCTAAATCAGGACTTCCAGTTGAGGTTATCTCTCCTGCAATATAAACCATATTATTTTTAACCATTGTTTCACATGCAACTCTACTATTTGGATCTTCTCTTAGGTATGCGTCAAGCACGGCGTCTGATATTTGATCGCATACTTTATCTGGATGACCAGCTGATACAGATTCTGATGTAAATATATAACTCATAAATCCTCTCCCTCATTAATCGAGTTTTTTGAAATGTCCTAAAAAAAAAACAAGAATCCAATATTACAATATTTATAACAAAATATCATTTTAATCCTATGCTTTTCATTGCAAAAATATTATTATCGATTAAACCAAAGGGGAAACTTAATTGCATCAGTCTGATTCTATAAATGCTCTTAGATTTTTGTCAGCTGATGCTGTACAAGAAGCAAATTCTGGACATCCTGGAATGCCAATGGGAATGGCTGAAATCGCATATGCTTTATGGAGTAAACACCTTAACCATAACCCATTAAATCCAACTTGGTTTAATAGAGACAGGTTTGTGCTTTCAAATGGTCATGGCTCAATGCTTTTATATAGTTTATTGCATTTAACTGGTTATGATCTTTCAATTCAGGATATAAAGGACTTCAGAAAGTTAAAATCAAAAACACCCGGTCATCCTGAGTATGATATAGACATAGGCATTGAAACGACAACTGGCCCTCTGGGACAGGGTATTGCTAATGCAGTTGGTATGGCAATTTCGGAAAAGATTTTGGCAGCAGAATTTAATAAAAAGGATATACAACCTATCAATCACTTCACCTATGCCTTCTTAGGAGATGGATGTTTGATGGAGGGTATTTCTCATGAAGCTTGCTCATTTGCTGGAACGCATAAACTTGGCAAACTAATATGTTTCTATGATCAAAACGGTATTTCAATTGATGGAGAGATAGAAAATTGGTTCACAGATGATTCTGTTAATAGATTTGAAAGTTACGGTTGGCAAACAATATCAGTTGATGGTCACAATGTTGATGAAATTGATCAGGCAATAGTAAAAGCAAAAGAAGAGTCCACCAAGCCATCAATGATATTTTGCAAAACAACAATTGGCTTTGGCTCACCCAATAAATCGGGTACAGCTGATGTTCATGGAGCTGCTTTAGGAGAAGAAGAGCTTGAAAAAACAAGGGAAGCTCTTGGTTGGAAATACTCATCGTTTGAAGTACCTCAAGAAGTATATGAGTTCTGGGACTCAAAAAAATCAGGAGCTAAGATAAATTCAGAATGGGATAGTTTAATTAAAAAATATGAAGAAGATTATTTAAATGAGTCACAAGAATTACATCGAAGAATAAACGGAGACCTACCAATAGATTTCCAACAAAAATTTATAGATTTCCTT
>CESF01030494.1_pt1 | contig 24807 bp, 22 predicted proteins | sample 356331 | NCBI WGS metagenome assembly CESF01 (sample SAMEA2621779, study PRJEB7988) | marine metagenome | biome: marine biome (ENVO:00000447); feature: surface water layer (ENVO:00002042); material: "saline water (ENVO:00002010), including plankton (ENVO:xxxxxxxx)" | depth 5 m
GACTTACCACTTCCGTTCCAACCATAAAACAGATTGTACTTCCCAAAATCTTGAGCATTGGCGTTTGTGTGATTCTGATAAATACCGAACTGCTTTAGTTTTTGTATGCTTTTTATTGACATAACATCCTTGCTCTGAAAGTCACGCGGTGCTCAACTAGCGTATAACAATTTTAACCTACGAACGATTCGGTCGTTTTTCTGCCGTGAACCGTCTCTAGTTTCTACTTATCGTTTTTCTATCACAATGGATAACTTAACGCTATAAATAGCTTTATACCTTCAAAGTTAAAATCGCTTAGGAATGAAAAAGAGCCAGCCTCTCGTTTTCCTAACTATACGAGAAAGGTGTAAAAAGGTGTAAATAGACAGCCAAAAAAAGTAAGTGAAGATCCGCTTCTAACTCAAATCAGCCTGTCAAATAAAGTCCTGTCCTATTCATTCAAACTTTAAAATAAGATATGAGCTACTTGCCCATTTTAAATTGTGACCGTCCAAAGCCACTTTCCTGCTACCATATATCACTGATTATACTGCTAGGCTTGCAACATAGTGCTCACAAGCTTCAGATTGCATTCTTAATATTCGCTCATCAAAGTAGTCGTAATAAGAGGCCCTGTTCTGAGCAAAATCAAGTAATCTCGCTAACTGTTTTGGCTCGCAAGATTTAATTTCTGTGTCTTCGAGTTTAAATTCAGGAAACGATTGCTTATAGAAATAAAGTAATCCTTGTGCTCTCGCTATTTGGTCATTTGATGTTAGTTTTGTAGCTGCTTTTAATTTCTCTAAGTCTGCATGATTAATATTGAAATAATATGGTCGCTTACCGTTAATAAACTTCGTTTCTTTTTTCTTCACTACTCGGACGCCAAACCCTTTCTCTAATAGTGCTTTTATTGTGCTTGCAGGCTGAGGTTTTGATATTTTTGTGTAATTAAATACCACTTCAAAATATTTCTCTACTGGCTCTAAAATACCATTAAGAACAAATTTTTCTTCGGCTAGCCAATCAACAAAGCCCGCTGCGTCATGACTGGTCCACTCTGGTGTGTCAGATTCGAGTAATCCTGTTATCTTCGCCAGTTTTCCTAACACCAACTTTTTGTAAGCTAGCTCTATTTCTTTAAATTCTATATTGGTTTTTATTAGCTCAATGTTAGAAATATACTGGCGTCCTTGCCCAAAGCCATCGAAAGCTAGTACTTCTTCAATAATTATCGGGTGATAATTAAGTTGGTAGTGATTTATAAACTCATAAGTTTGGATTTGCTGATCTTGTTCTTCAGTATTCCAATGAGAATTAGATAACAGCTTCAAGTACTTATGTTCTGAAATAGGCTCTTCCAAGTTAGTTAAAAGATATTGTTCAGATAACGCTGCTTCAGCATTGGATAGCCTTTTTTTTGCAATATCTTTATGTTCCTCAAAGTTACTTCCATAAGTAATTTCACAGCCCAAATAATCTAACATTAATAGAGTATTGGCACAGTGGAACTTGCTCATAAGCCTTTGCTGACGAACTCGCTGAACAATAACGTCAACGTACAAATTGTTTTGAAGCTCTTCTTCTTCAGCAGAGCTATTTTTATAGAGTTCCTCTTTGGTTAGTTCATTTTTTATCGCTTGGAGACTAACGGTAAAATCTACGGGTATATTGGGTTTATAAAACGAGAGATTAACTTTGTTATTTAATCGAAAGCGACCGATGGATTGAACTACCTGCGAAGGCAATATTGTCTTGTTAGAAAATATATTGACTGAATCCATTTCGACTCCCTCAAAGCTATGCCCCGAAGTAATCGATGGGCTAAATTGGTGGACCTTCTTTTCAATCAGTTTCTTATCTATGTTTCTTAAGTATTCTTGTCCTGACTTTGATCGAAGAAACTTTGCATTGGTGCAATAACCGAGGTTGTTGTCACCGTCCGTTATTGCCTCAAATACCGATTTAAACTTATTGAACTTTTGTTGACTTGCATCATTGAAAATAGCCATGGATTCACCAGACTTTCTCGCTTCAATCAGGTTAAATAAATGCTGTTTATCATCAAAGACATTAATCTTTTTAGCTGAATATCGAGGTGCAGCAGAGTTGCTTAGGATGTGAATTTTTTTATTTGTCAGTTTTTGCAATTGCTCAATACTCAAATCGCAAAACAACGCATCTGCTAGGATTACTTTTGGCTTATTTAGTAATTTTGCGAACTTCGCCAATGCTTGAGATCGGCTAGTTAAGGTTTGCCCCATCCTTGCACTTTGAGTGAAGGCATTTATGCATTCTTCATATTCGTCCACAATCGTGATTTTGCTAGACTCTCTAAAACCATCGAATTGCCTTTTAGCTGAGATTGAATCAATGCAGGCCGCTAGACCCGGTAATGAATCTACGTCTCTTTTGGCTTTATCAGACATGTAGTTTCTATCACCATCAATAATTTTCTTAGTTAGTGCTACAAATGGGGTTACGAATATTGGCTTTAACCCAGAATCACTAAAATATTCAAATAATTGGAGCAAATGTTTAGTTTTACCGCTGCCAATTTTATCGTTGAGAACGAAAAGGCCATCGTTTTCTAATACATATTCAATGAGGTGCTTTTCAAAATCCAATTCCGTGTAGATTAATGAACTGTTAGGGCTAATTGATATAAGGCTTTTAGCCTGCTTTCTCCTCTTATCAAATGCGGCCTGTAAGCAATCTAGGGTATTAGCTTTCTTATTTATTCTCTGCCCCATTTCTCGGTGAGAAATGTAACTATCTATTTGAAATATGCTTTTCACTGAATCAATCGCTTGTTGTTCGCTATAGTATAGCGGGGACTCTAATAACATCGTATTGATCAGTTTGTGTTGAACAGCCTTAAAGAACACTAACTCCTTTGCCTTTGTGATTAGTTCTATCGTTACTTGGCGATCATTTAGATGAGTATTGTCATCGTTGAATTTATAATGTATTTGGTTAATAACTAAGTGAACACCATATTTGAATGCTGTGTTTGCGGCAGCATTAATGACACTGTTGTGGTCATTCAATACATGCAGGGTGGCGTATTTATAGCGTTTAATGAATCGCTTTAAGTCTGCCAGTTCATCGAATCTAAATTGTTCAACTAGAAGTTGCTCAGAGTTTGAAGTTTTGTAAGTGACTTCAAAAACACACTCAGGATTTGAGATCATGATCTTGCCTTAATTTTACTTATTGAATTAAGGCTGCGCAGGTTTACCTGCTTTTTTATTAATTATTAAGTCAGCCAGCTCTTTTTTATGCTGCTTGTTTTAGCACTTTAACGCTTTCTGTTACTTCATTTAGTTTACCGATTGCGGTTGCTGATAATTCGTAACCTGCAAGCTCTGATAGCATTGGTTGCATGTCATAAATAAAAGTATGTAAATCTTCTAAATTTGCGACTTTGTATGCCTTATCCATATTTCCACAGAAAAGCTCCGTAGCTCTAACTCCACTTATCTTTCCTGTAGAGAGTGAAACAGAAATGATTTTATTATTTGAGCCTTTGGTATTTAGGTACAAAGAAATGTCACTATTTTTACCAACAATCATTTCTTTAAGCTCATACTTCCCTTGCATCAATTTCAATACCCCCATCTTCAGCATGCTTGATTTGATGAAGTTTGCGATCTTTGTTGCCTCTTTTGTTAATGAGCTTATCGCCTCCTCTGATTTTTGGATTTGTTCTAATATTTTATGCATATCTTTTTTCATTTAAATTTACCTTTTTAAGTTAATAGAATTTGCTTAACGCATTTACAAAGTACATGAACTCCAAAGACTAAATCAATACAAAAAAACTAATAAAACCACTTTATTTTAATGTTTTTTACTTTATTAATTTCAGTCACTTAACGAGTTAACGAACGTTAATTTTTGGATGGATATATTAGATTTTATGTATATTTTTAAGGTCGACTCCAATAGAAATATAAAGAAGAAGATAGATTTTTTGCAAAAAGTGAGATGGGGAATTACTGCAATACTGATTCCTATCAAGAGAGTGGTAAACATTTTTATCATTTGTATTTCTCCATTTTGAATTGAGCTAAATGTGCTTAAGTTTAAATTGGAGATACTGCCGAATAAAAAAATGATTTTGTTTATCAGAAACTCTTAGTCGAAATGTCTGCCTTGAAAACTAGGCCGCGTGGGGCTGCGTATGCTCGACTAAACAAGACTTAATTTGGTTAAATTCTTTCAGTGAGAAATTAAACGTCATGTCTTTTCTCGCGTTATCTTTTAACCAGTTGGGCAACATATGCTTCAATATGATGTCTGTTTGAGGAGCTAGTTTACTCTTGGCTCTTAGCACCTTGGCATTTTCATTGGTGAATACGACCAAAGATCTAATGGGCCAATTATTTAGCCTTTCTCGTTCAAGTGTCTGCATGAGTAATCCTGATGTGCGTAGAGCCTGCATAGATGCATTGTTGAACTCGTTAACATAATACTTATCGGCAGTATTGATTTCTTGCTGCCACTTTTTGCTCGAAGTGGCTTTAACCGTACCTTTCCAGTTTTTAACTTCAATGTTAACCAGTCCAATTGATGGCACTAGCACTAAAAAATCTACTTGGAAACTTTGTCCATCTAACTTTAAGTTGTTAGATCGAATGAACCCGCTAATCACAGAGCCATTTAGCTCTCGCAATATTGCTCTGACGCTTTCCTCTCCAACATTACCTGCATGTTCTGTAGTCATAATATCGTTCTCCTTAACGGTTTTTCTTTGTCATATAAAAAGACCATTTAGCTAACTTATAAAAGCTAAAGATGACTACAGCACCGATAAAGTATTCAGGGATCGAGTTAACCTGTTTCGCAAATGCCGTTACTACAAATGACATGAAGAAAATGCTAATGAACGCAAGTGAAAGCAATAACCAAATCAACCTAACAACGACGTTTTTCGTATCCGGCGTACTAATACGCTTCATTGAAAATTGTTGCTTATCATGTTGGAGGTTTCTTAATTTAGCTTCATAAGCTTGCTCCAAGTTTGCCATTTTTACAGCTCTATCGTGGTAAAAGCTTTTTTCTAAATTCTCCTTCTCATATTGAGCTTGACGATTTAACTCCTCAGCTTGTTTTCTTAAATTTTCAGCTTCTTCTCTCGCTTGCTTTGCTCGTTTAGCATCAGTTTCAGCTTTGCGTTTAGCTTCCTGCGCTTCAGCTCTTTCTTTTGCCAAAAACTCTGAACCAGAGTTTTTAACAACCCTATTGCTATCATAAAGAGCTTTTTTACTTGGATTACACAGAACATCTCTTGCTTCATTTATCAAAGCACTGCGCTTCGTTGCTTCATCTTTATTATCAGGATTTTTATCAGGATGATACTCTATTAACATAGCCTTATGGGCCGAATTAATTAGCTTTAAAGGTGCATCGGGTCTGATACCTAAAATTTGATAGTAATCTAAAGACATGTTCATAGTGCTTTCCTCTTGTTAGTTAATGAAAGCACTTTTACATAGAAATAATTGACTTTACTTATAATGAGTAAAGTTTCTTATATATGTCTGAACATAACTTTAAATGGCGGCCCAAAATGAACCTAGACTAAAAACTATGGCTGCTAAAGAAATGCCTGCTGATATTATTTTAATCGAACCAACATATACCTTAGCAAAGGCTGGAAACTTATAAAAGGCGCCTGCAAAAGCCATGCTTCCGATAAGAGAAAGCACAAATGCTATAGGCTTAGATTGACCAACACCATCATAAGATAAAATGCCAATTACCAAAGCTACCAACATCAGATGAATTATACCTGTCTGCTCGGCTGAAAAATCGGTCATAAATTGATAAAACACAGCCGCACTCGAAAGGATCAAGAAGCCCCCAATTAACACACTCAAAAGAGCAAAGAAAAATGAAAAGTTTAATATTGCGTGTAAAGCTAAAAAGTGACCTATCGCCCACATGGCAGGAATAGCTAAAATTCGTGCTAATAAATCGCTGCCATTTAATCCTGAACTTTGCATAATGCCCCCTTAATTATTGAACAGTATTAGGAGCTGGAGAAACTATCGAAGACAAACAGCTGGCTTTTTGCAATTTATAAAACAGCTGCTTGATGTGTTTGGACTCTTCAAACACCTTCTCATCCGGAAATAAACCCAACTCATCTGATTTCCCTAAGTAAAAGAGGTTGTATTCTGGCTGTTCTGGCCTAAAGTATTTAAAATACTTTTTTGCTTGTTCAGTCGTTTCTTCCTTTATACCTTCTAGCAACTCGATTACTTTAAAACAACCACCTGAAACTTGAAATACTTTGCCGCTTGAAATTGGCTTACCAGTCTTAATTTGTTCCAGCACTAAATCTGTAACTTCAATAACATCTTCATAAAAGCAATCAGCAAACATAATTTCAGGATAACCAAAGTTTGATAAGCCAATAGTGTAACAATAAGCTGCATGCTCTTCTGATTCAGATTTTTCTGAGACTACACTCATAATGGTGTAATCAAACTTTTTAACTTTTTCTCTAAGACATTTGTAATAAGCTTTATTCATTTCAGTCATAACGAACTCCATCAAAATAATATGATGAAGCTTAAATGTTATTTATAGCGCTTTAGTTATAATGAATAAATTGGGCGTAAAAGTTTAACTATCTTAACATCGCATATGTCTCAGTTTTCTATTTAAATATAGAAAAAATACAAAACTGGGACATAGTTCCTTCCGCACCGCGGCGGACTCAATATTTAGTTAATGACCACTTATAAGCTTATATGCTGAAACAAACCGTAAAGCATCGGGTAACGCTCTATGTATGGTTTCAACAGAGATATCTTCGTAAGCTGATTTATAGCTACTCGTTTTTTCCTTACCTATAAAATCAAAGAAAGCGCTTATATCCGTAAGGAAAAACTCAACGCCTACATCTGCCACTTTGAACAGTTTAGCTAGCCAAACGCCATCGTATGCAAGGTCATTGCAAAAAATAAGCTTCCCTTTTAGTGCACTATTAAGTTCAACAGCTACAGCTTTTGCACTTCTTCCATGTTTTAACAAGGCATGCTGCGTTATCTTGTGGATATTCCTTTCTGAATTGCTATCCCATTCGCCAGAATCCAGCCAATCATGAGCTGGTTTGATTAAGGCGGAGGCTGTCTCATCATTTGAAGTAGCATATGCCACTTCAATTGGGTACGAATTAAAACCAAGCCCTGACGCTTCTATATCCAAAAATACAAACTCATCTAATTGGCTATTCTGGCTTGAAAGGTTAATGTAAATACTAGGATCAAATATCTTCATAACCACTCCTAATGAATAAAACCAATTGATGAACCTTTCGCTGAACTATCTTTTCTAGATGGCACATCAGCTAACTCTAACGTTATAAGCCCATCTTCTCTTTCAGCTTTTATAAATGCCTTTTTTATTGCAGCAATCAACAGTGATTTAGCCTCTCTAGGCACTTTTGTACTTAGTAACTCTAAAACGGGTTTGTCCAGCACATTACCAAAGAACCTAGCCAGCCTTTTCTCCTTTAGATAACTTTTATAAATATTTTGACAAATACTTCCCATTTCTTCTTTTGAGGGAGCATCTATTTCAAAATTGGTTAGGCGAGACTTAAGAGCTTCATCCATGTCTGCATAGTTGTTCGTTGTTGATATAAAGATGACACCCGAACAATTAATGTCTATATCCAAGAACCTATCCCGGACTGAGCGCTTTTGATCAATATCTAGAATCGATAGCAAAGAGGGCACAATGGGATAACTTGGGTCATTTTTAGCTCTGTCCACTTCATCAAGAAGGATACAAGGCTGAAATGTTGTTCCTTTGAGTAACAGTGATCTTGATACTTCACCCACATTCGCCCCTTTAAATTGAGATGAGCCACCTAAAAGATCATGAGCAGCAGCCATCGACACTAAGGATATATCGAAAAACTCAAAGCCTAGCCGCTTACACAAGGTTCTCACATACTCTGTCTTACCAATACCGGGCACGCCCCCCAAATTAATTGGCGCAATATCAATTGGGCTATCTGTTAGATAAGAAATCTTCAAACTTATTTGTATCTCCTCTGTCACCTCTGCAAAGTTAGGAAAATCGACGTACATTTGTTCAATTGCATTAAGCATATCCTCTGAAGCGTATAGAACTTTTTTTCGTTCTCCTTTTTCGAGAACCTGCCTAACAACTTCTGCACCATGCTCTCCAGTTGCATCTCGCGTTAAATAAACCTCTTCGAGTGCACCTTTGTCGAATACAGGGATAGTATCTTCTCTTTCATTTACATAGTCGGCATTGCAATGAGGCTTAACCGTTTTTACATTATCCGACAGCGCTTCGCTGTTCACATTGTCTAGACTGTCTAAATAGCTAATAATTTGCTTTTGAGCATTAAGAGAATCTTGTTCATCTATGAACCCATCAACCTCTTCAAAACTAATTTTATGTGTCTTTTTAAGTGAGGGGATAATTTTATAAATCTTTTCTAAAGCAGCATCTTCTCTGGCGAAGAAACAAGCTCTTTCAATATCTTCCGCCCGTGTCACACGGAGCATTTTTCTAATACTGTCATCATTATATTTTAGTAACGCTTTAAACGTATATGGGCAATTACGCTCTTCAGCGTAGCCACGCTCTTTACTACGAAGCTCTTTTTCTTTTCTATCAACAGCGTTACACAAACTAATTAGTGGACGGTAAGCGCGTAAAAACATGCTTTCTTCAATAGTACTTCCCAACTCATCTATTTCTTTCGCAGACTTATTTGCCCATTTTACTTTGTATGTTTGAGCGATTTTGTTTTCTTGCTTTTTAATTTCGACTTTCAGAGACTTTGCAATATCTGCCGACACGGGCCCTAGCACTTTCTCTTGCTGCTCGTCACTTAAAGGCAATAACACTTTGGCTAAACGAACAGGAGAAAAAGAGCTAAAAGTTTGAGCCATTGCCTCGTCATCTGAGTTATGGATCAGGTTAGATAGCTTATGCAAAACAATTGATTTGTGGCTTCTTTCGACATCGTTCTTACCAATGTAAAACGGCTGACGGTAATAAAGATCTAGTCTGTCTATTAACTCGTTTAAAGCAGCTAATGAGTCGTTGGGATTTGCTGAAGGCTTGTATTCTGCTAGCTTTTTACGGAACTTATCGTTGAATTTACAAATATAATCTAGGAATTTTTGTCCGGTCTTACCCTCGTCAATAAAGACCATCATTTTAATTAAATCATCCTCTGCCGTATTATTTAATGCGCCAAATACAAATTCTTCACCATACTCAGTAATCTTGTATAGCTGTTCAAAGTGCTCCAAATATTTCGTTCTAACCTGAATATCGCCCTTAGATAAAAGTACATTTCGAACTTGGCGACACTTTCTTAAGATTTTATTCTGAGCCAATATCGATTCTTGCTCTGAGCAATGGACCGTCTCAAGCGGAGGGATTTCATAAAGATAGTCAGCAGCCAAACCACCTAAATTAGAAATTAGGTTTATAATTTCTTGAGTATTTGTGTACTTAATGGCTCGCGCGACTTGAACAGACGGTATCCATTCATCAAAGACTTTGCTCAATGCGACAATCGAATGCTCGTTTAATTCATCAAAATGCTTTGCATCTGTAGAAACTGAAAATTGCTTTTTGCGGTTTGTAGATTGCATAAAAAACTCCTCGGATTGAGGAGTTATTTAAACAACTATAAATTTGATTTTAGTTATCACGACTAATTATTTTTTCTGCTAGTTGAAAATTCACATCTTTTTTTATGAAGCTCTCTATGGACTCTAGATCTTTTTCGAGGTCAGAGTAAAAGTACCTAGATTTTCTGAAAAAACGCCATACCATTTTCACTATCGAGTCAGCATATTTTGCAGATAGCTGACTGTCCATGACTAGAGATAATATTTCCCAAGCCTCTAAAGCTCTGCGTTCGTTAACTACTTTACGAGCTAGTCCTGTCTGGTCTTCAAATACAAATGCAGCCAGTTCTTCTCCTGAGTACTCTAGAGCCTCTACATCATGAAACTTTTGTGGAAAATAATCAGATGCATATATGGGTCGGGTATCCTCAGCTTCGTAATATTTTTGAGTTGCTATTGAAATCATAGATTGGGTATCGTGTGCTTCATCCAAACTATCTTTTAATAAATTTACAAATGTACTGCCCAAATCACTAATGGCGAATACTTGCCTTATTGAAGGCTCAAGAAACAAATCGTTAATAGTTAACTCAATCAGGTCAAACATTAGCAATTGAATCGATAATGAATGATTGAAACAATTCTTAAGATCTATGCTGTTTGCCTCTGAATATGGATGACCAAAAGAAATCCCTATTGTCTCAATCTCAAAACCGATCTCTTCTATCGATATATTTAGTTCACTCCTTTGATTATTCCACAATAATTGGATTAGCTTCTTAAGTTCAGAACTAGAAAACCCATAGCTACCTATAGTTTTAAGAGTGTTTAAAATTCGTAAATTGGGGTTATAAAACTTTTCAATAACTTGATACGGTGCTGATTCCAAAAACTCTTCTGTTAGTAATAAAATAAATAGATCACAGCTTTTATAGCTTACCAAGAGTTTTCTATTCGACTTTATCTCTTTACTTCGCTTAAATTCTCCTGAGATTTCTCCATCCTCTATTTCTGCAATAATCGTTAATTTGTTAACGTCAAGCTGAGGAATAGACTTAACTCTATCAATATCCACATGTGGTAAGTCATTTATCGGCAAACCCATTTCCATTTCCATTTCCATTTCCATTTCCATTTAATGTTTAATTCAAACTGTCTTTTCGAGCTTTAATTTCAAATACTGTAAATACTAAAAAGCAATCACACCGGAAGCCTATGCTAGGGAGACGACTTCCTTATTAAGTGCTTTACAGTTTTGAATTACATCATATTTAGGACAAACCAATACATCGTTTTCAATTGTTCGTAAGTCTTCTTTTAACACTTGAATCTCGCTGCTAGATTTAAACTTTTCAAGCACCTCCAATATATCTCCCATATAATTATCAGATAAACCACTATCAAAAATTAACGCTATTAATTCATGATCTTTCAATTGCTTTCCCATTAAGATGATTTTTGTAATAGCATTTTTTGTTACAGAGTCTTTACCCCCACAAAAGAAAATTTTGATGTATTTCTCACAATCAAACTTTTCCAGTTCACTATCAGGTGGAAGGTCAATAAACTCCGCCATGCATTCTTCTCTATATTTAAATAGACTGATAGCCTGTTCGACTCCGCTAGAGCGCTCACAACAAAACCTTAAAACATTTAATATGCTTGTTGGAATTGAGCTTAATTTTATAATGGGTTGAACAATCTGGAGCATGCCAATTTGTTCAAATACTTTAGACAAATCTTTTGCAAGAGTATTAATTACTGAACAATAAGAACACTCTCCCAATTCTAATTTTGGCATTACTAATGTTGCTAGCTCCATAGAAAAGTGTGCTTTAGATAATTCTTTGAATCGTCTCCTCGACCAAAGTTGAGCTAATATCTTTTTAAAACATTCACTATCAAACCTTTTTTCAAATAACAACACGTCAACCAATTTTAGAATTTCAAGGTTTGACTCATAAAATAACGTAACTATATCTACTAGTTCTGAGTTTAACTCATCTACTTCTAATGAAAATCGTATAGCCTGCCCAGAATAAGTCGCCAAATAATTTCGCTTGTTCAAGTCAAATGACTCAATTTCACAAATAATTTCTAGAAGGTAACGTTCAAACTTATCGTCTTCAATGAAGTCAAAAATTTTGTATTCTTTTATATCGTTATATTTGGAGGCGTCGATAAGTGACGACCCAATCTTTAAATATTTCGATATTGAAATGGCTTCTCCAGTAATTGCAGTTCCAATATCAAAAATAAGTTCATTTAATCGAACATAACTTTCTCGTTTGTAAAAAATAGCTCGAATATGCCGCTGGATGTTTTCTTGTATGGCTTCTTCGCTATCCAACCCCAACATAGATTTTTCTTCAGACATGAATTGGTTTTCGATTTGCTGTTTTACCTCTCCTATCAAGACGTCATTAAACCAAACACTATCGAGTGTTTTATTATGTTCAATCAAAGCTCTTCCTATAAACTTTATAGGGCAACACTCAATTCGTTCAATGTTCGCTTTTCCTAAATAATATCCCAAGACTTCCGGTATTATTTCTTTGAAGTCAGACAAACTCTGAGGAAGAATATCAGCGACCACATTAATAGAATCAACTGACATTTTCTTGTCTCTAATTGTAAAAGGAATTAATTCATATTCGACAATATTAGCGAATGCTAATATCTTTTCTTTGTATGAGTTGTCATTAATTACTTTATTCAAAATAACAAAAAGGGACGGGTATAGTATATAAACAAGAATAATACCCAAACTATGAATATCATCCTGCACAGTTGCTGGCATCTTTTTAAGGACATTGTTGGATGAGAATATTTTTCCTGAACTGCCTTTCGGCAATTCACCTACTACACTTGAAATACCAAAGTCGGTAATTTTTGGAATATTGTTTTTATCTATAAGGATATTTTCAGGCTTTATATCGCCATGTACTACTTGTGGTACTTGATTATGTGCTTGTTCTACCCCTTTACAAATATTAATGAATAGATCTAACTTTTCCTTGTAACTATAGTTTTTGAAAATAGTGCTTTGAACAAAATCTTTAAGCGTTTGCGCATCGTCAATGTACTCCATTACCAATGCATTTATGCTTTGGTCCTTTCTAAAGTTGTTAACTAACTCTTTATCTAGGCCACTAGACAATTGCATAAATTCGGTAGAAAAACTGTAAACATCATAAAGAGTTACCACATTTTCATGTCTGCATTTACGCATAACCACTGCTTCATTCAGCATTTTCTTTTCTAAAACAATTGAATCGGCCCATTTGGGAATTAGTTTTAATGCAACAACAGAGTCAAGAATTAAGTCTTTAGCTTTATATACACAACCGAAGCCTCCATGCCCCAACTGAACGGGCCTTTCTGCATCATCTAAAATAAGACGATAGCGACTATCTTCCAAACTCACTATTTTTTTTGCGACGTCAAGCTTTTTGGCAAGATCAGGAGTCAATGAATCATCATAATCGAGGAGAAGGTTTGAAAATCCCTTGTTTTTATATGCCTTGACATAAGATAATAAGTGACTACCTTCAATAAGATTTTTAATTTTTGCACTTGAGTCTCTTTTGTAGGACTTACCATCATTCTTTGTTAATTTTCCGTCATCAAGGAATTGATAAATAAATGAGTGAAAAACTATTTCTTCATCATGCTTACCAATAAGCTTTTTCCAGAACTTATCTATCTCCTCAAAACTACAAGCTTGACTCAACTCATCAATATTGTAATTCCTCTTAACACAGGCACGGTCTTTAACAAATTTTGATAAATTGCTATCTGAGCTAACTAATATCAAGTCAAAGGGGAAATCGAAATGCTCCTCAAAGGATAGTCCGAATGATAGAAATAGATTCTGAATAGCAGCACTATCTTCTCCTTCTAAATCCTCGTATTCACCACCATCTCGACGTATACCTGCGATGTTTTTCATCTTTTTATCAGACGTTGGAAATTCTGACTTAAAAAATTTACTTAAGTTTTCTTTTACAAATTCATTTACACCAGCTTTCTCTTTATCCAATAATGCTTCATTGAGAAAAAGTAACCATGCTCTAGCTATTCTAAAAACAGTGTTCTTATACTCTTTGTATTTATCCGTAATGCTTTGTTTTGCGCTTTTCTTTGATAAATTATCAAGTTCATGATTTAAAAAACGATTGCGGTAAATTATCGCAAGTTCAAGAGTAAAAGCTTTTTCAAATACTTCTTCGATAGATAACCCTTCATATTCATCTTTCATCACCAAATAATGCAAAAAGCTAGAATACATAAACAAGCTCTTGAATTCGCTTGAATTACCATAAGCTAGTTTTTCAGTGATTTGAGAAAATTTGAAATTAGAACTATTTTTGTCATGAGATAAAATGAAATCGTTACACAAAACTTCAAGTTTATTGTGAAAATCCCATTTAGTTATCCTTTTAAATAACGGGAAACATAACGATACTAGCAATGGGGAGTTAAAAGACTCTCTCGTAAAAAACTCTCTAATGCTATTGACTCTATTCTTATGGCTATCATTGCCTAAAAATTTAAATAAACTGGGGTTTTTAATTGAAAGTTTTTCGCAAAACCTTAGAGAATCATTTACATCTGTAATAGACGTACATTGGATATCTAATGCGGGTAAAGGTATTTCAAATGCCCGAGCTTTGTTGTCGATCCATAATTGAGTAACGTATTTTAAAACTAAAGATTCATAGCTACCTTTGACTCGTTTTCCCTGCTGCGATTTGATAAAACTGAGATAAAATTCAGTGTAAGGTAGGCGGCTAGAGTTTGTTGTGCATAAGTTCGCAGTTAAATGTTTTATTGCTAATTCACATCGCTTATATTTTCCGTAACCCGTAATTTTGTATCTATCAATAACCTCGGTCTTAAACGCTGTAAATATTTTCCAATCGTCTTCAGCAACAGGGGTATCTAATGTACTTTTCTGATACCAGAGTCTGATTAGTGGCTTTAACATTACAAGCAAATTTTGTAATTCATCTATTCTGTCATCATAGGACTTATTAAAAAGCTCATAGCTTCCGATACTTCTAACCACTCTTTTTTGTAGAGGTTCTAAACACGCTATTAATTTTTCGACATTTTTTATTAATTCAGATTTATCAGCTTTTTCATTTGCTGATATTAAACGTTCAAGATAAGACTCAAGCTTTTTAATCGTTTTTGGGCCATCGTCATTAAGTTCATTTAAAATTTTAGTTCGCGCGACTTTCTGGTGTTCACTCTCAATAAACAAAAATTCCAATACGCTCGATACTCTATCACCTTCATTTTGGATTACTTCACTTACTCTTTTTAATAACTTGTTTTTTCTAAGTTTTGACTGTAACGCTGGTGCTATCGTCGACTTATTATCAGTGAAAACTAGATCTGCTAGCTGAATTAAAGCCTTACTAAACTTTAAGTTAAAGTGTTCCATGTACACCCAAAGTTCATATGCTTCTAGTAATGAATAGTGAATACGTCCTTTGGCTTCTTTTTCCTTTAATGTTGAGTCAATTAACAGCTCAAATTCTTCAATTTGCTTATTTAGGTTAGCGTCTTCAAACGACAAATTTTCATCAATGAACACCCTCTTTCTCCTTCGTAAAGCTCTAACCATTTTGCCTAAAGCCTAACCTTTAAAACCAATAAAAAGCCTAATTTAGGCACCAGTCACCCACAAATTAATAATATTAACAATAAATTAAAAGCACAATGCATTGTTGGAAATTTTAACACTCTTGTACTTATTATAAGTAAAACTCAATTTTTATAATTTATGCTTCATTTCACTAACCACATGAGGAAATCGAAATGATTAATTTGAAGCAATTTATGAAAAATACCAGTGTATTAACAGCTATTACATTAGTTCTTGCAGGCTGCGGTTCAGGTGGAAAAGGTGACTTAGATAGCAATAGCTCAAATCAGTCTGGTCAATCCAACTCGTCTGTACCAAATGTATCAGGCACTTTCAAAAGCTCATACGACACCGGTGTTTTTTATTCTACTGAGATGATGCCTTCATCACAGGTGTATGGAAGAAAAGCTAACGGGTGCACTCAACAGTATAACGATTACTACTTTGAGACTGAAAATACTCTTGTATTTGGCAATCTTAACTTACCAGAGAGCGACTTTAAGCAAGTTGCCACTTGGGTAGAAAACAATTTCGATTCAGCCTTAAGTGCGATGCTGATTACTAAAGGTGACTATTTTTCAAATCGATACGCTATTCGTCTCGATGGCTTAAAGTACATCAGAAATAGTCTTGCCTATAAGCAGTATGACTCTGTTGTATACCCATCAGAGTTTGATAATTGGAATTACGAACAACAAGTTGATTGGGCGACTAAAACAACAAAAAAGATGGATACGGCTCAAGCTGTAGGACTGTTAGTTAATGACCCATATTCACCTTTCCAGACAGAGTCAGAAGCTGTTCTGGAAGATAAACTCTACGTTTGTATCCATGAAACAACTACAACGAATGGCTGGGGTGAAGGCAATTTGGTCGGAATTAATGTAGGTGCCCCGTCTATTGCTGTGCCACATGAAGTAGACAAAATCGTAAAGCACGAAATTATTCACACAATTCAATATGCTTTAACGGCCAATTTCGAAGGATTAGGATTACCAAGATGGTTTTCTGAAGGTCAGGCCGTTTTGCTAAGCGGCATGAACATGGCTCATAAATCACAACACAACGAATATGATCCAACGCTCGTTGTTTACTACAGCGATGAAATTGGCGACCAAGCTACCGCTTATAGCCATTACGGCCTTGCCTATCAATACTTGAGAGATGCTAACGGGCAATCGCCAATTATCAGTTTTATGAAAGATGTGAAACAAGTAACGTATGATTTTTCTAAGCAGCTGAACTCCCCACTAGAAGAGTATCACGGCTACGTTGAAGCCTTTGATAAAAGCATGAAGCAACTCAACGGTGCCTCATTAACAGTAGAGCAATACCGTTACGACTATCATTCATTACTAACTGACTATTAAGCCAACAAGTTTAAAAGGTATTAACCATGACAATTGACGCAAAAGTGATAATTCTAGAAGACGCTGGCTTTGATATTCACGGTGAGAATTTGGATGCTCTTGAACACGTTATAGAGCTTAAAAAATTCATACAGGATAAGTATCCGAAAATAGCTGAATTAAAAGGCTTCGAAAACTCATTCAATGAGTTTCCGTATGACTTCTTAGGTAATGTTCAAGCTATTTCAGACCTTGCTGATCAGCAACTGGGCTTTCTTGTAGTAGCAATGTAGAGATTGAAAAATGAAACTAGCTATATTTTCAGATGTTCATAATGAATTTGGTGTTTGGCACCCTCCTAAACTAGATGCCGATGTGGTCATTCTGGCTGGTGATATACACTCCAAGCACCGCGGTGCTCAATGGGCTATTGAGTCCTTTGATGTACCAGTAATCTATGTACCGGGCAACCATGAATACTATGGCTCTAATATTGACTCTGTAAATAAGAAGCTTAAAGAACAAGTACAAAACTCACATGTTCAAGTGCTGCTTAATGAGAGTATCAATATTGATGGAGTCAATTTTATTGGCTCAACTTTATGGACTGATTTCAAACTGTTTGGAGAAAAAAAACAGCGTGAGTGCTCGTTTTATGCGGGTTCAAGAATAAATGACTATGAGCGTATTCGACTCAATGACAATGGTAAGTACCGCAAATTAAGAACTGCCGATACCCAAGGTTTTTTCGATAACTCTGTTAGCTTTATTGAAAAAACGCTAGCTAAAAATACGAACAACAAAACGGTGATCGTTACTCATCATGCACCATCAGGTAGGTCAACTCCGCAGCAGTACAAAGATGATTTACTGTCAGCCTCGTTTTCATCAAACCTTGAGAAGCTTATAGCGCAATATGACATTAACCTATGGATACACGGGCACACACATCATAATGTAGATTACATGCTATCTGGAACCCGAGTCGTTTCTAACCAACGAGGTTATGCTAAGGTTGAAGAAAATACTTTCTTTTGTGAAACCTACATTATAGAGATTTAATTTATGGACATAAATTCGGACTATATAGAAGTTACTACTTGTGCTTCTCCTTACGATCCTCCAATTGGTGCTTACATTGGGATTAAAATTAAGCATTTGAAGTTAGACATTGAGGTTACAAGCACTGACCAGAAATCGCAGCATAAAAATCATATGGCAGCGATGGAGAAGCTTAAGTCAGAGTTGGCTAAATTTGAACTCGTCAAATCGCGCTTTGAGGATATAGATGAGGATGACTTGATGGATGGTGAAACATTTTGGAATGAGCTTAATTCCGGCAAATATGACTAGCTGAGAACTGAAAATAAATTTTGCTTCAGCGCAGTTAACCCTTTGTATTTCTGATTTAAAAACAATAAAATATAGAACATATGGATTTAGACAAATTTAAATATTATTTAATCATCGATGTAGAGGCTAACTGCCCTGAAAAAGACTCAGTTACTCTCGAAGACATGGAAATGATTGAAATTGGCGCTGTGATGGTGTGCGCCAGTACTTTACAAAAAATCGACGAGTTTAGTACGTTTATTAGACCCGTTAGGTTCCCTCAATTAAGTACATTTTGTACCGATTTAACTTCTATTACTCAAGATGATGTGGGCAATGCTCCGGACTACCCTGAAGCTATTACAGCTTTAGTTAGATGGCTCGAGAAGTTTGATAACTTCCTATTTTGTAGCTGGGGCAACTATGATAAGCAACAATTTGAGCTAGAGTCTACTTTTCACAATGTGCCTTACCCGATCTCAGCCCCTCATTTGAACATCAAGAAGCAGTTTTCAAAAAGCCAACGAGTTCGCAAGCTACAAGGTATGGCTGGAGCGCTCAAATTGGCTCATATTTCAATTGATGGGAAGCACCATAGAGGTATTGACGACGCAAACAATATTGTGAAGCTCATGCCTTACGTCCTTGGCAGGGAATTTATTCCTAATTACCAACCAGTCCCAAAATAAGTACGTATTTGGATACCTTCAGGAGTTAGAATGAATATTTTGTTTCTGTGCACCGCCAATGTTCAAAGAAGCAAAACTGCTGAAGAATTATTCCAAGTTCTCTATCCTGAAAATACATATAAGTCAGCAGGGTTAAGCGCTAAATACGTAACAAAAGCCGGCTCCACATTGTGCACTGAAGATTTGCTAAATTGGGCAGATAAGATTTATGTTTTCGAGCAGGCTCATATTGAACGAATCGAGCAATACACTAAAAGTAGATATGTTCATAAAGTGACTAATCTAGACATCCCTGATGAGTATTGCTACTTTCAAAAAGAGCTTGTTTTAATGCTAATTGAGCGTTTAGCCAAACGCTAAACTTTAGTCACTAACTCATCTGATAAACAAAACTACACTTTTATCTCGCATAATCATCTCCAGTTTGCAGCAACCCAAACTTTAATGGAGATATTTATGAATTCAAACGCTGAACAACATGAAAATGCAGAAGGATTTGGTCTTCTTATTCTTTTAGTAATCTTAGGCGCACTATATTACTTTGGTGCATTTGACGAAGATCCAATCCCGAAAGAACAGCAAGAAGTTTTAAATGCAATTCAAGTGAGAATACAGAAAAGCGAAAAGGTATTAGATTACCTCAGTTTTTTGCGTAATGATGTTTCTAGTGCATGCACAGATTTCACGAACAAGCTTCACGAGAAGAAACACTTTGAAATTTATCAATCGACATCAATTGGGACCCATTCAATGACCCATATTCAAAAAAACTGGAGTCCCAACTTAAAGACTGTACGCCGTTGCAGTGTTTCAGGTGTCAATTTCGATGCTAACAGCAAAGCCAATGGGTTAATTATGCATTGTGAAACTGGGGGAGATGGTTACACGTCAAAAGGAATGTTTTTAGGCTGTATGCTAAATGAGAAAACGCTTCCCAAAAAAATTAGATTCCTCAATGGTAATACAACTCATGCACTAAGTGGGCTAGGAAAAGTCGGTGGAAAAGATATCAAGTCTATTGGTGGTGTAGGTGATTTGGTTGGAGGCATGATCTCTGGAAAGGTTAACGTAAAAATTGCCAGCGATAAGTTCGTTGATTACGTCAAACAGGATGAGTTCTTCCAAGGGATGACGAATCTAGCTTCAATGTCTGATTTGGTTAAAGCAACACAAGAAAAAATTGAAGATGAGCAAAGGAATTATGAGTTTTGGAAAGAGCACTATATAAAAACAAATTAATAATTTCTGAAACTTAGGTAATAAAAGTATAAACGGAGACTACAAATGAATACTACGAACCTAAAACAACAACCAGAAAACGATATGGTAACGATTAAAATATCAAAGAAGCTACTGACCAAATTGCGTTGGGCGCTGCCAGCAGGAACAGATGAGGATAGAGTTAAGTTTGTAATTAAAGAAGCAATTGAGCAAGGAGAAAAAGAAGAAGGCGTCAGCTATCCAGACGATAGAGAGCCGGGCCATGATTTTGATGGATTTACGTTGAAATAACCTAGTTCTGATAAAGAGAAAGTTAGTTCTATGTGGATAATAGGAACCATATCAAAACAGGAGAATATTTAATGAATAACTTACAAGATAATACTACAGCATTTGCGAATACTGGTTTGCTGCGCGATACTGGCAATTACAAAGTCACAATGGCAGTATTTCTCGAAGCTGTCGCACGGCTCTTTGGTGTCGATGACGTGGAAAGGTTAAAACTTTATTGGACAGATATTTCAGAATTCACCGATGAATCTATTGAATATTCAGAGCTACAACTCCAGCAAATCGGCTATACCCTTCCAAATGGAAATGCTGAAAAAGTTCTTTATAGCTATGATGAAAATTGTTTTGAGATTCGTCCGGACAAACCTAATCAAATGTTTATTGATTCCGTTGCAAAACTAATTCTTGAGGAAAATTGCACCTGCAAATTTCATAATATATTTATCCCACGTATTGATGATTTAGAAATGAATAACGAAGCTATTCAAGGCTATTTAATTTGCGGTAAGTCAATAAAAGGAAACCTAATATTGAGTCAATATTATGAGAGGTAGCTTGTTTTACTGAAAACCTGTCCTACCTTAGACTTGACCTGACAGTTACTTTTTTATTTCGATAACTGTCAGGTCAAGCCTGAATTATCAAATCCGATATGAGTCCCACTAATCTAATTCAATATTAAAAAGTAAACGAATTCTCATATTCTCGTTGTTCAGGCTGGTTAAGACTTACAAGGTAAGGTTTTAGTTTTTCATACGCGATTTCTTTTTTTCTGTCTTTTTTTCGAAGCCAACTAAAATAAAGCGCTAGCAACTTTCTCAGCATGCGTTGAAATAGAATGTGATTTTCAATTTGGTTTTTAGTCATTCCTTTAAAATTCTTGTTCCTTATCATCCATATTCCCCAGCGGGAATATCTCTGTCTATTGTTGTTTTTCTTTACTGTTTTGCTTGGTGTTAACGGCATTGAAAATACCTTAATCACCAAATTTGTTTTGTTGGTAGGTTGGATGCGCGGCAATGAGTACTTTTCAATTTCATTTATAACATCTCGCTCAACCGCGTTAGATAGCTCAATGTGTTCTTGGTGAAGAGCTGGTTTATATCTAATTCCTCGAGCTTGAAGTTGCTTCCAACTATAGCCAATACCAAGCTTAGAGCCGCTGCATTTGAATGAACCAACCGAGAAAGAGATACCTCGGATATCGCCATTTCGGGTTTGAACATAGCTTCCTATCCCGATGTTATTTAGCTGTTCAATTAATTTCGGTAGCTCTATACCCGTTGAGCTATTTAAGACTTGATCAATTGCAGTTCTGATTGTTTGTTTTCGGGTTTTGTACTTAGCGTTATTGATCTTTTTACCGATGCCATCCACATAAGGTGAGATATCAGTAGATAGGTTGTACTTTTTCTCTAATTTTTTTCTTGCGAATGCGATTGTTTTAAAACTATTGCCCAACACTAATCGCTTAAAAGGAGCTGCATTTGATATGGTCGAACAAACAAGATGGCAGTGCTCGTTGTCTGTATCTAAATGTCTAAAGGCTACCCAGTGATGATCAGTAAACCCAAGCTCTTTAGCAATGTCCGTAACTAACAAATTCCATTTAGCAAGATTGAGGGATTCATTCTCTTTCAGCGAAATAATAAAGTGCTCAAAAGGTTGTTTAACTCGGTTATTGTTTGCCTCAGATTTCAGAAATTCTTCTATCAAGGGATCGAGGTCAACACTTTCTATGTCGAGCTTTTTATAGAGTCCGCCAACTTGACTGACCATAGGGTTGATCAACGGAAGACTTGCGCTACATCCAACAAAATCGATAACCTCTTTTGTAATATTTTGCCCATCTGAGTCTCGACAATGTTTGGTTTTGCCGCATATGTACCTTATTAATTCCTTAACTCTGCCTCTGTTATCGCCTTTGCTATTTTTCATGTGCTCTACGATCATTTTGAACGCTCCCTAGCTGCTTTCAATTGAGCTAAGTCAGTAAGGGCCTCTGAAGATAATGTCTCTAGGGCTATATCTTCGATTACATGATTGTATTTACCAGAGAAAAACTTAAACCAGTTCAAAGAGTGCTTCGCTGTGTCATACACCAGCTGAATTGCATTGTTTAAATATGCTCTTCTTCCTTCTGAATTATTATCTTCAACTAAAGATTGATTTAAGTGTTCAACTAACTGGTGGAGATCTTTAAGAGTTTGTAACAGCTGCCTTGCATATTTGGCGTTAATAGGAGGTACTTCACATGACTTATTTGCGGCGTCTAGCTTCTTCAAGGCATTAAGTAACGTTTCTCTATGGAAGTGACCTAGTGTACTGAAACCAGAATCCTCAAAAGCAGTAAGGATTGACGAGTATTCTTGTTTGTTGAATTTAGAAACGAGATTATATTTTCGGATTTGACTATTTTTTGTCATAACTTTTTATCACTTTTAGTTATGACGAAATCTGAATTCTGTCCTAGCGCATTTTGTCCATAAGACTTCGTCTTATGTTAATTATCTGCATGAGCAGAGTGCTAATTTGATGCGTGAGCATAACAGGGTTAAAAGTGAGGATTTTTACGAAGTAAAAATAGTTACTCTTTAACATACCCTGCCCACAATAACTGTATATAAAAACAGTATCAATGTTAAACTTACATTTCAACTAATTTTTACTACATAATTAAAAGTAATTTTATGGCAATTAAAATACTAATTTTTATTAATTATTTATAATAAAAATCAAGCATTCAGCACTCCTCTAAAATCTAACCATTCTAACAACACCTCACAAGCATCATTAACCCACTGATAAATTTGAAAATACAAAAATATACTAAGCTGCTATTAGCTTCTTTTGCCCCCATATGATTTTATATCTCTGCCAATTCACAACAAATAGCGAGGCTAAAATGGCAGAGATAGACAAACCAAAAAAGAAAGAAATTTACAAAGAAAAGACAATCAAAAAGCATCTTGAAGATGGAAAACGAGGGATCTATTACGTTGCTTCAAATATCTATTTAAAAATCACCTCTCCTAATGTGGGAGTTTGGTTTTTAAGGTTTCAATTTCAAAGAAAAAGATACGAGCGAAAATGGGCGGTGTATGGTAAAAACAATCCTTACTTTAAAAATTATGAGGCTGCAATTTTAAAGTCAGTAAAGGTCCAAAAAGCATTAGCCAATGGTAAAAATCCTTTAATGCAAGAGCACAGTGAAATTGAAACTCTTGATGATTTGATAGTTAGATTTTTATCTACCACTACTCGTAAGTATAAGAAGCAAAAAGAAATATATAAAGCAGATATCCAACCAATTTTAGGAAATAAATTGCTAGGTGAAATTACGAGGTATGATATGGAGAAGCTATTAATTTCATTTGTAAAGCAAGACCGAAAAAGTATAGCTCGAAAAACTCTGTATTTTTTTCACAGCGTTTTTCGCTATGCATCAGATCACAAATTAATATTAGAGAATGTTACCTCACATTTAACTATTGAAAAAAATGCAGGTGGAGATCCACAAGAAAGACAAATCTTCTTGAGTGAATCTGAAATTGAAAAAACATTTGAGGTGTTAAACCAATACCCAAAACAAGCACCACTAACGAATAAAATAGCAATGGTTTTTTATTTGATTTTCGGTTTTAGAAAATCAGAGCTTATATCTTCAAAATGGAAAGATTTAAATTTTGACAAGCAAGAATGGATAGTTAGACCAACAAAACTAGGTGAAGAAGTGATTACATTAGACATACCGGATGATGTGATGCCTTATTTCTACACTTTAAAAGCTTTAAACACTATGGACAGTGAGTTCATTTTTCCAACTAAACGAGATTCACAATCAGGGCATTTGTCGGAAAGCACTTTAAATACTATGTTGTCCAAGTTTTTCACTAAGTACTCAACCAAGACGGTTAATTTTGACAACCCTTTAGGTAACGCTGGTGTACGTAAGTTTTGGATACATGACTTAAGAAGAACCTTTACCAGTACAGCAAATGATAATGAAATCGCCGAAGAAGTTACTCAGCGTTGTCTAAATCATAAAAAAAGAAAACGCTTAAAAATTTATGACCTATCGAATAGAAGAACCCAGCGTAAAGTTGCATATGAGCTAATGGCTGGAATTGTATTGCCTTTAGCTAATCTAGACTCTGAGGTTAAGTTCATCACTATGGAGGCAAAAGCAGCATAAAAAATCCATACATGGCAGTGAGAAAGAACTGCTAACACTGCAAAACTTTTGATTTTGCAAAATAGAATGTAGAGAAAAATAACAGCATTAATAATACATCTACATTTCTATTTTAGAGCCGGAATTAGCGGCCAATCATTTTCTGAGACACCACAAAATCAATAAATAACCTTATACATTCCCGATTGTTCTATCAGCTGTAAATACAGATACATCAATACTCCCCATCATATAGATATTGCCATCGAGACTTCGATGGAAGGCTAAATAATGATTAATGAAATACATGACAAGAACTATGAACTTGTACTATTATGACTATTGAGTAAGTGATGAGATATTGCATCGAATGTCTTCGAACTGGTGACCAAAGTGGTGACTTCATCATTTTAGACCGAATTAAATAATTGGAAAATTTAGAACTTTTTCTCCCATTCACGGGATAGATCCA